>ENA-OQCL01000666-OQCL01000666.1-human-gut-metagenome-genome-assembly--contig:-NODE-666-length-15324-cov-5.679410_pt1 | contig 15324 bp, 14 predicted proteins | sample MGYA00242502_ERZ504586 | MGnify/ENA primary metagenome ERZ504586 (study PRJEB26092, sample SAMD00036316) | human gut metagenome | host: Homo sapiens | study: EMG produced TPA metagenomics assembly of... | reverse complement strand
TGGAACCACGTGAGGCGCCAGAAGAAGCTGGGCGGGCTGACCCCGGTGGAGTTCCGGGAGCGGGCCCTCCGGGAGGCGGCTTAGGGGTTATCATTTAGCGCGTCCAAGTTTTGGGGCGCAGTTCAGGAACGCCGTTTGGGGGTATGCCCGTAGTGGGCAGAAGGTTTTACGCGCATCGGTGAATTAAGCTGGGTGGGTAATGCCCACGCGAACAGCCGTCTCCGCGAAAGGCGGCTCTTCCCTTTTGCGCTGCACATCGCCTGCTCACGCTCACCAACGCTGCTCACCTGTGATACACTGCAACCATGCCGAACGCATAAGCAGCATATTCCGCTCAAAATCATAGCCATATACGCATGTCATTCGCTTTTCGCATGTTTCGCAGGCATATCGGTTGCCAGGAATATCGGCTCGGGCAGACTGCCAGGCCGCATTGTCGCTGCGACCTGGGATCATAATGCCAAGACTAGGAGGTCGAAGATGAAATTCTTCCTCGACACCGCGAATCTCGACGAGATTCGCGAGGCGGTGAGCTGGGGCGTCATCTCGGGCGTTACCACGAATCCGTCGCTGTACGCCAAGACGGGAGGTACGCTTGCTGGGTATGAGGACCACATGCGCGCCATCTGCGCCGTATGCGACGGCCTGCCGGTCTCGGCTGAGTCTTGTGCCGATACCACGGAGGGTATGATTGAGGACGGTCGCCGGTTCGCGCGCATCGCTCCGAATATCGTCGTCAAGCTTCCGGTGTGCACGGAGGCCCTGGCAGCGACGCATGCGCTGGCGCAGGAGGGCATCTCGGTGAATATGACGCTCGTGTTCACCGTTCCCCAGGCATTGCTCGCCGCCCGTGCGGGCGCGCGCTATATCTCGCCTTTCGTTGGGCGCTTTGACGACATCGCCGAGGATGGCGTCGAGCAGCTTTCGAACGTGTGCGCCGCCATCCACAACTATGATTTCGGCCACGAGGTCGAGATCATCGGCGCCTCGATTCGCACGCCGAATCACATCACTCAAGCCGCCCTCATGGGCTGCGATATCGCGACGGTTCCGTTCGCCGCGTTGAAGAAGGCCGTCAAGCATCCGCTCACCGACCGCGGCCTTGCATCGTTTTTGGAAGACTGGAAGAAGGTTGAACAGGCATAGTGGCAGAGGATACGAACACCACCACCGGCTCCGGCACAGGAGCTTCCGAGGCGCAGGAGAAGCCGCGCCGCACCACCCGTGCCCGTCGCACGACGAAGAAGGCAGAGGAGGCCAAGCCTGCCGCTAAGAAGGCGCCGGCATCCGCTTCGAGCGAGCCTGACGCGCCGAGCGCATCGAAGGCGGCGGCCGGTGAAGTGACGGCCGAGGTCGCGCAGGCGCGCGCCCTGGCGCAGATCTCGCAGGCGTCGATCGTTCGCAAGCAGCGCCGCGCCGCCGCTCGCGCGGAGGAAGCGCTGACGGTCCCCGCTAAGGCCACGCGGACGCGCCGCACCAAGAAGGCAGCGGATGCGGCCGATGCTGCTACGGCTGCCTCTGGCGAGGCGGCGCTTCCGGGCGATGCCGTGCAGGCGAGCGAGCCCGCAAAGGCTTCTGCCAAGCCGCGCAGCACCTCGAAGAGGACCAAGAAGGCCGTCGGTGACGCAGACAAGGCTGCTGCAGATGCAGCGACGGTCCCCGCTGCAGATGACGCTGCCGTGTCTGCGGCCCCTGCCGTCGACCCGGCGCTTCGCCCGCATCGCCGCGGCCGGAAGCCCAAGGCCTATGTCGAGGCGGAACGCGCCGCAGCCGCAGCGCTTGCGGCGGCGCAGGCGGCTTCTGCTGCGGGGGACGAGCGGGCGGAAGCTCCCGCAGCCCCCGATACCACTGAGGGTACGGCGCCCGTGGAAGACCATCGCCCCGGCCGTGCCCGCCGCGCTGCAGCCGACGGTGCGAAGCGTGCGCCGCGAAAGCGCCGGGCTTCGTCTGACGAGGCCGCGGCCGAGGCCGCCGGAGCAGTTCAGGACGCCGCCTCGTCTGGGGAAGCTCCCTCTGCCGGCCCCGAGGCGCAGGCTGCCGATGTCCGCGAGGCGGCCGCGGATGAGCGCGCGCCCCAAAGCTCCGATGCTCCGGATGCCGCCGAGGAGGGCAAGGCAGCGCGTGGAAAGCGCGACCAAGGCGCGCATCGCACACACGCCCAGCGAAACGACCGCGCCGCTGACCAGCGAAACGACCAGCGCAACGATCGACGCAACCGTCAGCAGAATCGCAAAGCACGCAATAACCGCAACGCGCCCGTCGAGCCAAGCCTCTCGCGCGAAGACCTTGCGGCCATGAAGGTCGCCGAGCTCCGCGAGAAAGCGCGCGAACTGGATCTCGACATCACGGGCAAGAAGAAGGCCGAGCTTGTTGAGGAAGTCTACGTGGCCAATGCCCGTGCAGAGGGCTTCCGCGAGATTACCGGCATTCTCGATATCTCGCACGAGGGCTTCGGCCATATCCGCGCCCACGGCTATATGCCCAGCCGCGACGACGCATTCGTTCCGGCGAACCTCATCCGAGCTGCCCGCCTGCGCGCCGGCGACCTTATCGAGGGAACGCTTCGCCCCTCGCGCCCCGGCGATAAGTTCCCCGGCCTGTCGAAGATCAAGTCGGTGAACGGGCTCGATCCCGAGGAAGCGCGCAAGCGCCCCAAGTTCAGCGACCTTACGCCCATCTACCCCAATGAGCAGCTCAAGATGGAGCACGGTAAGGATTCCATCACCGGTCGCGCCATCGACATCGTGAGCCCCATCGGCAAGGGCCAGCGCGGTCTCATCGTCTCGCCGCCCAAGGCGGGCAAGACCACCATCCTGAAGAAGATCTGCCAATCTATCGCGGCGAACAATCCCGAGGTGCACCTGATCTGCCTTTTGGTGGACGAGCGCCCCGAGGAGGTTACCGATATGCAGCGCTCCATCAAGGGCGATGTGGTGGCCTCTACCTTCGATATGCCCGCCGACAACCACACCCGCGTATCCGAGCTCGTGATCGAGCGAGCCAAGCGCATCGTGGAGATGGGCGGAGACGTCGTGGTGGTGCTCGACTCCATCACGCGTCTCGCACGCGCTTACAATCTGGCAGCGCCGGCTTCGGGCCGCATTCTCTCGGGCGGCGTCGATTCCGCGGCGCTCTACCCGCCCAAGCGCTTCTTGGGCGCTGCGCGGAACATCGAGAACGGCGGCTCACTCACCATTCTCGCTTCCGCCCTCATCGACACCGGCTCCAAGATGGACGAGGTGATTTTCGAGGAGTTCAAGGGTACGGGCAATATGGAGCTCAAGCTCGATCGCGATCTTGCCGACCGCCGCATCTTCCCGGCCATCGACCCGGTCGCTTCGGGTACGCGCAACGAGGACCTGCTCATCGATCCGCAGATGCGGCCCTTCGTGTGGGGCATCCGCCGCGTGCTTGCCAACATGTCCAACACCGAGCGCTGCGCCTCGGCCTTCATCAAGGGCCTTAAGCAGACGAACACGAACGAGGAGTTCCTCATCCGTTCGGCCAAGCGCGCCCAGGACCACGGCGAGTTCTAAAAGTGATAAAACGAACCCGGTTCGTTTTATCATGTTCGGGTGGTAAAGCGGGGGTAAGGGTTTTCAAGTTTTTGCGAGGCGTCTGCAGCTTTCGCGCTGCGGGCGCCTCGTCATGAGGTATCGTGCACCGAGGGCTTGCCGCGCATTGCTATTCGGCGGAGCAGCCCCACCCCAATCCACCTACGTGTGAAAGGCGGTATGCGATGATCGAGTGCTACAAGACGGCAACGGCCGGTTCCATCGAAAGAATCGAGGCGCCCGAATCGGGCTGCTGGGTCAATGCGATCGCCCCCACGCCAGAAGAACGCACCTGGTTGGAGGAGGAGCTCGGCGTGCTGCCGGAGTTCGTTCGCTCGGCCCTCGACGACGAGGAGACCTCGCGCATCGATTACGACGAAGACGTGAACCAGACCTTCGTCATCGTCGACTACCCGGTCGCTCCGGGTGAAGAGGGAGCTCCCGATGCGCGTCAATACGACACGATGCCCCTCTCGATGGTGTTCATCCCGGAGAAGAGCCTGTTCGTGACTCTGGGCCTTTACGACAACCCCATCACGCGCGATATGGCCGCCGGCCGCGTGCGCGGCGTCGACACGCGGTTCCGCACGCGCTTCCTGCTGCAGATCCTTTTGCGCATCAGCCAGCTCTACCTCGTTTACCTGCGGCGCATCGACCGCCTTTCGTCTGCCACGGAAGAGAAGCTCCACGCTTCGGTGCGGAACGAGGAGCTCATCCAGATGCTCGACCTCGAGAAGTCGCTCGTTTATTTCTCGACTTCGCTCAAATCGGACGAGGTGACGCTCAACAAGATCATGCACGGGCGCATCATCCCGCTGTACGAGGACGACCAGGACCTACTCGAAGACGTGCTCGTCGAGATCCATCAGGCAATCGAGATGTGCAACATCTATTCCAATACGCTGTCGGGAACGATGGACGCGTTTGCGAGCATCATCTCCAACAATCTGAACATCGTGATGAAGGTTCTCTCGGTTATCACGATCGTGATGGCTATCCCCAACATCGTGTTCGGCTTCTACGGCATGAATGTAGGCCTGCCTTTCGAGGGCGTGCCGCTGCTCGATAACTGGGCGTTTCCGACGCTGTTGGCTGCTGTCGCCTGCCTTATCGCGGCGTGGATCTTCAAGCGCAAGGGCATGTGGCACTAGGGTGGCCGGCACGGGCGTGTCGCTACCCAATCTGATAAAACGAACCCGGTTCATTTTCTCATTTTCGCGGAAGTGATAAAACGAACCGGGTTCGTTTTATCACTCTGGGGTTGGGCGCTAGATGACGCCAAGTGCGCGTTCCGCGGCGATGACTGCCTTGTAGGGGAGAACGCGGGTGAGCGCGTAGAGCGCCTTCATGTCGATCGAGGGAATGCAGAGGCTCTTACCTACGCGCGCCGCGGCGAGTGCCGAGCGCGCAACATCCGTTACCCGTTCGTAACCGACGATGCTCATCTGCTGCATGGCGCGCACGTCGCCTGGTTCGTTGAAGAATTCAGTCCGCATGTACTTGGGGCAGACCGCCGTCGCGTGGATGTCTACCGGGCCGAGCTCGGCATCGAGGGCGCGCGTGAAGTCGAGCATGAAGCGCTTGGCTGAGCTGTAGAGCGTAAGGTCGGGCTGGGGGATGAACGCAGCCACGCTCGCCACGTTGATGATGCGCGCCCCGCGTCCCATAGAGGGGAGCGCGCGGTAGGTGAGCTCTACCGGCGCGCGCATGAGCAGGTTGACCTGGTCGGCGACCTCGTCGCGCGAGAGCTTGGCGAACGGGCCGAAGGTGCCCGCGCCCGCGTTGTTGATGAGCAGGGCCACCTGCGTGCCGGGCGCCTCGGCGAGCGAGGCCTCGACCACGTCGTACGAAACGGGGTCGGTGAGGTCGAGGCAGAAGGGCCGCACGGCGGTTTTGCAGGTGCGCACGAGGGCATCGAGGCGGTCGGCGCGGCGGGCTATGGCCCAGATCTCGTCGATCGAGCCGGCTGCCCCGCCATCGATGAGCTTCACGAATTCTCGGCCGAGGCCAGACGATGCTCCGGTGACGATGGCGATGCGAGACATGGCGGCTCCAATCCACGGGTTGCGTTTTCCTTGCTTGTTCCCCAAAGCGAGGCTTCTCAAGCGGTGCTTGCGGGATGCAGCTGCCGTTTCATGGGTCCTTTGCACCGCACGTTTCTTCATCTTGCCGTTGAGCCCGCGCGCGTCTGCCGGTCGAATCCTGCCGTTAACGCGAAACGTACACGCCCCTGGCGGCTTCCCTTGCATTCTATGGGGGGTTCTCGCATAATAGCGAGTAGCTATCGCGACGGAAAAATGCAGATGAACCGTACCACCTTCCGTTGTTTTTGGGACCCAGTTCGTGTCCCGGCAACCCCGTCATCATTTTTTCGCAAGCGAGCCATAGCTGGTAGGTGCTGGCAATAGAGCTAGCGAGAGATGAAGGAGTGCCCATGGCAGCTTCTGGTTCAACTTCACGTGCGGTCTACGCAGGTCTTTCCTGCGGGTTCGTATTCGCCGTTCCGGTTGCCGCCTATGTTGCGACCATGCCGTTTCCGGATGCGAACAGCTCGGTGACCTCGCTCGCCCTTCCCTTCACGATGGGCGCGCTCGCGGGCGTCGGCATCCTCTCTGCCGTGTCCGCCGTGGGGCGTCGTCATGCCATTATGGAGGAGGGTGACGCCGAGGGCTCGTCGCCCAGCGCCTCTTCCTACTCCTCCACAGCGTTCGAGCAGCGCGAGCAAGATGATCTTGAGCGTTTCTTCGGCACCCGGCGCGTGCCCAAGGATGTTCCGGTGATCGCTCGCGCCCAAGATGCCATGTCTGAGGCTGATGCCTGGGCAGATATCGATTCCATGCTGTCCGAGGACTCGCCCATCAGCTGCGATGCCGCTACCTCCAAGGATATTTACCAAATCGCCTTCGAGGAGCTTCAGCGCGAGACGAAGGCGGCCCAGGATGCATCGGCATCGTCGACTCAACCCACCGGCCAGGCGCCGGCATGGGCGGCTGCGAGTGCCGTCGCCTCGATGCACCAGCAGCCTGCCACCGCAGTGGCTCAACCCGCCGCCCCCAGCGCGACAACCGTGCTCGAGAGCCCGGTGCCTGCGTCTCAGACAGCGTCGGTGGGGGATAGGGACGAACTCGATACCGAGGCGGCCCAGCGCGCGGCGCTTGCCTCCCTCGACGAAATCGACGGGGAGAGCCTTCGCACGGCAAGCGAACGGGTGGTGCGCTCCGCGCGCGCGGGCCAGCTTGCCTACCCGGTCGTCTCCGCAGGCGCGCAGCCGGCCGGCACCGTTTCGCGCGCTGTCGCGGCTACGGGGAACGCAGCCGTTGCAACGGATAATGCAGCTGCGGGCTATGCAGGGCGCGAGGATATCTGGGCGTCTGCACTCGACATCCTTGCCGAGGGCACATCCGGTAGCAAGGGCACCGAGCTCCAGGCGGTTCCGTATGTGGGCCGTCACATGCGTCCGGCAGCCGCGCCGGCAGATGCGGCCCGCGCCGCGGCCGTGGCCGAGGGCCGACGCGCCAACGAGATGCACCAGCATGTGAACAGCCTCATCGAAGAGGAACTCGGCCAGGTTCCCTCCTCGAGCGTGCGGCGCTCGAGCCGCGAGTACCTGCGCGTGATCCAGGGCGGAACGGCTTCCATGCCGCGTCTCCAGGCGGAGGCATAGGCCTTGCGCCTCTCTAAGCCGTGGCTATTTGCTGCAATCATCATGGTCCTCATCATCTGGGGAAATTCGCTCGTGCCTGGTTCTGGTAGCGGCTCACTGAGCCTGTCGGTGGTAGAGGCGGTGCGCGGTGCGCTCGATTCCTTGCGCCTGCCAAGCGATTGGGTGACGAATTTCCTCGTGCGCAAGACCGCTCATTTTACTGAGTACGCCGTCCTGGGAGTTCTCGTGGCGCATGCATTCGATCCGGAGCACACCGCCGAGCACATGCGCCTCGCCGCCATCTGCCTCGCACTGGTGCTCGTTCCCTCGATCGATGAGACCATTCAGCTCTTCGTGGCCGGGCGCTCTGGTCAGGTGACGGACGTGCTCCTTGATTGCTGCGGTGCCGCTACGGGGGTTCTGCTCACCTATCTCGTCTGGCGCCTTCGCCGCCGTGAAACGCCAGCACCGGGTGATTCCGATTCGTCCTGAGTGAATCGCCAACACCGGGTGATTCCGATTCATTTATTCGCTTGACCCATCGGGCAACCTGCCACGCGAGCAACTCAGCAGAAAAATGCGCCGCTCGCCGATTTCACTCTGGACAAGACGCGCTAAAATAGATGTGCATGTCAGCTTCGGTTGTCCATTTCGCCATGGTCAGCCGAGTTCAAGCACAACAGAGAGGAGAGGCATGCAGTACACAGCAGAAGTGGAGAACATGTGCCCCGTCGCCAAGGGCGCATACCACGGCCCCGCGCCCATCCCCGAGGAGGGCAAGTGGGTTCAGGCCAAGGAGATCTCCGACATCTCGGGCCTCACGCACGGTGTGGGCTGGTGCGCCCCGCAGCAGGGTGCGTGCAAGCTCACCCTCAACGTCAAGGACGGCATCATCGAGGAGTGCCTCGTTGAGACCCTCGGCTGCTCGGGCATGACCCATTCCGCGGCCATGGCCTCCGAGATCCTTCCCGGCAAGACCATCCTTGAGGCCCTGAACACCGACCTCGTCTGCGACGCCATCAACGTTGCCATGCGCGAGATCTTCCTCCAGATCGTGTACGGCCGCAGCCAGACCGCGTTCTCCGAGGGCGGCCTGCCCGTGGGCGCTTCCCTCGACGACCTCGGCAAGGGCCTGCGCTCCCAGGTTGGCACCATGTTCGGCACCAAGGCCAAGGGCGCTCGTTACCTCGAGCTCGCTCAGGGCTATGTGACTCGCATGGCGCTCAACGACAAGAACGAAGTCATCGCGTTCGAGTTCCTGAACCTCGGCAAGTTCACCGATGCCCTCAAGAACGGCAAGTCCCCCGAGGAGGCCGTTGCCGGTGCCATGGGCCACTATGGCCAGTGGGAGGCCGCGGCGAAGTACATCGATCCGCGTACCGACGAAGAGACCCATACCGTCGAGAACGTGTTCCCGGTTCACGAGTAGAAGAAAGGGAGGGAAAGTACCATGGCTGTGAATTTCGAAGGTTACGAGCGCCGCATCGAGAAGATCAATGCGTGCCTCGCTGAGAACGGCATCTCCTCCCTCGAGGAAGCCGAGCAGATCTGCCTCGACAAGGGCGTGAACCCCCGCGAGATCGTCGAGGGCGTTCAGTCCATCGCGTTTGAGAACGCCAAGTGGGCCTACACCCTTGGCTGCGCAGTTGCCATCAAGAAGGGTGCCAAGACCGCTTCCGAGGCCGCTTCCATGATCGGTGAGGGCATCCAGGCCTTCACCGTTCCCGGCTCCGTTGCCGAGGACCGCAAGGTCGGTCTGGGCCACGGCAACCTGGGCGCCATGCTCCTCGGTGACGACACCGAGTGCTTCGCGTTCCTGGCTGGCCACGAGTCCTTCGCTGCCGCCGAGGGCGCCATCGGCATCGCGATGAACGCCAACAAGGCTCGCAAGAAGCCCCTGCGTGTCATCCTCAATGGTCTGGGCAAGGACGCCGCCCAGATTATCGCCCGCATCAACGGCTTCACCTATGTGAAGACCCAGTTCGACTACTACACGGGCGAGCTCAAGGTCGTCGAGACCATTCCGTACAGCGATGGCCCGCGCGCCGAGGTCAACTGCTACGGCGCCGACGACGTCCGCGAGGGCGTTGCCATCATGTGGCACGAGAACGTCGACATCTCGATCACCGGTAACTCCACCAACCCCACGCGCTTCCAGCACCCCGTCGCTGGCACCTACAAGAAGGAGCGCCTCGAGGCTGGCAAGAAGTACTTCTCCGTGGCCTCTGGTGGCGGTACCGGCCGCACCCTGCACCCGGACAACATGGCTGCCGGCCCCGCCTCCTACGGCATGACCGACACCATGGGCCGCATGCACTCCGATGCCCAGTTCGCCGGCTCCTCCTCGGTGCCTGCGCACGTGGACATGATGGGCCTTATCGGCATGGGCAACAACCCCATGGTCGGTGCGACCGTCGCCTGCGCCGTGGCCGTGAACGCCGCCCTCAACGCCTAATGTGAAATTAGGACAGAGGTAATTTTACGAAAGGCCGCCGTTCGGGTTCGTCCGAGCGGCGGCCTTTTTCATGCAAAAATAGGACAGAGGGAATTTTGCATCGCATCGCATAGCGGCGGTAGCAAAAACGCCACCGCCTGGATGTGTCAAGCGGTGGCGTGCGGGGCTGCGTATGGAAACAAGGACGAACAGACGCGACGGGGTGTGTGAGCGCCCGTGTGCGCGTTTCTCGGCTACTGGACCTTGCGCACGATGCCGAAGGGCGTGCGCTGGGAGGCCTGGCCCAAGGGGTTGTCGTGCAGGATGTCGATGAGCGTCTCGTTGGAGTAGGGGAGGTTGTAGGCGCCGAGGATCTCGCCACCAAGGTCGTTCTGGTCGATGATGGCAACACCGACGTTCTTGCCGAGCGCCTCGGCGATCTTCTTCGCGGATTCAGCGGGTTCGGCAGGGGCTAGAGAGACATATTCGTTGTAGGGAGGGATGGTGTAGGAGCACGGTCCATCGATAGACGCCGCCTTGCGCCCCGCAACCATGTAGAACCAGCCCCGTTTGCCCACGAGCTTGCCAAGGGCGCCTACGGCCGCAGCAAGCAGAATGCGGGGCGTTCCGACCTCCTGAAGGGCCATCTCCATCGTCTCGGGCATGCCGAGGCCGATGCCGGCCGGGGTCTTCGTTACGAACTTGGTGAGGAAGCGCGCGAGCGGGCGCGGGTGGATGTCCGTGAGCTTGACGGCGCGGCCCTGGGTGCAGCCGAGTGCCTTCTCAGAAAGCACGATCACGTCGTTGGGCTCGCAGTTGGGGCCAACGTAGCGCTGGGCAACCTCGCAGATGTCATCGCTCTTGTCGAGTACGTGCGTCTGCACGCCATAGCGCTCATAGCTCACGCCGTCGACTACGCGCACCTTGTTCTTCTCGTCATTGACGATGAGGTTGTTCATGTTCGTATCCATTCGGTCTCCCGGTGATGATCCTTGTGCCCAACACGGCGCATCTATCATACCGCAGCGCATGCGGCCCTGGAGCAGGCTCGCTGCAGCGCGACGGATGCTCCAAAATAATTTGAAGAAAGTACTTGCATCCGTGGGCGAGGCCTGCAATAATAGTTAAGCGCTTTGGCGCGAGGAAACACGGTGGGTGTAGCCCAGTTGGCTAGAGCGCCGGGTTGTGGTCCCGGAGGTCCAGGGTTCGAGTCCCTGTACCCACCCCACTGTTTCTTGATATGTGGACCGGTAGCTCAGCTGGTAGAGCAGGGGACTCTTAATCCCAAGGTCCAGGGTTCGAACCCCTGCCGGTCCACCATTTGATTTTCGAGCTCCTTTGGGAGCTTTTTTTCATGCAAAACCAGGACAGAGGGATTTTTGCATGCCTGCGCCTGTCCCTTGCAAAACCAGGACAGAGGGAATTTTGCATGCGCCTGCCCCGTCCCTTCCCGACTCGTTGGGGAATAAGGACTCTAATCGGGGGAGGTGGGTGCGTATGGCAAATGCACCTCGGCGACGTTCTGAAACAGGCGTGTACCATGTGGTCGTTCGCGGGAACGGGCGACAGGTCCTTTTCTATGACGATGCGGACCGTCAGGCCTTTTTGGCCATGCTTGCTCGGCGGACATCTGATGCCGGCATGAGCATCTGGGCGTGGTGCCTCATGAGCAACCACGTTCACATGCTTCTTGAGGATCAGCGAAACGAGCTAAGCCACGCTATGCAGTTGCTGCTCACGGGCTATGCTCGGTATTTCAACGATAAAACGGAGCATGTCGGCCACGTCTTTCAACAGCGGTTCTTTAGCGAGCCTATCGAATCGGAGCGATACCTCATGGCGGCCGTGCGCTACGTCCACATCAACCCGGAAAAGGACGGCATTGAGGCTGCATCAACGTATCGATGGAGCAGCTATGCCGAGTACACGGGCGGCGCACTTGCAACTAAGGAGCCGCTCTGCACGACGAAGCCCGTGCTCGATGTATTGGACGGCCCACAGGGCTTTGTTGAACTCTGTGGGGGCCGCAGAGCTCCATGAGGCAGGTTTTGAGGGCTCGCTGCACCTTTCTGATGCAGAAGCGATTCGTTTGGCAGATGAGATTGCGCGGGCGCGCGGGTTCGCGCACCTGATGGAAGTTCGCAAGCTGCCGCGTGCCGAGCGCGACGCCGTGATTCGCCAGCTGCGCGGTAACGGCATGACTATCAACCAAGTGGAACGCGTGACCGGCGTCGGAAGGAGCATCGTCGCGCGCGTCCATTAGCGGTCGAATGCAAAATCCCCTCTGTCCTGATTTTGCAAGCTAGGAGAGGATGCCGTCGAGGGTGCGCCAGGCGAGCTCGGCGCACTTCACGCGGGCGGGCATATGCGAGATGTCCTTGAGCTGCGCGGCCTCATCGAGGTCCTCGAAATCGTCTTCGGAGAGCTCCTCACCGCGAATCATCGCGAGGAACAGCCCAGAGAGGCGCTTGGCTTCCTCTACGGTCTCGCCGGTGATAAGGTCGGCCATGATGTCGGCCGAAGCCTGGCTGATGGCGCATCCGTGGCCGGTGAAGCTTGCTTCCTCGATCACGCCGTTCTCCACGCGAAGCATGAGCGTTAGCTCGTCTCCGCAGCTGGGGTTGATGCCGTCGTGGCTATGGGTGGGAGCATCCATCTCGTACTTGTAGTCGGGGTGCGAGTTGTGCTCCATGAAGGTGGTCGAAGTATAGATGTTGCCCATGGAGGGTCCTTTCGTGCGGGTCATTTTGGGACGGGGTTAAAATGACTCATCGGGGCTGGGCTGAAAAGCTGCTGCTCCAAACAGCTCCGTCCCATTTTGATTCAAAACAACCCCGTCCCATTTTGACTCAGCTTAGTTGAAGGTGCGGTAGACGCTTTCGAGGCCGTCGATGAAGGCGTCCACGTCGTGCTTGTCGTTGTAGAACGCTAGGCTCGCGCGGCAGCAGGCGAGGTTCTCCACGCCGAGCCAGGTGAGCAGCGGCTGGGCGCAATGGTGGCCCGCCCTGATGCACACGCCCTGCATATCGAGGATGCTCGCCACGTCGTGCGGGTGCACGCCGCGCACGTTGAAGCTGATGACGCCGTGGTGGCGATCCCAATAGATCGAGCCGATGATTTCCACATAGGGAAGCTCCACCATGCGGCTCATTGCGTAGTGGACGAGCGCCTGCTCGCGCGCCTGCACGGTGTCATAGCCCACCTGGTTCACGAGGTAGTCGAGCGCTGCGCCCGTGGCGTAAATCCCAGCCGCATCCTGAGTGCCCGCCTCGAACTTCTCAGGCACGGGAGCCCAGACGGCATCCTGCTCGGTCACGGAGTCAATCATCTCGCCGCCTGTGAGGAAGGGCGGCATGGCACCCAAAAGCTCTAGGCGGCCCCAGAGCACGCCCACGCCCATGGGGCCCAGGGCCTTGTGGGCGGAGAAGGCGAGGAAGTCCGCGCCTAGCTCGCGCACGTCGACCGGCATGTGCGGCACGGACTGGGCGGCATCGACCACCAGGTAGCCACCGCGGGCGTGCACGGCAGCGGCGAGCTTCTCGACCGGCACGCGGCAGCCCAGCACGTTCGACACCTGCGTGCACGCCACGATTTTCGTGCGCGGGCCGATCTTCTCGGCAATCTCGGCATCGGTGAGCTCACCGGTCTTGGTGGGGTAGAGGTAGACGAGCTTGGCGCCCGCCGCGCGGCAGGCCTGCTGCCACGGGATGAGGTTGGAGTGGTGCTCCATGATGGTGATGCATACCTCGTCGCCGGGCTTAAGCACGGTGGGGGCGAAGGCCTTCGCCACGATGTTGAGCGACTCGGAGGCGTTGCGCGTCAGCACGATGTCGTGCGCATCGGGGGCGCCGATGAACTTCGCCACGCGCTGGCGGGCGATCTCGATGGCCTCGGTTGCCTCGACCGACAGGCGGTACAGGCCGCGCAGGGCGTTGGCGTTCATCTCCTCGTAGAAGCGGCGCTGTGCGTCAAGCACGGCGGCGGGGCGCTGCGCGGTGGCGGCGCTGTCCAAAAACACCAGGTCGGGATGGTTGGCGAGCAGTGGGAAGTCGCGCTTGTAGGGGTTCTCGGCGATGTTGGCGGCGCACACGATGTCGCCGGCCGTGGCCGAGGTCTGGGCGGCATGCGCCGCATCGGCCACGGCGCATGCCGTGCGATCGAGCTCTGCGTTGTTTGCGGAAGCTGACATAAGCTAGCCTTCCACCTCCTGATAGGGAATGCCCAGGCGGCCGGCCAGGCGGCCGACGCCCGCGCGAACGGTTTCGTCTTCGACGGCAAGCGCCGTCTCCTCGAGGGTTGCCGTGGCGAACAGGCCCTCGGCGGCCTCTTGGGAAAGGCCGCGACACTTCAGGTAGAACAGCTGGTCGGCGGCAACGTGGCCGATGGTGGCGCCATGGTTGCCGGCCACGTCGTCCTCATCGCACAGGATGACGGGGATGGTCTTGTTGTCCGCGCGCTCGTCCACCAGGAGCACGGTCTCGCGCTCGGTGCCCTCGGCGCCCTTGCAGCCGCGCACCAGGTCGATGGTGCCGCGCAGGACCTTCTTCGACTCGCCCATGAGCGCGCCGTTGGCGTCGATGTTGCAGCGGGTCTTCTTGCCGCGATGGCGCACGATGTAGTTGAAGTCGCGCACGTCCTGGCCGCCGGCCAGGTAGCGGGTGTCCACGTCCACGCGCGACAGGTCGCCGCGCAGGTCGGTGGCCAGGCCCGTGTAGGACTTGCCGGCGCCCAGCATGCGGTGGCGAACGGTGACGAACGCGCCCTCGTCGCAGATGATGCCCGTGTCGTCGAGCGCCATCCACGTTTCATCGAGCGTATGCACGGACGTGACGTTGACGTGGGCGTTCTCGCCGGCGAACACGCGCAGCACCACGCCCACCACGCCGCTGCCGGCGGCGGGGGAGTCAAGCGACACGGTCAGGTCGAACGCAGCGCCCGCGGGGGCCACCACGTCGATGGCGGCCACGTTGGCGGCGCCATCGACGCCGGCGATGCGCACCGTGGCCTGCTCGCGCTTGCCTGCGGCCGGCGCGAACACGGTTGCGGCGCCCTTGCCGGCGGCTTCGGCCAGCCATGCGGTGGCCTGCTCGCCCATGCCGCACTCGAACGCCTCGGCCACGTTGTTCGCCATCTCCTGGCGCACGGCCTTGTGCTCGTAGGTGGAAAGCGCCGGGATATCAAGGTTGGCGGGGTCCACGTCGGGGTCGACCGCCTTCAGGATGGCGCGCGTGTCGGCGGGGCCGGCGGCGCGGGCCGCGTCGACACGCTCCTGCAGCGCGGCCACGGCCGCGTCGAAGGCGCCCGCTTCGCCGATGAGCTCGGCGGCGGCTCACTTCCGCCTGGGCTGCGAAGGAAAGGCCCTCGGGCAGCTCCACCGGCGGTTTCCGTTCATATCAAGGCGATGCCAGGTAGGCGCGGGCATCGCGTTCACGTTGTTCAAAACGTCGGCGCCCATTATCCGATCGCCCTTCCATTTCCAGCTTGATGAGGTTGTTCATTTCCACGGCGTACTCGAGCGGCAGCTCCTTGGAAACGGGGTCGGCGAAGCCGTTCACGATCATCGTGCGGGCTTCTTCCTCCGAAATGCCGCGGCTCATCAGGTAGAACACCTTGTCGTCGCCGATGCGGCCGATGGTGGCCTCATGCCCGATGTCGACGTGCTTGCAGCGGATGTCCATGGCCGGGATGGTGTC
>ENA-OQCL01000663-OQCL01000663.1-human-gut-metagenome-genome-assembly--contig:-NODE-663-length-15435-cov-3.865038_pt1 | contig 15435 bp, 16 predicted proteins | sample MGYA00242502_ERZ504586 | MGnify/ENA primary metagenome ERZ504586 (study PRJEB26092, sample SAMD00036316) | human gut metagenome | host: Homo sapiens | study: EMG produced TPA metagenomics assembly of... | reverse complement strand
TTCATGCTATACTTTATCCCGACGCCCGGCGCGAGCGGCGCGGCCGAGGGCGGAGCGGTTGCGGTCTTCGGCCTCTTCGTTCCGTGGAGCGTCGCGGGAGTCATGGCCGTCACATGGCGGCTGCTCTCCGAATACACGGGGATCGCGATAGGCACCTTCATAGTGGTAAGAATGCTCGGATGGGGCGGAGCGGATAAGGTCCTTTCCGACGAGAACAACAAAATAGAAAAAGGCGGATGCGGCGAATGAAAGTAAGCAAAAAGGTAAGTTCAACGGCGTTTAAGTGCAGAGGGCTCTTCTGGGGCGTCTTTGCGGCAGGCATATTGATATTCCCAGGCGACTTCGAGATAGTGCGCTTCACGATAGGTCTCGCGCTCGTCCTCGGCGGCCAGCTCCTTCGCTTCTGGGCGGCGGGCTACATTCCGAAGTACCGCACCGAAGTCATCGGCGCGCCCGTGCTCGTCACGTGGGGACCCTATAAATGGGTGCGCAACCCGCTCTACGCCGGAAACGCGATAATGGGGCTCGGCTGGTCGCTCATGGTCGGCTGGGGCTGGGTCATAGCCTTCGTCATAGCCTTCATGCTGCTCTACTCGATAATAATCATCCCAGCGGAAGAAGAATTCCTCGCCGATAAATTCGGGGCCGAATACGCCGAGTTCAAAAAGCGCGTGCCGCAGCTAATCCCCTTCCCGCGCGGTGGCTTCCCCGACAAATCCCCGAACGAAAAACCCTTCGACTCAAAACGCGCGCGCGAAGAAGAAATCTACTCAATCCGCGTCAACATAATCGTCACAATAGTCATCATCGTCAGACTCTTCCTGTTTTAACGCGGACGTGGAAATATTCGTATGAAAAAGATATTATTCGTCTGTCACGGGAATATATGCCGCAGCCCTATGGCTGAGTTTATTATGAAAAAACATGGCGGAGAAGGCCGGGCTTGCGGACGAGCTTGAAATCGCGTCGGCTGCGACGAGCGCGGAGGAAATCGGAAATCCGGTATATCCAGAGGCGCGGCGCAAGCTCGCGCAGCACGGCATAGACTGCGCGGGGAAAACCGCGCGCCGGCTGACTCGCGCGGACGGCGCCAAGTACGACCTGCTTATCGGCATGGACGCCGCAAACATACGCGACATGAAGCGCATCTGCGGCGCGGAGGCGGAGGACAAAATCCACTTCATGCTCGACTACGCGGGACGCCGCGGCGCGTCTGTCTCCGACCCGTGGTACACGCGCGACTTCGACAAAGCGTGGAGCGATATAGAGGCTGGCTGCCGCGGGCTGCTTGAGGTATTGAAGAAGAGCGCCGCGGACTGATTGCCGTGCCGAGTTACGCTATAGCCTTATGTTAGTATTCCTTGAATAGTTATCGAATATTACAATCGGAGTGCAGACGGCTTCACGGCAGAAGCGCGCATATTTTGCGTTTTCGCGCAGGAGCAGCTCTTTTGTGAGGCTTGCGTCGTCGATGCGTTTTTCTACGATGTTCGCGTATTTCTTGATATCGTCAAAATGCCGCTTGATGTAGTCTTCTGTCATAATCAGACAGAAACAGCGAATTTCTGCTGTGCGTTTTTCATTGTCGAAATCGTCGAACCATCGCGCCGGTATGTAACCGCCCTCTATAATTAAACTTTGGCCGTTTTCTATTGCGGTTCTGATTATCTCGCGCACTATGGGCCAGAGGTATGCCGTGAGCTCCTCGTCGTCCTCCGGCGTTAGGCTGGTGAGGCCGCTTCTTATCAGCCCCATTTTGAGATGGTCTATCGAAAGATAAGGAATTTCATATTTTACCATCAGCCGCTGCGCGATCGCGGTCTTGCCTGTGTGCGTCGCGCCCGTTATCAGAATTATCACGGCCGGCTATTGTTCCGAGTATTCCACGTCGCGCGGCGCTACACGTTCCTCGTATACCTTCAGTGTATCGAGGTCGACCGTCATGCCGTCGGTCGCGGCGAGGAGCTTCGTCTCCGGCAGGTCGAGGTTTTCGAGGAAGTGCGCGCCGTCGCCGGAGGTAAGCATTGCGCCGAGGTGCGTCAGTACGGCGAGCTTCGGATGTATTTTCGAGAGCAGCTCGCGCACTTCGGCGATTGAGATGTGGTCGAGCCGCGGCTTTCTGTCCGGGAAGGTCGCGTTTATCGAAATGAAGGCGCAGGCGGAGTAGCGCGAGCGGAAGTAGGGCATCATGCGGCTGTCGCTGATGATTCCCCATTCGTGCAGACCTTCTTTGCGGAAGATGTAGCCGAAACAGTCTACGCCGTGATGCAGGTGTATTACCGGTTCCACGACGACGCCGTTCCCTAGCTCTATTTTTCCGCCCTCTTCCGGTATTTTTATTTTAGGTATCCTTTTCTGCGAGTACTTGAGCACGACGGGATCTGTGCCGCGCAGGGAGTCGTCCGTCGCGACGAGTATGCCGCGCGAGTCGAATCCTCCGTGCGTCATAGCTTCGATTATGACGTTCACGTCCGTGCTGTGGTCGATGTGCTTGTGGGTGAGCATTACTACGTCTGCTGAGGCCACTTCAAGAGCGGGCGCGCTGCGCAGATATGCGCCAGGCTCCCGGGGCCCGGATCTATAACGCCCTGCACGCCGCCGTAGCGGAACCATAGTCCGCCCGTGCTTCTTAGCTGACGTATCATTGAGAAGCGTCCGCCGCTCGTGCCGAGATATTTTATAAAGTTCTCCGGATATTCAAATTTTTTAGCCGTCTCCATCGCACACCTCACCACCTGTATTTCCCGCCGTCGGTTTTTAGTTCTTTTCTTCTCGCCGCGTAGTCTGGGCAGTATTTTGCGACTTGAGCCCAGAATTTCGGCGAGTGGTTCATCTCAGCCATGTGGCAGAGCTCGTGTATCATAACATACTCCGCGAGCGGCGGCGGAACGAGCGCGAGACGGATGTTGAACGTGACGCCGCCGGAGGACGAGCAGCTTCCCCACAGAGTTTTCGCGTTTTTCAGCGAGACGCGGCGCGGCGCGGCTCCTATCCTTTTGCACCACGCGGGGAACTCGCGCTGTATTATCTCGCGCAGCCGCAGCCTGTACCAGACCTCGAAGTTGTGGCGGATCTCTTCCGCGTCGAGCCCCTCGAACGAAAGGAAGGCGCCGTTCTCGAGCTTCAGCGGATATACTCCTTCGCGCCGGACGAAGCGCAGCGGGTATTCCTCTCCGCGGTAGTAGAAGAGCTCGCCCTCTTCGTATCTGTGTTCCTGAGTCTGCGCCGCCGGCCTGCGCATGAGCTTCTTTCGCAGCTCCTCGCCGCTTTGCTTTATAGCTGCCGCGAGCGCTTCGCGCGAAGCCCGCATCGGCGCGGCGATGAAGAACGAGCCGTCGTAGACGCCGAGCGCGATGTTCTTCCTTCTGGCGTTCCTTCTTATTTCGTAGCTGATTCCGTCGACTGTAATATATTCCGTCATCGCGTCCCGCAGGCTTCCCATAATGATAGAATTATAATGCATCGCTGATATTTCTGTCAGCGTGCGATAACGATTTACGAGGACGTGGCTATGAGGACGAACGTTAAAAAGAACGCGGCGCGCGGCGCGAAGCCGGAGACGCACGCGAGGCCGCCGCGCGGCGCATTTCTGCCTGTGAGCATGGAGGATGTGCGGGCGCGCGGATGGGACTGGATAGAGATACTGATAATAACCGGCGACGCGTACGTCGACCATCCGAGCTTCGGGCACGCGATAATCGCGCGCTGGCTCGAGGCGCACGGCTTCCGCGTCGGCATTGTCTCGCAGCCGGACTGGCGCGGGACGGAGGATTTTGCGAAGCTCGGCCGCCCGTCGCTCTGCGTCATGCTCGCGGCGGGAAACTTGGACTCGATGCTGAACCACTACACGGCGTCGAAAAAGAAGCGCCGCTCCGACGCCTACACGCCGGGCGGAGAGGCGGGGAAGCGCCCAGACCGCGCGACGATAGTCTACTGCAACAGGATACGCGAGCTGTGGGGCGACATTCCGCTGATAATCGGCGGCGTCGAGGCGAGTTTGCGCCGATTCGCGCATTACGACTTCTGGAGCGACTCCGTGCGCCGCTCGATACTCGCGGACAGCCGCGCCGACCTGCTCGTCTTTGGAATGGGGGGAACTGGCGTCGCTCGAAATAGCGGAGCGGCTTGCGGCGGGGGAGCCGGTCTCGGCGCTGCGCGACGTGGCCGGAACATGCTGGAAGACGCACGACGCCGCGCTCGCGAACGACGCCGTGACGCTGCCGTCGTTCGACGAAGTCTGCGCGGACAAGAAAAAATTCGCCGAGGCCTTCGCCGCCTACTACGCGGAGCAGGACGCGCTGCGCGGCAAGCGGCTGATACAGGACCAGGGCGCGTGGCGCGTCGTGCAGAACCGTCCGGCGCGTCCGCTGACGCAGGCGGAGATGGACGAGGTCTACGCGCTGCCGTACGCGCGCGCGTGGCATCCGGACTACGACGCGAAGGGCGGCGTCCCGGCCTTCGACGAGGTCCGCTTCAGCATAGTCACGCACCGCGGCTGCTTCGGCGAGTGCGGATTCTGCGCCATCGCCTCGCATCAGGGACGCATAATACAGCGCAGGAGCGACGAGTCGATTCTGCGCGAGGCGGAGCTTTTGACGAAAGAGCCGGGCTTCAAGGGCTATATCAACGACGTCGGCGGCCCGACGGCGAATTTCACGGAGCCGTCATGCCCCGACTCCCTAAAGCGCGGCTCGTGCAAGGGCAAATCCTGCCTATATCCCGAGCCGTGCCGCAAGCTCCGCGCAGACCATACGGGCTACATAGAATTGCTGCGCAAAATACGCGCCCTGCCGAAAATCAAGAAGGTATTCATCCGCTCCGGAATCCGCTACGACTACATACTCGCGGACAAGAGCGGCGAATTCCTCGAAGAGCTCTGCCGCTGGCACGTCAGCGGGCAGCTCAAGATAGCGCCGGAGCACATAAGTCCGAACGTGCTGAAATACATGCGCAAGCCAGGCCGCGCGGCGACGGAGGAATTCATGCGCCGCTACGCGAAGGTCAACGAGAAGCTCGGCCTCAAACAGTTCCTTGTGCCTTACTTCATCTCGGCTCATCCCGGCTCAACGCTCAAAGAGGCGGTGGAGCTCGCGGAGTTCATACGCGACAGCGGCCTGCGCCCGGAGCAGGTACAGGACTTCACGCCTACGCCTGGTTCGCTCTCGACATGTATATACTATACGGGGCTAGACCCATTCACTATGGAAGATGTCTACGTGCCGAAGGACGCGGAAGAGCGCAGGATGCAGCGTGCGCTGCTGCAGTACTGGATGCCGGAGAACCGCGAATATGTGATAAAGGCGCTCATGCGCGCGGGACGACGGGACCTCATAGGCAGCGGCCCGAAATGCCTTGTCCGCCGCTGACGCGCCTATGGACAATAACGTTGATAGGTTATAAAATTCTGCTGTGCGTCATAACGTATCAGAAAAAGCAATGGAATCTACAGGAGGTAACGGAATGAAAAAATATGTGGCAATACTGCTGGCGGTCGTCGCTCTCTTCGCAGCCGGCGCGGCTTCGTACGCGGCGGAGGACGTAGTCGGATACGTCGACGATATGCAGGTGCTTCAGCAGTACCCGAAGTTCGAGCAGGCGCGCAAGCAGCTCAACGACCTCGGCAACAAGAAGTCCAACGAAGCCAAGGCCGCTTTTGATAAAGAGACCGACGAGAAAAAGAAAAACGAAATAGTCCAGACTCTCCAGCTCCAGATGCGCGAGGAAGAGGCGAAGATAATGACGCCGATCCTCAAGGAAGTCAACGAGACGATAGCGAAGGTAGCGAAGAAAAAGGGTGTCACGATCGTAGTCAACAAGGCGCTCGTCTACTACGGCGGCACGGACCTCACGCAGGACGTCATCAACGCGCTGAAGACGAAATAACTTGTATAATAAGAAATAATTACAGCACGCCGCCTATATAAATGGCGGCGTTTTTATTCATCGGCATATTCTCCGTCGCATTGGAATATTTTTGCAGTTTTATGAAAATTTCATTATAATATGGCAAGAGCGTGATAGAATGATATCCGTTCTGCTGCGGCAATTATAAGGTTTGCGGAGGAAGATATGCTTCAAGAAGAACGCTTTTCACAAATAATCGCATTTATACAGGGGAAGAAGAGAGTTACGCTCGACGAGCTGGCTAAGCTGACCGGCGTCTCTGCCGGCACCGTTCGCCGCGACGTTAAAAAAGCTAGAGGAGAGCGGAGTCTTGACGCTTGTGCGCGGAGGAGTTGCTCTCCGCAGCGAAGGACTAGCAAGGCAGAGCTTCGACCTGCGCAACATCGACAACAAGGGCGAGAAGCAGCAGCTGGCACAGCTCGTCAGTGAGGTCGTTTTCGACGGACAGACAATAGCGCTGAACAGCGGCACCACCAACCTGATGATAGCCGACTTTCTTGTATCACACTACAGAAACCTTACGGTTATAACCAACAATCTGCGCATCATCAATATATTGAAGGCAGGCAACAACTTCACATTAGTACTCCCCTGCGGCATCTTCGACCCAGAAGAGTATTCCGTCATCGGCTCGCGCTGCGAGGCGGAGATACTCAACTACGCTCCGGATGCGGTTCTGCTTGCCGTCAACGCGCTGTCTCTTTCAAAGGGTGTCACCGACTTCCGCCTCTTTGAGGCCGGTATAGCACAGTCGATGCTCCGTGTCTCTAAAACAAAAATCGTCGTCGCCGACCATACGAAATTCGACCGAATTTCCTGCATGAAAATATGCGATATCTCTGACCTCGACTATATCCTCACGGATGAGCTTGTGACGGAGCGGCAGGCGGAAGAGTACGAGGCGTGCGGCGTGCGTGTGCTGACGCCTAAGAGAGAAGCGGAGAAAATATGATGTTAGACGAGAGACTGCACAGTATACTTCAATATATGGAAAAGCATCGGGCCGCTACGCTGAAACAGCTTGCGGAGCTGAACGGCGTATCTTTGGATACAGTGCGCAGAGACTTGGTGCGTCTTGAGGACGACGGCAAACTGAAGCGCGTTCGCGGCGGAGCGGTAATCGGCAGCGTCGGCGCCGCTGCTCAGGCGCAGAGTGCCGATACGGAGCATCAGGATAAAAAACAGGCCATCGCAGCAGTTCTCGGACGCTATATAGAGGACGGACAGGCGGTAGCGCTCTGCGGAGGCACGACATGCGCTCATGCGGCGGCATACTTGGCAGAAAACCGCAGAAGGCTGACGGTTCTGACAAACAACCTGAAGGCGCTGCACATTTTGGCGTCCGCGCCAAGCTTTACTATCATCGTACCGGGCGGCATAGTCGACTCTGATACTGACGAGCTGTTCGGGCAGCAGTGCGAGGCTGAGATTAAAAATTACAACATCGATGTCGCCGTAATCGGCGCGGCGTCTGTATCGCTCGAGAATGGGCTTACGGACAACCGCTTCTACCAAAAGGGCGTCATTCAATCGATAATAAGCATATCCCAGAAGAAAATACTTGCGGCCGACTCCACGAAATTCGACAGAACCTCCAGCGTCCATATCTGCCGCCTTGAGGAGCTTGACGTGATAATCAGCGATTCCAGCCTTCCAAGAAAGACGGTGCTGGCGCTGAAAAAGATGGGGCTGACGGTAGAAGCGCAGATATAAGAGCGCAGGCTCAAGTATTTTTCGCACAAAATTGATAACGAAAAAGCGCGAGCAATTCCGAAAATCTTGCGGGAATGCTCGCGCTTTTTTGCATGGAAATTTTATATTGCCGCTATATAATGCTTTGTTTTAGGTTTTTATTTCATCGAAGAAGCTGCCAAAGCCTTATTAATTGCAATATATTTTATTGTTATTAGCAATAATATGCATTTCTGATTCATAATATTGCTTTATTTTGCCATATATTTACAAAATACAGCAAAATTTTGTTGACTTATCGCAAAAACTCTGCTTTAATATAGTCAGCCCAGGGCACCACAGAAACAAAAAATTTAATAAAACCGCATACCAAAATGAGGAGGAGTATTTATGTACAATCGTCATTACACTGGAAAAATCGAGCTGGCCGTTCTTGATACCGCTGGAACCTTCTGCGATGGTCCGTGCGACCTTTCCTCTCGTTGGCCTCTGGATGACGGACGCGGCTGCAAGGCTCCCGTTGTTCCGTTCTATGAGGCGCTGCGCCAATTCGGCATTGAATGCGATTGGGCTACGATAAGAAAGCCGATGGGCGCTTTCAAGCCGACTCATCTCCGTATGCTGCTGAACGACCCCAAAATCAGCGCGCAGTGGGAAGAAAAATATGGGCGTCCATGGAACGAGGACGACTTTGAAAAAGTACTCGCCGCCTTCCGTCCGCTTATGTCGAAGTACATCGTAGACGAAGACCTGGCCCGCCCCATCGACGGCGCGGTAGAAGCGATAGCGAAGCTGCGCGAGGCCGGTATTCTCGTAGGCTGCGACACCGGTTATTACGCTGAAGACTCCGCCAATCTGAACAAGGTGCTCGAGGATAAATACGGAATGCACTTCGACGTTGTGACGAACGCCGAAAAAGGTGCCGGGACGTCCTCGCCCTTCATGGTCTACGACTGCATGCTCAGCGCTTATAAATGACGAATAAGGTCATCCCGATCGAGGCCGTCGTAAAAACTCGACGACACCGCCGCCGGTATGAAATGCGGCAACAACGCCGGCTGCTGGACGATAGGACTCTACGCAAGCGGCAGCAACAACTATGACGAGCTGGCAGCGTCGAAGCCCGATTTCCTTGTCCCGTCCGTCGCCTATGTACCTGAAATAATCTTCGGTCAGATAGAGCCGATGCTCCGCCGCGGAATGCGTCCCGGACAGGGCCTCATCGAAACCATCTAAAATCTCTTTTTCCCCATCTTTCTTTCAAACATTACTGCCCATTATAAAGGGCGGCGCAAGGCAGAAGCGACGCCCTTTTAATGGCATATATCGGCTAGTATCATCAATAATACGAAGCCGCAGATCTTCGTTTATCTTAAGAACAGCACATTATTTTCCCTCTCTTAAAAAATTATAAGAACCTCATGCAACGGAAAGGAGTGTCAATATGAACAACTCTTCACCGCCAACTCAGAGATATGGTTACAACGAAGCAGATTTTACTAAATTCAACAAATACGCCAATGTAATGCTGTGGGGCTTCGTAGTTATGTACCTGTTCTTCTATAACGGAAGACAGAACATCAATATGGTCATAAGCAGCATGATGACGGACTTCGGCGTAGACAAGGCCGGAATGGGTATAGTAACCTCGGCCCTTTTCTGGTGTTATGGCTTCGGTCATCTTTTTTCGGGAAGACTTGGCGAAGTAATAGGCAACAAACGCTATATGCTTATCGGCGCGCTCTTGTCCGTCCTGCTTAATGTTTTCATCAGTTTCCAAAGCTCGCTTGTTTTCATCGCCTGTCTTTGGGGCATGAACGGCTTCGCTCAGTCTGCGGTGTGGTCGCCTGCCATCGCGATGAGCAGCAAATGGTGGCCGAAGGAAAAACGCGGATACGCGAGCGGCGTTATGACCGGCGCGTCAGGTGTTGCGCAGGTCGTCACTTATGGCTGCGTTCTCGTCGCGATACACCTCTTTCCGGAAGAGGGATGGCGTGCCGCCTTTCGGTGGCCGCTGGTGCCTACTCTTATAGCAATCGGTATATTTGCCCTATTCGTTAAAGATTCGCCGAAAGAGGTCGGCCTTGCCGATTACCAGGAGACCGACGCAGAGGCTGCCGCGCTTGAAGCGGCGCGCATAAAGGAGCTTAACAGCAGGGGATTCTTCTATCCCTATATATGCCTGCTCCGCGAGCCGAAAATGTGCGTCTTTCTCTTCATCATCGCAATCGGCGGCATTGGGCGTTACGGAATGCTGACATGGGTTCCGACCTATTTCACGGAAACAATGGGGATGAATATAAAGAGCGGTATAGTTTCGGCAGTTCTTCTCCCCGTCGGACAGAGCGCGGCATTCTTCCTTATGCCATATCTCTCAGACAAGATTTTCAAAGGTAAGCGCGAACCGCTGCTCATTCTCTGCGGCGTAGTCTCCGCCGCGTCGCTCGTCATCTTCCCGTTCCTTACCTCGCAGACTGCCGCCGCCGCGATGCTCTTCCTCGTCGGATTCTTCTCATCCGTAAATGGCATAGTCTGGGCTTTCGCAGGCGACATCGGTACAAGAGCCTTCGCCGGTACTGCTACGGGGCTGCTTGACTGGGCCGCTTATATGGGGGCCGCAATACAGTCGATACTCTTCGGTTATGTGACGGGAATCAGCTGGAGCGCGATGTTCATCATGATAGCCGGACTATATGTCCTGCTCGTAGTGCTGGCGCTCGCAGCGCGCAACATGAAGGTAAGAGGAACGGCGCAGTAAATACGCTGAATAAATCTAAATATACAACAAGAGAGGAGTTTTACAATGAACTACATCCCGTTTTGCTCAGTAGAAGTCGAATTTTCCAACATGCAGGGGCTTCACGACCTTATCAACAACTGTGACGCTTCGAAAAGAACTCTGGTCGTCTGCGACGCGTTTACGACAGATATCTGGGGTATTACGGACGACATCAAGCGTGGCATAGCGGCAGGCCATTTGGCATGGGTCGACAAATGCCCGGGAAACCCGACGCAGCAGGATATTCTGGACGCGCTTGACCGCGTGGGCGATCTCAAACCGCAGCAGATACTCGCAATAGGCGGAGGAAGCACGATAGACCTCGCGAAGGCCGTTAGCGCTTTCTACTATATGTATCTCGGACGTAAAGTTTCGCTCGAAGAGGTTACCAAGGCGCTTAAAGAAAAAGCCTACACGCAACCGGGCAACAAATTTATAGATATTATCGCCGTGCCGTCGGCGGCAGGCACAGGCTCCGAAGTCACGCGTTTTGCGACTATATGGGATGTCAACAAAGTTTCCAAGTTTTCTATCGACTGCCAGGAAAATTATGCGAAAAAGAACGTCGTCATTCCCGAGCTTACTCTGACGCTCCCGGCGCGCTTGACGCTGTCGACCGGGCTTGACGCGCTCTGTCATGCGTCGGAGGCGTTCTGGGCGAAGCCGACGAATTATCTTGTAAAGGACATCGCGCTCAGGGCGATAGACCTTATCATGACGAATCTGCCGAAGGTCCTTAAAGACCCCAAGAATTTGGAGCTGCGCACTGCGATGTGCCGCGGCGCGCTGCTCGCGGGCCTTGCCTTCGCGAAGACGCGCACTACGGCCTGCCACTCCATTAGCTATCCCATAACGATGCAGTACAGCGTGGAGCATGGACTTGCCTGTGCCCTGAGCCTTGACGCAGTCTCTAAGATAAATAGGGAGAAGACCGTGCTCGCCGACGAACTTTTTGCTGTGTATGAGAAACACGGCGGTCTTCGCAAATGGCTTGACGACACCTGCGGAGAAATCGTTAAACTGCGTCTCGGCGCTCTCGGCGTGCCGAAGGACGGCATAGACGATATAGTAAAGGGAACATTTACAAAAGGACGTATGGACAACAACCCGGTCGACATCAGTCCGGAGCAGGTAAAGGAAATACTTCTGTCCGTATATTAAAGGAAAAAACAAGCCGTCCGGCGGCCCTCCCGCCGCCGGACGGCGGACGTCATGCGAAAAAGTACCGTTACTATTTTAGGAGGTATCTGAAAATGTCCGAAGTCGAAAAAAATGAAAATTTCTCGCCGGCGGCGAATGGCTTGAAACAAAAACAGGCGCGTACACACCCGTTTATAATTCAAGTACCGGAGAGGTGATGGCTGAAGTACCGAGCTGCTCAAGCGAAGAGGTCGCATACGCCATAGAATGTGCGAAAAAGGCCTATCCGCTGTGGCGCGACATCCCCGTCATGAAAAGAGCGCAGGTGCTCTATAAATTCAGAGAACTGCTTATAGAGCATTTCGACGAACTGACCGAGCTCTGCGCGCGTGAGCACGGCAAGAATTGGAACGAATCAGCCGGAGACATTGCTAAGGTGCGCGAGCCTGTAGAATTTGCCTGCGGCATACCGACGCTGATGCTCGGAGAGTCCCTGATGAACACCTCCAAAGGCTACGACACCGTGACTTACCGCGAGCCGATAGGGGTTTTTCGCCGGAATATCGCCCTTTAACTTCCCCGGCATGATACCGATGGGCTGGATGGTTCCGATATGCATAGCGACCGGCAACACAATCGTTATCAAAGCTGCTTCGAAGACCCCTTCTTACGGCAATACGCTGCGCCGAGCTCTGGCAGGAAGCCGGGCTTCCGGACGGCGTCCTCAATATAGTAACCTGCACAAGAAAGGAATCGGAGCAGTTCCTGACGCATCCGGATATAAAGGGCATCTGCTTCGTCGGAACGTCGTCGGTGGGGAAGCGTCTGTATGGAATAGCAGCATCGCACGGTAAGCGCATGCAGGCGCAGACGGAGGCTAAAAATCACGCCCTAGTGCTTGAGGACGCCGACCTTGAGCGCACGGCGCACAGCATCATCAACTCCGCGTTCGGCTGCGCTGGAGAAAGATGCATGGCGCTTCCGGTCGTATGCGTACAGGAAAGCGTCGCCGACAAGCTTGTGGAGCTCGTCGTCCGCTATGCAAAAGAATTGAATGTTGGACCCGCATATGATAAGACTACTGACCTGGGGCCGCTAGTTGACGCTGCGCACAAAGCTCGCGTCACCGGATGGATAGAAAAGGGCGTGGAAGAAGGCGCTAAGCTCGTTCTCGACGGCAGGAACATAGTCGTTCCGGGCTATGAAAACGGCTTCTACCTCGGCCCGACGATTTTCGACCACGTAACGCCCGGCATGACGATAGGAGACGAAGAGATTTTCGGCCCCGTGCTTTGCTTCAAGCGCGTCAAGGACTTCGAGGAAGGGCTTGCTATAATGAACGGCAACCAGTTCGCGAACGGCTCCGTCATCTATACGCAGAGCGGCTACTATGCGCGCGAGTTCGCCTATAGGACCGACGGCGGCCAGGTTGGAGTAAACGTCGGAATCCCTGTGCCTGTCGGAATTTTCGCCTTCAGCGGCCACAAGGAGAGCTTCTACGGCGACCTGCACTGCCTCGGCAAGGACGGCGTGCGCTTCTTCACGGAAGTGAAGGCCGTCACGACACAGTGGTATCACCCGGAGGAAAAACACTCAGGCAAGGTTGACACATGGGAAGGCTCCGTCGGCGGAAGCATGTAGCCTTGTCCGATCGAATGCAGCAAGCCGCATATTCTTAACAAATTCCTGCAATCTGTTCGTCCCCGCGGAACGGCCATTCCGCGGGGATTTTTTATGTTATGTCCGCTGTCGTATCTGCCAAGCTGTTTTTTATCTTCTGCATACAAAGCCTTAATAGTATCTTTATGCAAACAATAATATGATATAAGCATATTTTTAAGTAAAAAATAGCGCTTATATATTGACATATTCTGCATAGAGTAATATTATCTGCGCATTGAAAAAAGCTATCCGCGAGGTGATGTTGATGGCAAAGGTGGAAGAAATTTTCGGCTCGATGGTTTTCAACGACGCGACGATGAAGCAGCGTCTTCCGAAGGAGACATACCGCGCGCTGAAAAATTCCGTCAGGGAAGGCACGCCGGTGCCGCGCGACGTCGCGAACGTCGTCGCGAACGCGATGAAGGACTGGGCCGTCGAGAAGGGCGCTACGCATTTCACTCACTGGTTCCAGCCGATGACGGGCATCACCGCCGAGAAGCACGACAGCTTCATCTCGCCGATCGACAACGGCACGGTGATAATGGAGTTCTCCGGCAAGGAGCTCATCAAGGGCGAGCCGGACGCGTCGTCGTTCCCCTCGGGCGGCCTGCGCGCGACCTTCGAGGCGCGCGGCTACACGGCCTGGGACCCGACCTCCTACGCGTTTATAAAAGAAAACACACTCTGCATCCCGACCGTCTTCTGCTCATACGGCGGCGAGGTGCTCGACAAGAAAACGCCGCTGCTGCGCTCGATGGAGGTCATCAACGCGCAGGCGCTGCGTATTCTGCGCCTCTTCGGCAACAACTCCGCAGCGCACGTCACGACGACCGTCGGCCCGAGCAGGAATATTTCCTAATAGATAAAGAGCTCTACAAAAAGCGTAAAGACCTGCGCTACACGGGGCGCACGCTCTTCGGAGCTAAGCCGCCGAAGGGACAGGAGCTAGACGACCATTACTTCGGCGCGATAAGGCCGCGCGTCGCGAAGTTCATGGCGGAGCTCGACGAGGAGCTCTGGAAGCTCGGCATAATGGCGAAGACGGAGCACAACGAAGTCGCGCCGTCGCAGCACGAGCTCGCGCCGGTATTCAGCGACACGAACATCGGCTGCGACCACAACCAGCTCACGATGGAGATGATGAAGAAGGTCGCGGACCGCAACGGCCTCGTCTGCCTGCTGCACGAAAAGCCCTTCGCCGAGGTCAACGGCTCCGGCAAGCACGTCAACTGGTCGCTCGCCACGGACACCGGCGCGAACCTCCTCGACCCGGGCAAGACGCCGTCCGAGAACGCGCAGTTCCTGCTCTTCCTCTGCGCGGTTATAAAGGGCGTAGACGAATACCAGGACATGCTGCGCGCGACCGTCGCAACTGCGGCGAACGACCACAGGCTCGGCGGCCACGAAGCGCCGCCCGCCGTCATCTCGATGTTCATCGGCTCGGAGCTGACCGAGATACTCGGCGCGATAGAAGAAGGCCGTCCCTACAACGGGCGCGCCGCGAGCCACATGAGGATAGGCGTCGACATGCTGCCGGTCTTCCGCAAGGACGCGACGGACCGCAACAGGACGTCGCCGTTCGCCTTCACTGGAAACAAATTTGAATTCCGTATGCTCGGCTCCAGCCAGTCGATAGCGGGCCCCTGCATAGTGCTCAACACCGTCGTCGCGGAGGAGCTGGAGCAGTTCGCGGACGCGCTCGAGGGCGCGCAGGACTTCAACGCCGCGCTCAACGAGCTCATCCGAAAGACGATACGCGAGCACAAGCGCATACTCTTCGACGGCAACGGCTACGACGAATCGTGGATTGCGGAGGCGGAGCGGCGCGGGCTGTCGAACTACCGCACGACGCCCGAGGCGATGCCGCACTACGTCGACGAGAAAAATATAGCGCTCTTCTCGAAGCACAAGGTTTTCACCGAGGTTGAAATGCGCTCGCGCTGCGAGGTGCACCTCGAAAATTACTGCAAGGTCATACGCATTGAGGCGCTGACGATGGCGGAGATGGTGCGCAAGGACATCATCCCGGCCTCGTACACCTACCTGAAGCGGCTCAGCGAAACGGCTGTCGCGATAAAGGAAGCCTGCCCTGACGTCGACTGCGCGATGGAGATAAATATGCTCAAGCACCTGCGCGGCTACACCGACTCGCTCTATATGAATTTGGGAAAGCTCGAAGAAGCCCTCGGCCGCGTGCCGGAAGCTGGAGAGCTTGAGAAAGCCGTCTACTACAAAGACAGCGTCATTCCGATAATGGA
>ENA-OQCL01000662-OQCL01000662.1-human-gut-metagenome-genome-assembly--contig:-NODE-662-length-15463-cov-3.706312_pt1 | contig 15463 bp, 13 predicted proteins | sample MGYA00242502_ERZ504586 | MGnify/ENA primary metagenome ERZ504586 (study PRJEB26092, sample SAMD00036316) | human gut metagenome | host: Homo sapiens | study: EMG produced TPA metagenomics assembly of... | reverse complement strand
TTTTGGAGGCCGCGGGGGTGGGCTATGAGATCCTGTGCTCCACCGCCACCCTAAAGACCCTGGACGTGGGCATGGAGGCCAAGCTGTACATCCATTTCCACCAGGTCCAGGACGCCGTCACCCTGTACGGCTTTGCCACCAAGGAGGAGCGGGCCATGTTCCGGCGGCTGATCGGCGTATCCCGGGTGGGGCCTAAATTGGCGTTGGGGATGCTGAGCCATTTGGAGGTATCGGACATCGCTGCGGCCATCCTCACGGAAAACGCGGCCGCCCTGAGCCGGGTGCCCGGCCTGGGGAAAAAGACCGCCGCCCGGCTGCTGCTGGAGCTCAAGGAGCAGGTGTCCGAGGATGTGGCGCCCACCGGGGTGTTTGCCGGGGAGAGCAAAGCCCTGGATATGCGGGCGGAAGCCACGGCCGCCCTGGTGGCCCTGGGCTACGATGGGGTGGTGGCCGGCCGGGCAGTGGCGGAAACACCGGATTGCCCCCGGGTAGAAGACATGATCACGGCGGCCCTTCGGAGCCTGGCCGCGAAAAAATAACAGCTAGGAGAGACCCATGGACGATCGGTTGATCACATCTTCCATGATCGTGGAAGATGAACCAATGGAATATAGCCTCCGGCCCCGGTTTTTGCGGGAGTATATCGGCCAGCGCAATGTGAAGGAGCATATGCGCATCTACATCGAGGCGGCCAAGCGCCGGGGCGAGCCCTTGGATCACGCCTTGTTCTATGGCCCGCCGGGCCTAGGAAAAACCACCCTGGCGGCCATCGTGGCCAACGAGATGGGCGGGAACTTCCGGGTGACCAGCGGCCCGGCCATCAGCCATGCAGGGGATCTGGCGGCCCTGCTTACCAACCTGGCCCCGGGGGACGTGTTGTTTATCGATGAGATCCATCGCCTCAACGCCAACGTGGAGGAGATCCTCTATCCCGCCATGGAGGATTTCGCCCTGGATATCATCATCGGCAAGGGTCCCAGCGCCCATTCCATCCGGCTGGACCTGCCGCCCTTTACCCTGGTGGGAGCCACCACCCGCATGGGGCTGCTGACCTCCCCCCTCCGGGACCGGTTCGGCATCAAGGAGCAGCTGGAGCTGTACGCCCCCGAGGACCTACAGGAGATCATCCAGCGCAGCGCGGATATCCTGCATATCGAGATCGATGCGGAAGGGGCGCTGGAGATCGCTTCCCGCTCTAGGGGCACGCCCCGGATCGTGAACCGGCTGCTGAAGCGGGTGCGGGATTTTGCCCAGGTGCGGGGCAATGGGAAAATCGACCTGGCTACCGCCAAGGCGGGGCTGGACATGCTGGCCATCGACGGCCAGGGCTTGGATGCGGTGGACCGGCGGATGCTCACCACCATGATCGTGAAATTCGGCGGCCGGCCGGTGGGGCTGGATACCATTGCCGCAGCCACCGGTGAGGACGCCACCACCATTGAGGACGTATATGAACCCTATCTTCTGCAGCTGGGGCTGATCGCCCGCACCCCCCGGGGCCGGGTGGTGCTGCCTGCGGGTTATGCCCATATGGGCATGGCGCCGGCGGGGGAGGATTGCGCGCAGCAGCGGCTGCCGGTGGAGCCATAGGGCGGATCGCGAAAATACCATCAACATTTTAATGCTGGGATATGATGATCGCAGCAATTTGCGGTATCGCCCAGGCGTCCATTGAAGAAGAACTGGAAGGAGAAGAAGCGTGAAAAACATTTTGAAATTTATTGGTGTTGTTCTTTGGCTAATGCTAGTTGCGATCTACACATTTTTCAAACAACTCGTGAAGCTGCAAAAATAGGCCCATAACCGGCCTGATAAAGGGGAGGACACGGCAATGCTAGGCAGGAAAGAATTACAAGAGACCTTAACCAAAAGGAAACCCTGCTGACCCAGCGGGAAGCGGAGATCGGCGTGCTGACCAAGCGGGTGGAGGAGCTGACCGGCCGGGAAAAGCAGATGCAGGCGGAATTAGCCGCTTACCGGGAACGGGGGAACGCCATTGTGAACGCCCTGACGGACGCCCAGCAGGCAGCCAGCCGGATCCGGGAGGAAGCCGAGCGGCAAAAGGCCCAAATTATTGCCAGCGCCTATGCAGACCGGGACGCGGCCCGCAAGGAAGCGGATACGGTGCTGCAAAACGCCCGGGAACAGGCGGCCCAGATCGTAGCCCGTTCCGAGGAGGAGGCAGCCCGGCGGCGGTCCCAGGCGGACGCCTATGTGGCGGAATTGGAGGGTAAAGGGGGATGCCTGCGGGAATATCTACGCAAGACCGCGGAAGAAGCCCATAAGCAAGCGGACATTTTCGCGGCCATCATGGGGGATATGGCTGGGGTGCAGGCGGAAAACCTGCCCGAAGAATACGATTCCCCTGCCGCTTTGATGCAGAGCATTTATTCCATCCAGGGCCGGAGCCTGCCCCGAGAGGAGACGGGAAAAGAGCCGGAGCCTGCCCCCATGCTGGATCTGGACGCCCTCATTGCCAAGACGGTAGAAGAGGCTGCGGAGGAGGAAGCGCCCCAGGCGGCGGAAGCGGCCGGGGAACCGGAAGCGGCCCAGGAGGACGAAGACCAGGTGGTCACGGTGGATTCCGTATTGACCGGCAGTGCGAGCGGGGAAAAGACGGAGGATAATCCCCCCGTTGGCGCGCCGGACGGCTTGGACGCCATCCTGGACGACATTCTTAAGGATCTATAGGAATACCGGAGGCCAGGTGGCCTCATACCAAGGGATATGTAGCCCCTGGCTTAGGCAGGGGAACGTAAACCATCCCATATCATCACAATCAGGTTGGAGGAACGAAGAGTAGCATGGCAAAGAACAAAGAGGAGTTCGTACAGCATATCGCCAGCCGTACCGAGGATTTTGCCCAGTGGTATACGGACGTGGTCATCAAGAACGATATGGCGGACTATAGCGAGGTCAAGGGCTGCATGGTGATCAAGCCCTACGGCTACGCGGTGTGGGAGCTGATGCAGCAGCAGATGGACCAGCGGTTCAAGGAGACCGGGCATGTGAACGCCTATTTCCCCCTGCTGATCCCGGAAAGCATGCTCATGCGGGAAGCGGAGCATGTGGAAGGCTTTGCGCCGGAGGTGGCCTGGGTCACCCAGGGCGGCTCGGAAACCCTGAACGAGCGCCTGGCCATCCGCCCCACCAGCGAGACCATCATCGGCACCATGTACGCCAAATGGATCCAATCCTATCGGGATCTGCCGGTGTTGATGAACCAGTGGTGCAACGTGATGCGCTGGGAAAAGAGCACCCGCCCCTTCCTGCGTACCGCCGAATTCCTCTGGCAGGAGGGCCATACCGCCCACGCCACCTTTGAGGAGGCCCAGGAGGAGACCATGCGGATGCTGGGGGTGTACAAGGATTTCGCGGAAAACGTATTGGCCATCCCCGTGCTCACCGGCCGCAAGAGCGAAAAGGAAAAATTCGCCGGCGCCAAGGCCACCTATACCATGGAAGCCATGATGCAGGACGGCAAGGCCTTGCAGATGGGCACCTCCCATAACCTGGGGGATAACTTCGCCCGCAGCTATAACATCATGTACCTGAGCCGGGAGGGCAAGCAGGAATACTGCCAGACCACCAGCTGGGGCACTTCCACCCGGATGATCGGCGGGGTCATCATGGTCCACGGGGACGACCGGGGCCTGATGCTGCCGCCCCGCATCGCCCCCTATCAGGCGGTGATCGTGCCCATCGCCCCCCACAAGGCCGGGGTCATGGACAAGGCGGAGGAAGTGTTCCGCGCCCTGAAGGCCGCCGGCATCCGGATGAAGCTGGACGATACCGAGCAGAGCGCCGGCTGGAAGTTCAACCAGTGGGAAATGAAGGGCGTGCCGGTGCGCATCGAACTGGGGCCCAAGGACATCGAAAACAACCAGGCTGTCCTGGTGCGGCGGGATACCCACGAAAAACAATTTGTCTCCCTGGATGGCCTGGCGGATACCATCAAGGCCCTGCTGGACGACATCCATGTGAGTATGTTCAACCGGGCCCTGGCCCATCGGGAAAGCCATACCCAAGAGGTGCGGGACTTCGGCGACTTTATGGAGGCTGTCAAGACGGGCTTTGCCAAAGCTCCCTGGTGCGGCGAGCGGGAGTGCGAGGACGAGATCAAGGCCATTACCGGCGCTACCACCCGTTGCTATACCCTGGACTATGACCCGGAGGCCCATGGAGATACCTGCATCTTCTGCGGCAAGAAGGCTAAGCATCTGATGTATTTCGGCAAGGCGTACTAAGCCGGCCGGCAAACGGGCCATCCTGGCCTTATGAAGCTGCTTTGGGACGTGCCGTACCGCACAGGGTATGCAGCCCTGGCCCGGCGCTCAAAGCAGCTTTTTTGCCTTAACTATTGCCCTTGGAGGAAAACTTGATGAAACGAAACCTGGCCCTGCTATGTACCATCCTGCTGCTTTTGACCTGGGCGGCAGGCTGTCAGCCTACAGCCCAGGTGTTGCAACGGCAGGGGATAGAGGCGCTGCCAGCGGAAGAAGAGATCCTGCAGGCCCAGGTGGAACAGGCGATTTTGGCGGGAGAGACCAGCTTTACCATCAACCTGTTGGGCCGCCAACGGGCAGTGCAGCAGATGGTCACGGAGACCATGGCCAGGCTCCGGGAGGGGGAAAGCTATCTTGCCCAGCGGTTTTTGGCGGACTACGGGGTACAGTTTGGAGAGGAATGGGGCTATGTCCCCGTCACCATCCGGCTGGTGCCCAAGGATACAGCCCTGCTAGCAGACCTGATCCAGGCCCAGGGGGCTTCCCCCAAACCGGTTGCTTACGACCAGGGACAGCTGGAAGCCCTGCTCATGGATATGATGCAGGACAAAACTCCGGTGGCGATCCGCTTTTTCCAAGAGCAGGATCTGGATCAGCTGAATCAACAGATCCATCAGGACATCGTCCAGCTTTCCAATCGCAATTATGCCTACGGCTATCTGGTGGGAAATGGCGAATGGGCCTTGCAAACCTGCCGGCAGCCAGAGGGCCAGGGCTATATCGCCCTAGAACTGACCCTGACCTATCAAGCGGATACATTACCACTATCACAGATCCCCGTGGCCCGCAGCGGGTTGGAGATGGTGGAGAGCTTGATCCAACAATGGGCGGCGGGGAGCCCAAAAGCCACCGTGATCCTGGAAGGGGTACGGCCGGATGAAACCACCCTGTTTGCCTGGATCAACACGGCGGAAGTAAATAGCGCTACCCTGGCCTGCGAAGGGGATTCCATTTGGTATGAGATCCTAGAAAACCCTGGCCAGCGGCAAATCGGCCGGTATTGGCTGGAATTCGGCGTACCGGCGGAAAGGATCGCAGCAGCCCAGGCGGAGCTGGACGCGCCTGGCAAGAAGAGCTGGCCCGCCTGAAGGAACAGGTTCAGGGCCTGGAAAGCCGGGAAGCCTATCGAACGGTATATCAGCGGGTCATGGACATGACGGAATACGATGACGCCATCCGGGGCGCCACCGAGGAACAGACCCTGACCGAGGAGATGCAGATCCTGCGCAGCGCTTATGGCGCCTTGGTGGCGGGCCGGAGCGTTTGCACCGGCTATGCAAGGACCTTCCAGGCCCTGTGCGATGGCTTGGGACTGGACTGTTGGACGGTAAACGGCTATCAGGATGGGGCGGGCCATGCATGGAACATGGTGCGCTTGGATGGGGAGATCCTGTACGTGGACTGCACCTTTGGGGATACGGGCGGAAGGCCGGAACGGTATTTCCTGTTTGACCAGGAGACGCTGGAAGCCCGGCGGTATGAAATGGACGAAGGCTTTGTGGTGCCCTGGTAAGGGCGCAGACGCCGGGAAAAAACAGCTGCCGCTCTTTTGCATGGGCCACAGCCGAACAAAGGGCTTGTATTGCAAAGGACCACAAACCCCACGCCAGTTTTCCCATGGCTGGGGTGGCTACAGGAATGCCCCAAGGCGGTAAGACGCCGGACAAATCGAATGCCTATCCTTTCATGAAAAAAGGATAGGCATTCTGCTTTCCTGGAAAACTAGGGGGAGAGAAGGAGGTGCAAATCAATGGATCGCTTTACCATTCCCCGGGATCTGTATTATGGGCGGGGCGCTTTATCCAGGCTGAAACAGTTAAATGGGAGCCGGGCGATGCTGGTATGCGGGGCCGCGGCCCGGCAAAGTGGTTTTTTACGCCGGGCAGAGGGCTTTTTGCAGGAAGCGGGCATGCTGGTCCGCCCCTTTGTATGCACGCCGGGGGGACCAACCCTTGCCTTGGCCCTCACAGGCGCCAAGGCGATGCAGGAATTCAAACCTGGTTGGATCGTGGCCCTGGGCGGGGAGGAGAGCATATCCGCAGCAAAAGCGATGTGGGCTTTTTATGAAGACCCCGGCCTCACGCCTCGCGCTTTTCTGGAAGAGGGCAGGTTGCCGCTGCTGCGCAGGCAGGCGCGAATGGCGGCTGCGCCGGCTGGCGGGGGCGGGGAAGCCGCCTTGGGCGGCGCGGCGTTTTTGCTGGACCCCGCCCAGGGCCGCAGGCATTTGTTGCGGCATCCGGTCTTGGCGCCGGATATGGCCATCATAGATCCAGACCTTGCAGCACCCTGCTCCGGAACCATTTTAGCCTGGGGCGGCATGGCGGCGCTATCCCAGGCGCTGGAGGCCATGTTCCATGGCCAGGCTAGCCTGGCATATCCCTTGGCACTGCATGCTGCCTGCGTCATTTTTGATAAGCTGCAACCAGCAGCCGGCGGCGATGTCGCTGCTCGGACCATGCTGCATGAGGGACAATGTATGGCGGGCTTGGCCTTTTCCAATGCGCCGGCCGGCCTTTGTACCGCTATGGCCGCGGAACTATGCGTGGCATTTTACAAGCCATTGCCCACTGGCATTGCGGAGGCCGTTTGCCTTCCCTTGACGCTTTCCCGCGACCCTGGCGCTAAAAACGCCGCCGCTAGAATTTGCGCCAGCCTGGGGTATCCTGGCGAGTGCTTGGAAGCCCTTCGCTCTCGGATCATCTTGCTGCGCGGCGGGCTGGATATGCCCGAATCCTTACAGGCGTTTGGAATTGAAGAGGCGGAGTTTTAAGCAAACTGCCAGACCTTTGCAAACGCCTTAGCCATACCTCCATCCTGCCTAAAAATCGCTGCCCTACCCCTAAGGAGGCAGAGGAACTTTTTCGTCAAGCCTATTACGGGAGTTGACGGAATTCTCCACAGCTCGTATAATGATACTTGCGCGGCTGTGGTGGAATTGGCATACACAGCAGACTTAAAATCTGCCGGGGAAACCTTGGGGGTTCGAGTCCCCCCAGCCGCACCAACGCAACGCCGGCCCCCCCTTAGGGGGGCGGCGTTGCGCTACCAATAGGGGCTGGGGGGCTCGAAGGGAACGGCCGGCCTTGGCCGGCAAAAACCCATCCAGTGAATGGGTTTTAAGTTGCCCCGGGCTGGCCCGGCCACTGCCCCAGTGGCCGGGGGAGTACCCCCCAGCCGCAAACGAAGCGCCGCCCTCTATGGGGCGGCGCTTCGTTATTTCGTACATGTTACGCTGCTTTTTGATGGGGAAAAGGGGGGAGGTGAAAATAAGCCTTGCATAATGGAATGTCCGTCTATATAATTAGATAGGAACTTAATTATATGGGGGGCTTTTCGTGGAAAAACCATTGATGCTTTTGATTCGCGATACCTACAGGTTATGGGCCAATTATATGAAAGGGGTAGCCGCGCGGGCAGGGGTACCGGATTCCTACCGGATGGTGCTTACTTTTTTGCTGCGCAATCCAGGGGTCAGCCAAAAGGAGTTGGCTGCCCACTGCGGGATCACCACCGCTTCCGTGAGCCAGACGGTAAAGGAAATGGGCTTGACGGGATATTTGAAAAAGGAAGCGGACGATAAAGACCTACGGTATGTGCGCCTGTATTTGACGGAAAAGGGCGAGGCCTGCGCCAAGGAGATCCGAGAAGCCATCCACCAGGCGGACGCTCGGGTTTCCGCACAATTGACTTGGGAAAAGGAAAAGCACATGCGGGAGCTGTTGGATGAATTGGCCAGGATCATAGAAACGGAGCTTCCTCTATGCTGAACTATTTGAAGAAATATTGGCTCAATTGCCTGCTGGCGCCCCTATTCATGCTGGGGGAGATCGCCATGGATATGTGGCAGCCGGATATGATGGCCACCATTGTGGACGAGGGCGTATTGGGCGGGGATATGGCTATTATTTGGTCCATGGGTATTCGGATGCTGCTATTGGTGGCCTTTGGAGGCACCTGCGGGGTGCTGTGCGGGGTATTCGCCAATGTGGCGGCCCAACGCTTTGGGAACGACGTGCGCAAGGATCTGTTTGCCCGGATCATGACCTTTTCGTTCCAGCAGACCGATCGGTTTACCACCGGTTCCCTGGTCACCCGCATCACCAATGACGTCACCCAGGTGGAGCAGATGGTCATGATGTCCATGCGGTCGGTGGTACGGTGCACGGTGATGTTCTTCGGGGGCATCTATATGCTCTATCGCCAATCCCCCCGCTTCGCCATGGTGGCTGCTTGCGGGCTGCCTGTGATCGCCATCTTTTTGGTGTTCTTCCTGCGCCGGGTCTCTCCATTGTTCACGGTGATCCAGCATAGATTGGATCAGATCAACTGTATCGTCCAGGAGAATATCGCCGGGGCCCGGGTGGTGAAAGCCTATGTCAAAGAAGCGGACGCCTTGGAGAATTTTTCCAAAGCCAACGACAGCTTATGCGCCATCAACCTCCGGGCCCAGACCAGTTTGGCCTTCCTGAACCCCTGCGTAAACGTGGTGCTCAACCTTTGCACCGTGGGGGTGCTGTATGTGGGGGGCATTTCGGTACAAGCGGGGGGCGCCATTACGCCGGGGCAGGTGATGGCTGCGATCACCTATTTGTCCCTGATTCTTATGCGGATCATTTTCATGGCCAATATTTTTCAGACTTTTACCCGGGCTTCCGCCTCCTGGAAGCGCATCCGGGAAGTGCTGGATACCCAGCCGGCCCAACAACCGGGTTCCACCCTGCCGGCGCCAAATAGAAAGGGGGAAATTGAATTTTCCCACGTATCCTTTGCTTATCCGGGGCTCCGGAAAATCTGGTATTGCGGGATCTATCCTTCCGGGTAGAGCCGGGCCAGACCGTGGCCATCATCGGTTCCACCGGCAGCGGGAAGTCCAGCCTAGTACACCTGATCCCCCGATTTTACGATGCCACGGAAGGGGCCGTGCTGGTGGACGGGGTGGATGTGCGGGATTTCCCCATGGAAGCCCTGCGGGACCGGGTAGCCCTGGTGCAGCAGAAGGCGGAACTGTTTTCCCGCAGCATTGGTGAAAATATCGCCTGGGGCGCAGAGGGGGTGGAGAAAGACCAGATCCGCCAGGCAGCGCAGATCGCCCAGGCGGAGGATTTTATCCTGCGCACCCCCGATGGCTATGATACCCAGGTCACCGAAAGCGGCCACTCCCTTTCCGGCGGGCAGAAGCAGCGGCTGTGCATTGCCCGGGCGGTACTGAAACGGCCGGAGATCCTCATTTTGGATGATGCGGCCAGCGCCCTAGACCTTAAAACGGAGGCCGCCCTCCATGTGGCCCTGAACCGGGAACTGGCCGGGATCACCAAGGTCATCGTGGCCCAGCGGGTGGCTTCCGTAAAGGACGCGGACAAGATCCTGGTGCTGGAGGATGGGCAGCTGGCGGCCTGGGGGACCCATGCGGCGCTGCTGGAGACTTCGCCGGTGTATGGGGAGATCTGCCGCTCCCAGATGAAGCGGGAGGTGCAAGCATGACGACGGAAACCAAACCAAAGGTGGAATTGCGCCGCCCATCCACCATGGGACAGGCGGTGGAAAAGCCCGAGGATACCCAGGGGCACCATGAACGGCTGCTAAGCTATTTGTCCAAACCAAGGGCTTGTTCCTGGGGACTCATGGGGACGGTACTGTTGGTGACCATTACCTCCCTTGGCTTCCCCCGCCCTCCAAGGACAGGTGATCGACGCCCTGAAAGAAAGGACTTGGGGCCAGTTCCGCCTCCTGCTGGGATGGCTGCTCGTTTCCTTCCTTTTAAACGTGACCTTCACCTTGATCCAGGGGCTTTTGGCTGCCCGGCTAAGCCAGAGCATCGTAGGCCGGATGCGTTACGGCCTCTTTGAAAAATTGGATCACTTGCCTATCGGCTATTTGGATCGGCATTCCAGCGGGGATCTGATGAGCCGCATGACCAACGATATTGAGAACATCTCCAACACCATTTCCCCAGAGCTTAGGGTCGCTGGTATCCGGCACCCTGACCATCGTGGGGACCATCGCCATCATGTTCTGGTATTGTTGGCAGCTTACCCTCATCACCTTGGTGACGGTGGCGCTCACCGCCCTGGTGACCAAGTGGATGTCCAAAAAAATGCGCAGCGCTTACCGGGGCCGGGCGGACGCCCTGGGCGTCCTGGACGGCTATGGGGAAGAGATGATCGCCGGGTATCGGTCGGTAACCGCCTGCAACCGCCAGGAACGCACCCGGGAAGAATTTGACCAGCTCTCCGACCAGCTGGCCAGAGAAGGCGTCCGGGCGGAAGTCTTAGGCGGGTCCATGGGCCCTATGATGAACGGCATTACCAATTTGGGCTTTGTCATCGTGGCTGCCTTTGGAGGCTATTTTGCCTTGGAGGGGCTGATCACCATTGGGGTCATTTCTGCGTTTATCATTTATGCGAAACAGTTTTCCCGGCCTCTCAATGAGATCGCCCAGCTCTATGGCTCCGTACAGACCGCCATGGCGGGGGCGGAACGGGTATTTGATCTAATGGACCAGCCGGATGAGGACAACAGCGGCACCCTGGAGCTGGAAAATATGCAGGGGAATATTTCTTTCCGCCACGTGAACTTCTCCTATGAGCCAGGGAAACCTGTGCTTCAGGATTTTAGCCTGGAGGTGCGGGCCGGACAGAAGATCGCCCTAGTGGGAGCCACGGGCAGCGGCAAAACCACGGTGGTCAACCTGCTTATGCGGTTTTATCCTGTGGACGCCGGCGAGATCTGCATCGATGGGGTGAACATCACCGCCCTGCGTCGGGACTGGCTCCGCCATAATACTGCCATCGTGTTGCAGGACACGGTGCTCTTTTCCGATACCATTGCCGCCAATATCAAGTATGCCAACCCCGCAGCCAGCCAAAAGGAGATGGAACGGGCAGCGGTTATGAGCAATTGCGCCCCCTTTATCCGGCGGCTGAAGGAGGGATACCAGACCATGCTCCAGCAGGCGGGGGCAGGGCTATCCCACGGCCAGCGGCAGCTGTTGAACATTGCCAGGGCCATTCTGGCCGATCCCAAGATCCTCATTTTGGATGAAGCCACCTCCTCTGTGGATACCCGTACCGAGCAAAGCATCCAGGACGCCTTGGTCCGGCTTATGAAAAACCGTACCAGCCTCATTATCGCCCACCGGCTTTCCACCATCCAGGACGCGGATATGATCGTGGTCATGGATCACGGCCAGGTGGTAGAAACGGGCAACCATCAGCAACTTTTTGGAAAAGCAGGGCGCCTATTACGCCCTGTATATGGCCCAGTTCGCCGGTAACCGGACGTAAAGCGCCGCTTTTAGCGGACGGGATCCAGACAGGGGCCCGCTTTTTGCAGGGGCCCTGTCCCGGTTGGGGCCGAAAGGCAAAATGCAGCCCTCGCGGCGCCAATGGGAATGGCCCGAGGGGGAACGGGCTCCCCTTCGGGCCGGCCAACGAAAACAAACGGGACGACGAAAAAAGCGGCCGCTATTTCGTATACGGCCGCTCATATCAAAATAATATGGAACTTTGCAGCCTTTCCCCCTGGGGAAAGGCCTTTTGTGGGGAGATTCGGGCGCTAGATGAACAGCAACAAGCTCACCGCCATCACCGCCATGCCGGAGATCAGGCCATAGATGGACAGGTGATGCTCTCCATATTCCCGGGCGGCGGGCAACAGCTCGTCAAAGGAGATGAATACCATAATGCCGGCTACAGCCGCAAAAATAATGCCGAAGACCGTGTCCGTCATGATGGGCATCAGCAGGAGCCAGCCGATCAAAGCGCCAAGCGGTTCCGCCAGGCCGGACAGGAAGGAATAGCAAAAGGCCTTTTTCCGGGAACCGGTGGCCTGGTAGATGGGCACGGACACGGCGATGCCCTCGGGAATGTTGTGGATGGCGATGGCCACTACGATGGGGATGGCGATGGAGGGGGATTGGAGGGCGGAAACAAAGGTAGCTAACCCTTCGGGGAAATTGTGGATGGCGATGGCCAGGGCGGTAAACACCCCCATGCGCATCAGCTTCCGGGCTGGGGGCGCCGCATCCTCCTGTTCCACCAGCTTCACCTCATGGGGATTCTTTTCCGCGGGGATGAGCTTATCGATCACGGCGATGAACAGCATGCCCCCGAAAAAGGCCGCCACCGTGGCCCAGCTGCCCGGCCGCTGCCCCAGCTGGGCGGTTAGGGCCGACTGGGCCTTGGCAAAGATCTCGATCATGGAAACATACACCATGACCCCAGCGGAAAAGCCCAAACTCACCGATAAAAACCGGCGGTTGGTCCGCTTGGCCAACAGGGCGATCAAGCTGCCGATGCCGGTGCTCAACCCGGCCAAAAGGGTCAAAAGGAATGCGTAAAAAATCGTATCCATGTTGCACTTGCTCCAATCTATCCTTTGCTATGGCTGGCGCCGTATTGGCGGGACCAGCATACCAATTAAATCAGGATAGCAAAACCACCCTCCGGTGTCAATATATATAGGCCGCATCCCCTTGGCCTGGTTTGACCCCGCATAGGCTGGCAAAAGGATTTGACAAGGCCGCCGCTGGTATACTATAGTAGTTCCATTATTATATTGCATCCCGGCGGGAGGAGGAACAGGCTATGGAATACAGGATGGGAACCAAGTGCGTGCAGGGAGGCTATACCCCGGGGAACGGAGAACCTCGCCAGATCCCCATCATACAAAGCACCACCTTTAAATACGCCACCAGCGAGGACATGGGAAAGCTCTTTGACCTGGAGCGCGCAGGCTATTTCTATACCCGGCTCCAGAATCCCACCAACGACCATGTGGCCGCCAAGATCTGTGAGATGGAGGGGGGTACCGCCGCCATGCTCACCGCTTCCGGCCAGGCCGCGTCCTTTTACAGCATCTTTAACATCGCCGGTTGCGGGGATCATGTGGTATCCTCCTCCAGCATCTACGGAGGGACCTACAACCTGTTTGCGGTGACCATGAAGCGGATGGGCGTCGAGTTTACCTTTGTGTCCCCGGACTGCACGGGGGAGGAGCTGGAGGCCGCCTTCCGGCCCAACACCAAGGCGGTATTCGGGGAGACCATCGCAAACCCCGCCCTGACGGTGCTGGACATTGAAAAATTTGCCGCCGCGGCCCACCGGCACGGGGCGCCCCTGATCGTGGACAACACCTTCGCCACCCCTGTAAACTGCCGGCCCTTTGCATGGGGGGCGGATATCGTGACCCATTCCACCACCAAGTATATGGACGGCCACGGGGCTGGGGTAGGAGGCTGCATCGTGGATTCCGGCAAGTTCGATTGGACGGCGTATCCGGAAAAATTCCCCGGCCTTTGCACCCCGGATGAAAGCTACCATGGGGTGGTGTATACGGAGCGCTTCGGCCTGGCGGGAGCCTTTATCACCAAGGCTACGGCCCAGCTGATGCGGGATTTCGGCGCTATCCAATCCCCCCAGAACGCCTTTTTACTGAACCTGGGGCTGGAGAGCCTGCATGTGCGCATGGCCAGGCATTGCGAAAACGGCCTGGCGGTGGCCCGGTTCCTGCAAAGCCATCCCCAGGTATCCTGGGTGCGCTTCCCCGGCTTGGAAACCGACCCTTACTATTCCATGGCCCAGAAGTATCCGCCCCAGGGGGTGTGCGGGGTGGTGAGCTTCGGGGTGAAGGGCGGACGGAAGGCGGCGGAAGCCTTTATGAAGCGGCTGCGGATCGCCGCCATCGAGACCCACGTGGCGGATGCCCGCACCTGTTGCCTCCATCCTGCCAGCGCCACCCACCGGCAGATGAACGACCAGGAGCTGGCTGCAGCCGGGGTATCCCCGGACCTGGTGCGGTATTCCTGCGGGCTGGAGGATGCGGCGGACTTGATCGCAGATCTGGATCAGGCTTTAAACTGCTTGGAATAATTGGGAGGATACGCCTTTGCCTATTAAGATCCCCAACGATTTGCCGGCTGTAAAAACCCTGCTGGATGAGAATATCTTCGTCATGACGGAGACCCGGGCCATCACCCAGGATATCCGGCCCCTGAAGCTGCTGCTGCTGAATCTGATGCCCATGAAGGTGGATACCGAGACCCAACTGTCCCGGCTATTGGGCAATTCGCCGCTGCAGGTGGAATTGGAGCTGATGCAGACCCGGACCCATGTTTCCAAGAATACCCCCCAAGCCCACATGCTGGCCTTTTACCAGACCTTTGACCAGGTGAAGGACCGGAACTTTGACGGCATGGTCATCACCGGCGCCCCGGTGGAGCAGCTTCCTTTTGAAGAGGTGGAATATTGGGAGGAGCTGTGTGAGATCATGGAGTGGAGCAAGACCCACGTCCACAGCACCTTCCATATTTGCTGGGGCGCCCAGGCGGCCTTATATTATCATTTCGGCATCCCCAAATACCCTTTGCCGGAAAAGATGTTCGGCATCTTTCCCCATCGGGTGGAATATAAGCCCTCCATCCTGTTCCGGGGCTTTGACGACGTGTTTATGGTGCCCCACTCCCGGCATACCACCGTGCGGCGGGAGGACATCGAGGCAGTGCCCGCCCTGCATATCCTAGCCTCCTCCCAGGAGGCGGGGGTGTATGCGGTGTCCGCCAAGGAAGGGAACCAGTTTTTCATTACGGGCCATTCGGAATACGATGGGAATACTTTGCAAAAGGAATACCTGCGGGATAAAAACGCCGGGCTTCCCATTGCGCCCCCTAAAAACTATTTCCCCAAGGACGACGATACCCAGCCCCCCCATGGTCACCTGGCCGGTCCCAATGCGAATCTGTTGTATACCAATTGGCTGAACTATTTCGTCTACCAGACGACGCCTTATGATATACAGCGGATCAGCTTTGGGGAACACACATAAAAGCAGCCCGCTCCCCTAAGGCGCCAGGTCCCCCTGTGCCACAGCCCCTCCCGGCGTCCCCCTCCTGTCTAGAGACCAGGGGCCGCCGGGCGGGCTTGGCAAAAAGATTCACAAAATTTGGCGAAGGAGCCTTGACAAGCCGCTTGGTTTGCGCTACAATAAGCAAGCACGTTGCGAGACGGAGCGCGGGAGTAGCTCATTTGGTAGAGCGCCGCCTTGCCAAGGCGGAGGTGGCGGGTTCGAGCCCCGTCTCCCGCTCCAAGCTATGCACCCTTAGCTCAGTTGGTAGAGCACCTGACTCTTAATCAGGGTGTCCAGGGTTCGAGCCCCTGAGGGTGTACCAAAGCAGAAGCCCA
>ENA-OQCL01000659-OQCL01000659.1-human-gut-metagenome-genome-assembly--contig:-NODE-659-length-15485-cov-4.838521_pt1 | contig 15485 bp, 14 predicted proteins | sample MGYA00242502_ERZ504586 | MGnify/ENA primary metagenome ERZ504586 (study PRJEB26092, sample SAMD00036316) | human gut metagenome | host: Homo sapiens | study: EMG produced TPA metagenomics assembly of... | reverse complement strand
CATTTTACGACGCTCTCACAAACCGCAGGCTATAATAGACTTTTACGAGCACGACGAACTCATAGCCATCACTAAGGAACTGACGGATCTATTTGCAGCAAAACAGGACTATAGACTGGCAAGAAAAAAGAAGCGCGAGGGCCGGAATGCGCAGGCTTGTCAAAAGATTGCTCAAAAAGCACAAGTACCCTCCCGAAGGTATTGGAGGACGCCGTTCAGACGGTGATGAGCCAGTGTGAAATGTGGACGGATTAACAATGCGGCGGCTTAACGGAGATGCAGGTAAAGATGTTGCTTCATAAATATTCTGTCGTATGCGCGCTTTTCTGGTTCTTTACATTTGGCGTTTTTCCGCTCGTGCCGCCGAAGTCACCCCCGACGGATATTGTAAAGGCATACGCCTAAGCGGCAGAGTAAAAGTAGTAGAACACTTTGCAGATTTCAAAGTACAGGTTGTGCAGAGTTTTGCCGATTTAAAAATCCAGAACGTAGACGCATTACCGTACGTGAGGTAATTCCAAATTATTATACAAGACGGAGATTTCTTAATTGGAAGATTTTGTTTGCTATACAGCTAAAACTACGAATACAACAACTTCACGATGAAGCCTCTTGAATGGAAGCATCCTCTGGAAGCCATGATTCTTTCTCCCTCGCTTTCTATCATCTCTGTAATGGATGATTTATTAACTTGAAGCCGATGGTAAAGGGCAGACACCTTTGTCCATCGGCTCTTGGGAGTAGAAAAATTTAATCTTAGATTATAAACCCGAGCACCGCGTAGAGCGCCATTGACACGACAGCGAATCCTACAGCGTATGGGAGCTGGCTTTTGACGTGGTCGATGATGTTGCAGCCGGTGGTGGCGCAGGACATTATCGTCGTGTCGGATATCGGGGAGACGTGGTCGCCGAAGATGGAGCCGCCGAAGAGCGCGCCCGCGACGAGCGGCACGTCCATGCCCATGTTTATCGCCATCGGCAGCGCTATGACGGACATTATAGCCATCGTGCCCATCGAGGTGCCGGTCGCAAACGACAGCATCATCGAGATGATGAAGGTCAGCAGCGGCAGCAGCTCGGGGACGAGCGCGCTCATGAATATTGACGAGAGGTAGTTGCCGGTGTCGAGCTGTTTGACGAGCGTCCCCATCGTGAGGCCGAGGAGGAGGATGCAGGCGATGGGCAGCATCGTCGACATGCCTTTGAGCATTTCGCCGACGAGGCGTTCGAGGTTGTAGAGCTTTTCGGCGCGGCACATGACGGCTATGACGAGGACGGAGATCATGCAGCCCCAGAGCAGCGACTGCATTCCGTTGCCGGCGGTCGGGTTGCCGTCGCCGGTGACTATGAGGACGGCGAGTATGACGCCGACCATCGTCAGCATCGGGATGAGCATGTTCTTCATGCGCGGGACGACGTCGCGTTTCGCCGCTGCTGAAACTTCTTCTTCCTCAGGCGCGGAGCGCGGGTCGTCGAGTTCGCCGGTCGTCTCGGCGCGCAGCTCCGCCCTTTTCATCGGGCCGAAGTCGAGCGGCAGGAAGGTCGAGAGCATGGAGAACACTATCGCGATTATGCAGTAGAAGTTGAGCGGTATCGAGCGCAGCAGTGTGCTTATCGCCTCGCCCTCGGAGACGCCGCCGGAGGTGAGGTAGCCGGTCATTGCGGCGAGCCAGCCGCTGAGCGGGAAGAGGACGCACCACGGCGTCGAGGTTGTGTGGACGAGGAAGGCCGCCTTCTCGTGCGAGACCTTCATCGTGTCGTTGAGCGGGCGCGAGACGGAGCCGGTGACCATGCAGCTGAGCGAGCCGGAGGTGAAGACGACGATGCCGAGCAGCCACGTGAAGAAGGCCGCGGACTTTTTCGTTTTGATGATTCCTTTTTTCTTGACCATGATGTCGACGAAGCCGTCGATGCCGCCCGAGTGCTCGATGAGGTAAATCAGCGCGCCGATGAGGAACATCGACATTATGACTATCGTGTTGCCGCTGCTCTCAAAGGTGTGGACGATGCTGTAGAAAGCGCCGTTGACTCCAGTAAATACGTTCCAGCCGCTCAGTATGAGCGAGGCGAGCGTTATGCCGACGAAGAGCGCGACGAAGACGTTCTTGATGATGAGCGCGAGCGCTATCGTCACGACCGGCGGCACGACGGACCAAAAACCGAATTCCATTTTATGATTCCTCCAATATTTTTATTTGCCCTGTAAATTATTTGCGCACCGAGCGCCCCAGGCGGCCGTCCACTATGCGGCAGTCCTTCGCCGCGAGCCGTCCGCCTATCCATACGCCGTCTATTCCCACGGGCGGCAGCGTCGGCTCCATAAAGGTCGCCCGATCGGCTATCTTTTCAGGGTCGAATATGATTACGTCGGCGTCCGCGCCCGGCGTTAGGCGGCCTTTGTTTTTGAGGCCGAGCTTATCGGCGGGCATTACCGTCGCCATGCGCACGGCTTCGTAGAGCGTGAGCTTGCCTGTGCGTACGTACTCCGCAAACAGCCTCGGGAAAGCACCCGCCGCGCGCGGATGCCCCTGCCCGTGGTTCATGATGCCGTCGCTCGCGAGCATGACGTTCGGGTGGGCCATCGCCATGTCGATGTCGTTCTCGGCCATGACGTAGCAGACCGTCAGGCATTCGGGGTTGTCGCGGCGCACCTCGTTGAAGATTTCCTCGGTGCATCTCCGGCCGCGGTATTTGCCCTCGCATATCTCGACGGCGTCGTAGCCGCAGCCGTAGCGCTCGCGCCAGCCGTCGTCGTAGGTGGTCGACCCTATCATTGTGGAAAAGGCCGTGTAGGGGTAGCAGTCGCAGCTTGCGTCGAGGCCGCCTATGCGGTATCCGTCGACGAGGCGCAGCAGCTCGCGCATCTGTCCGAAGCCGCCCATCGAGCCTATGTGCGAGACCTGCGCGGATACGCCGAGCACGCGCCCGGCCTCGAGCAGCTCGCGCGCGGCGGGGACGACCTGCGCCGCGTCGTCGCGTATGTGTGCAGCGATGACCTTGCCGTCCCTGCGGCAGGGCGCTGCGGTGCGGCGAAGCTCCTCCGCGTCGATGCCCGGCACGTAGCGTATGCCGAAGGATACGCCGAGGCAGCCGCCGTCGAGCTCGCGCGCCGCCGAATTTTCTATCGCGCGCAGCTCGTCCTCCGTGACGCGGCTATACTTGTCCGCATGGCCCGCCTGTTCGCGCAGGAATGCGTGGCCCGCGAACATGCCGACGTTCACCGCCGCGCCTTCGCGGTCTATGACGTTGAGATATTCCGACGGCCTGTGTACGTTGATGCCGCACTGTCCGCCTATCGCCGTCGTGACGCCCATGCGCAGCATGCAGTTGAATATCGCCTTGTCTTCGTCGCGGTAGAGAGTGCCGTCTTCGTTCAGCGGGTCCTCGTGCATGTGTATGTCGATAAACCCAGGCGTGACTACGCGCCCAGCGGCGTCGACGGTTTCGTCTGCTTCCGGCTCCGCCTCAGTGACGGCGGCTATTCTGCCGTCCTCCATCAGAACGTTGAGTACGCTCTGTATCCTGTTCGCGGGATCGAGGACGAGGCCGCCCTTGATCAAAGTTCTCATTCTTGGTGCTCCCTTCATCTATTCGCGCTGCTTCATAATTTCATTCGCAAACTATCGCTCCGTACCACCGCCGGAGACGACCCCGATATTATACGCCTAAATCCGAAAAATCAAACAAAATTACAAAAAAATCTTTCGCCGGATTGCCGGTTGTCGCTTTTTAGCGTAATTTCGGTTCAAAGCTCTTGGAAGCGCGATAATCTCAGATAATAGACGTAAAATTACAGTAGAATAACAGAACTATATATTATTTTATGCGCTTATAATAAAAATATATTTTTAGTGCCTGTGCAAAACCGCGCGCAGTTCGCGCAAAAGTGGAAATAACGCCGCGGATATGGACAACAGCGCCTCTTTTGGTATGATAGTGAAGAAGTTCCGCATCGGTTGGTACGCGCGGGCGGCGCAGAAGCCGCGGCCGCGCGCTTTGAAAAAACTTTTTTATGGAGCATTATCTCCGCCGGACACTGCGCGCGGAAGGGAGGAGAACTCGGGAGCGGCGTCGCGCGGGGCGGAGCCGGCGCTTTCCGGCGAGGCCGGAGGGCATACAGCGGCATATTCATCATCGTCAAATCATTAAGACAAGGAGTGGATATTCATGAAATTTCTAACCAGCCTGCCCATGAAGCTGCTGCTCGGCGTCATCGCAGGTATCGCGGTCGGACAGTTCGCGGGCGTCGCGCTCATGAACGTCGTCGTCACGGTCCGCTACATCCTCGGACAGCTGATTCTCTTCTGCGTCCCGCTCATCATCATCGGTTTCATTGCTCCGTCCATTACGCGCCTCGGCAACAACGCCTCGAAGATGCTCGGCGTCGCCGTCACTATAGCCTACATTTCGTCGATAGGCGCGGCGCTCTTCTCGATGGCCGCCGGCTACATCATGATCCCGAACCTTTCCATCGTCACGAACGTCGAAGGGCTCCAGGCGCTGCCGGACCTCGTCTTCAAGCTCGACATCCCGCCGATAATGTCCGTCATGAGCGCGCTCGCGCTTTCGATGTGCCTCGGCCTCGCGGCCGCGTGGACTAAGGCGAAGTCGATTACCAACGCCCTCGAGGAGTTCCAGCTCATCGTCCTCGCGATAGTCACGAAGATAGTCATTCCGCTTCTCCCGTTCTTCATCGCCTTCACCTTCTGCTCGCTCTCCTACGAAGGCAGCATCACGAAGCAGCTCCCGGTATTCATCCAGGTCATCCTCATCGTCATGGCGGGACACTACATCTGGATGGCGCTGCTCTACGGCCTCGCGGGAATCTACACCGGCAAGAACCCGTTTGACATAATCAAGAACTACGGCCCGGCCTACATCACGGCCGTCGGCACGATGTCCTCCGCCGCGACGCTCGCCGTCGCCCTGCGCTGCGCGAAGAAGTCCGAGCCGCCTCTTCGCGACGACATGGTCGACTTCGGCATTCCGCTCTTCGCGAATATCCACCTCTGCGGCTCCGTCCTGACAGAAGTCTTCTTCGTCATGACGATTTCGAAGATTCTCTACGGCGCCATTCCTCCGATCGAGACGATGGTGCTCTTCTGCCTGCTCCTCGGCATCTTTGCGATAGCGGCCCCCGGCGTCCCGGGCGGCACGGTCATGGCCTCGCTCGGCCTCATCACGGGCATCCTCGGCTTTGACGACTCCGGCACGGCGCTCATGCTCACGATATTCGCGCTCCAGGACAGCTTCGGCACGGCCTGCAACGTAACGGGCGACGGCGCTCTGACGCTCATGCTCACGGGCTACGCGGACAAGCACGGCATAGCGCCGCAGAAGATAGAAAGAATCCTCTAGCTTCGCCGCGCTTTGAGAGAAAAGCCATAACTTACGACAGCGGGGGCCGTTTCGCGCGGCTCCCGCTTTTTTGCGCCCCGGCGCGGATTTGACGCGCGCGCGCGCGCGGCGTAAAATCGGCTAGGCTTCTGCCGTCTTTATCTTTTTATGCGGGTGATAATTATGTCCTTTATTTTATGCGCGCTCTTCGGTTATCTCGCGGGTTCGTGCCCGACAGGCTTCCTCGTCGCGAAATATGTCTGCGGCGCGGACATACGCGCCTACGGCTCGGGCAACATCGGCGCTACGAACGTCGGCCGCCTCATGGGAAAGAAGTGGGCCGTCGCCGTCGCCGTCTTCGATATGCTCAAGGGCGGCCTCGCGGTGCTCGCGGCCTCGTGCTTCGTCCAGCAGCACGCGCTTCTCGCGCTCACTGGAGTCTGCGCCGTCCTCGGCCATAACTACCCCGTCTGGCTCGGCTTCAAGGGAGGCAAGGGCGTCGCGACGACCTTCGGCGTCATAGCCTTCTTCGACTTTTTCACGCCGTGGCCCGCGATTCTCGGCGGCCTCGTCTGGTACGCCGTCATGCGCTTCACGAAGTACGTCTCCGTCGCATCGCTCGCCGGGCTCTTCGCCGCGGCGCTCTTCACATTCGCGTGGGGAATGCCGAAGCCGTACTCCTTCGCCGCGCTCTTCCTCGCCTGCCTCTCGTCGTGGCGTCACCGCTCGAACATCGACCGGCTCATGAAGGGCACGGAGGCGAAGGTGAAGTCGTAAAAACTTTCCGACGGCGCGGCGCGCTGCGCTCAGCCGTCAGAGTCGGCGGAGCATGATGTATTCTTCTTCGGTTTCGTCCACGACCTCGAATCCCGCCTTTTCGTACATTTTCAGCGCGTAGTTCGCCTTTTGGACGGAGAGCGAAACCCGCCCGCAGCCTTTGCGTTTCAGGAGACTGAGCATTTCGCGCAGCAGGGCCGTGCCTATGCCGCGTCCGCGGTATTCCTTGTAAAGAGAGACGGCGAGCGACGGCGTTTCTCCGTCTATGTGCCCGTAGTCGTCCATGACGCGCGCCCATATCGCGCCTACGACGGTGCCGCCGGCTTCAGCGACCAGCCCCATGTCGTCCTTACGCGAGCCGAAGCCGTCGACATAGACGCGCAGCTCCGGCAGCGAGACGACGGACCTCGGCGGCGCGGGCGTCCCCTCCGGCACAAAAATGGCCTCGTATAGAAAATCTTCGAGCAGAGCGTATTCCTCTTCTTTTATCTCTCTGACGGTGCTGTGCACGGCGGCCCTCCGCGTTCTACGAAAAAGCCGCCCGCGCCTCGTCGCGCAGGCGGCTTGAATTTTGCCCTTTTTCCCGATTTTCCGTCAGCTCAGCAGATCCATGCTGTTGCGGATATATTCGATGCCGGACCAGACCGTGAGGATGACGGCGAGCCACATGACCGCCATCGCGCCCGGGATGTTGAAGAGCAGAAGGATAATCCCTATTATCTGCGTCACGGTCTTCAGCTTGCCGCCCTTCGAGGCCGCTATCACGACGCCCTCGGAGGCCGCGACCATGCGGAGCCCCGAGACGATGAACTCGCGCGAAATTATCACGACCACCATCCACGCGGGGAAGCGGTGCAGCTCGACGAGCGCTGTCAGCACGGCGATGACGAGTATCTTGTCAGCCAGCGGATCGATGAACTTCCCGAGGTTCGTGACGATGTTGCGCTTGCGCGCGATGTAGCCGTCCACGGCGTCCGTTATCGACGCGATGATGAAGACGACGGCGGCGATGCAGTCTCCGACGTTCAGCCCCATTACGTAACCGAGCTGTCCGCGCAGCGTTAGAAATACAAGTATGACGGGAACCAGTATCACCCTGAAAAGGCTCAGCATATTAGGCAGATTCCACGGCGACGACGGCATTTTCATTCCTCCGTTGTTCGCGCGGCGGCGTCGCGCCGCGCCTGTTTTTGCACTTCGTTATTTATATCATAAAAATCGCAATTTTTGCATCAAAAACGGCGCGCGCGGCGCTTTGCGCCCGCTTTTTGTGGTACTGAAATATCAAAAACGTTTGTATTTTTAAGGCGCGCGCGGGGGCTTGCCAGAAGCGGCGGCTTTCTGGTAATATACCCAAGACCTCCTACACGGACATGCGTCACCACAACATGCCTGAGTTGGGGGAAATAAGGGCAAAGCAAGGCCCGGAACGGAGTGATAGGTATGATAGAGAAGGATAAGAAACAGTCGATCATCGAAGAGTACAAGACGCACGAGGCGGACACCGGCTCCACGGAAGTCCAGGTCGCCATCCTCACGGCGCGCATCCGCGAGCTCACCGAGCACATGAAGGTCCACAAGAAGGACTTCCACAGCCGCCGCGGACTCCTCATCATGGTAGGTAAGCGCCGCCGCCTGCTCCAGTACCTCAGGAACAAGGACTTCGGACGCTACCAGACGCTCATCCAGCGCCTCGGACTCCGCCACTAATCCAACGCGATTTTTTCGCATATTTCATGGCGAAAGGGCTCTCCCTTTCGCCATTTTTTATTATTTTGTGTTATCCTTCTTATCGTGATGAATAATAGGCAGGAGGAATAACCTTGAAGAAAATCTACGAACTTGATTTCTATGGCAAGAAATTGTCATTCGAAATCGGACGCGTGGCGAAGCAGGCCAACGCTGCGGTGCTGGCGAGACACGGCGACACGGTGATACTCGTGACGACGGTGCTCGCGGAAAAGGCGCGCGAGGGCCTCGACTTCTTCCCGCTGCTCGTCGACTACGAAGAGCGCTACTACGCGGCCGGCAAAGTCCCCGGCGGCTTCATCAAGCGCGAGGGCCGTCCGTCCGAGTCCGCGATACTCAGCGGACGCATGATCGACCGCTCCATCCGCTCGCTCTTCCCCGAATGGATGCGCCACGACGTACACGTCGTCGCGACCGTCATGTCCGTCGACCAGAAAAACCCCGCCAACATCCTCGGCATCAACGGCGCGTCGCTCGCGCTCGCGATATCCGACATTCCGTGGAACGGCCCGATAGGCGCTGTGCGCATAGGCTGCATCGACGGAAAGCTCGTCGTCAACCCCGACGAGAAAGACCTCCCGAACAGCACGCTCGACCTCACCGTCGCCGGACACCGCGGCGGCATCACGATGGTCGAGGCCGGAGCCAAAGAAGTATCAGAAGAGCTGCTCGTGGACGCCATGGAGCTTGCGAACGAAGCCATCGGCAAGATAATGGACTTCATCGACGAAGTCGTCGCCGAAATAGGCAAGCCGAAGGCGCAGCTCCCCGCACCAGAAGTTATAGAAGAAATCGATAACTGGATGCACGACAACCTCACCGACGAAATCTACGAAGCGGTGCAGATCAACCAGAAACAGCCGCGCGGCGCGGCCATAGCGGCGGCGCAGCAGAAGGCCGAGGACTTCTTCGCCGAGAGCTATCCCGATTCCGCAAAATACATAGCCGGAATAATGGACGAAATGGTCAAGAAGGCGGTCCGCCGCCTGCTCCTCGTCGATAAAAAACGCGCCGACGGACGCGCGATGGACGAGCTGCGCCCGATAACCTGCGAGGTCGACATACTGCCGATGACCCACGGCTCGGCGCTCTTCACTCGCGGCGAGACGCAGTCGCTCGGTGTCACGACGCTCGGAATGATGGGCACGGACGACCAGGTTATGGACGGCCTCAAACTCGACGAGCCGTCGAAACGTTTCATACTTCACTACAACTTCCCGCCCTATTCCGTCGGCGAGGTGCGCCCGATGCGCGGCCCCGGACGGCGCGAAATAGGCCACGGCGCGCTCGCTGAACGCGCGCTCCGCGCGGTGTTCCCCGAGGAAGATTCCTTCCCCTACGTCGTGCGCCAGGTATCCGACATACTCGAATCCAACGGCTCCAGCTCGATGGCCTCGGTATGCAGCGGCAGCCTCTCGATGATGGCGGCTGGCGTACCCGTCAAAAAAGCCGTCGCCGGCATAGCGATGGGCCTCATCGCCGACAACGGCCAGGTCTGCATCCTTACCGACATACAGGGCCTTGAAGACCATTACGGAGACATGGACTTCAAGGTAGCCGGCACTCGCGACGGCGTCACCGCGCTCCAGATGGACAACAAGGCCGGCGGCATCACGCGCGAGATACTGACGCAGGCGCTCGCGCAGGCGAAGAAAGGCCGCTACCAGATACTCGACATCATGGACGCGGTAATATCCGAGCCGCGCCCCGAGCTTGCGCCGACCGCCCCGAAAATCGTCACCTTCAACATCGACCCTGAAAAAATCCGCGACGTCATCGGCTCCGGCGGAAAGACGATACGCGGCATAGTCCAGCAGACCGGCGCGAAAATCGACGTCGAAGACAGCGGTAAGGTCAGCGTCGCCGCCGTCAACGAAGAATCCGCTGCGATGGCCGTCAAGATAATCAAAGACCTCGTCCGCGAAGTAGAGGCGGGGGAGACCTTCGTAGGCACCGTCACCAGAATGCTCACCTTCGGCGTATTCATCGAAGTGCTGCCCGGCAAGGAAGGACTGCTCCACGTAAGCGAGATAAGCAACTACCGCGTGCCCTCCGTCGAGGACGCCTTCGAGATAGGCGAAAAGGTGCTCGTCACCGTCAAAGAGATAGACGACATGCACCGCGTCAACCTCAGCCGCAAGAAGCTGCTCGACAAGCTCGACGAGCTCGCGCTCGAGCCCGAGTTCCGCGAGCAGATACCGTCGAGAAGGCGCGCGAGGAGCGCTACTCGCAGTTCCCGCGCGGCGGCGGCGAGCGCCGCGAAGGCGGACGCGGCGACAGGGGCGGCCGCGACCGTGACCGCGACAGAGGCGAACGCCGCGAGCGCGACCAGAGGCACGAGGCGGACGACTTCGAGGAAAAGCTGCACCGTCCCGCGCGCCGCTTCGAGCGCGAGCGCCAAAAACTAATGGACGTAATAAAGGTTAAGCTGAAAGCCGCGGGCGGCGTAACGCCGCCCGCTTACGCCACCGCGGGAGCCTCCGGTATGGACCTCCGCGCGAGCGAAGCCGCCGTCATAAAGGCCGGAAAGCGCGGCATAGTAGGCACCGGCCTCTACATCGAGCTCCCCGAGGGCTACGAAGCGCAAGTGCGCCCGCGCAGCGGCCTCGCCTTCAAGCACGGCGTCACCGTCCTCAACGCGCCCGGCACAATAGACTCCGACTACCGCGGAGAAATCCGAGTAATCCTCATAAACCTCGGAGAAGAAGACTTCGCGATAGAGCCCGGCGACCGCATAGCGCAGATGGTCTTCGCCCCTGTTACAAAAGCCGAACTTGAAACGGCAGACGAACTAGGCGAAACCGCAAGAGCCGAAGGCGGCTTCGGCAGCACAGGAAAGAAATAGCCGCTTCCTCAACGCACCGGCAAAATAAAAATCTCCCTCGCAAAACGGCGAAAAGCCGTGAAGCGCGGGAGGTTTTTATACGCGAATGCCAAGCGTAAAACGTGCTATAAGCAAGGAACAAGTTCTTAAAAAAAGCAAAAAAAGTGGCTTCGATAGGAATATCGAAGCCATTTTTTACGGGGAATGTAGTTGTATAGTGACTAAACTTTACAAGAAAAAATCAGGGCGACTTTCTGTCATGCCATGCTTGACCCCGGCAACCAGTGTCGTTAGATACAGTAACGTATGGGAACAAAAATGACGCTGGTCCGCGTCAAGCACGGAATGACGATTAACAGGCGTTTCCTTAAAAAGTTGAATGACAATATTGCATATCTGTGTTCGATATCCTTACTGCTGGGCGGCGAGCTCGTCCAGTCTCTTTTTGGATGGTCTCTTCCTCGTCGGTGATGGCTTTAAGCCTCGCCTCTTCGTCGGCTTTGTCTTTGCGGATGCTTTCGAGGCGTTTCAGAAGACGGTCGGTCTCCATTTTGTTGGCGGTGGCGCCCTGGTAGAGTTTCGACGGGTCGTCTCTTGCGACGTCCCACATGAATGTGATGTCTCTTCCTTCAAGGAGCGGGTCTTATGGCTGTAGAGAATTCCAGTCGGACGTTTTTGACCCCTTCAAGTAAGTCTTTCCCCGTCTTCTCATCGTATCTCGGGTAAGAAAATAAGTCCGTCTTTCTTGCCTGGAAGCTGAAGTTGAAGCGCTTGTCGTAATCTACGGCTTTGTAGAGCTTGTTCTTTATCCTCAGCTTGACCATTACGTCAAAAGGCCCCATATGCATCGTCGGGCCGTTGTTGATGAACTCGACGTGTATGGGTATCATTTCGTCGAGTTTTAGCGTTGAGAGGAACCTGTATTTGAAGTTCTCCATTTCGTCCTCAGTCCAAAGGTTGTCCTTGGCCTCTTTCTGGACCATTGCTTCAATATATTCTGCCGAGTAATAAGTAGCCAGTACTTCTAGGCTGCCTCCGAACTCAACGTCTTCGTAGCGCATCGATTTCGTCCATCTCTGGAGCACTTGGTCAAACGCGTCGGCGTACGATGGAACGGGCGCGAAGGTTAACGACATAACGAATAGGGCCGCGATTGCGTAAAACAGTTTCTTCAACTATATCTGCCTCCCATTGAAAAATTTATATGACTCGCCAAAGGCGTAAGCGCCTAGGCTGTAATGTTCAAAGTCAGAGAAAAAATATCTCCAGATAACAAACAGAGGCCCGAAGGCCGCTGTTTGTGTTGGTACTGATTGACTGACTATTAGAAGTTGACGGTCGTGCGGAAGCGAATGACGGATTCGGTTCCGTTGTAGAGGTCACCGTAAGTAACGTTACCTCTGGTATTGTCGCCGTGATCGACCTGAGCGTAGGCGAGCTCGAAGTAGATAGCCGGCGTGTACTGGTATCCGATACCGACGCCCCACTCTGTCGCATCGTCGAGGTTGGCGGAGTCGAAGTCGACGTTGACGAAGCGGACGAAACTGCTCCACTTGTCGTTCCACTGCTGGGTCGCCTTAACGAACCACCACTCGGAAGTTCCGTCGAGATCCGCAAAAGCCATGTTTCTGCCTACAAAGTCGTCGCAGCCGCCGCCGATCGAGTAGCGGTCTTCGAGGGCTATGAAGCTGTTGTCCTGCTGCGAGTATTCAACCCACAGGGAGGTGAACTTGAGGAGATCCTGGTCGATGTCGAGGATGGCTTTCCATGCGGTCGGGCTGTCGTCTCCGTCTTTAGCTCTACGATTCGCATTAGTATGTTCCACGCCATAGCTATCTTCCCACGAATGTCCGTAGAGCTCGACATCATCGCCGAGATCCTGGAAGTAGTAGATATCCTTCAAGCCGATGGCCGGCGTGAAGTCGTACTTCGCATAGATTCCGTAGTTGGCGATGGACTGGTCGCCAGCTCCGTCAGCGGCGGAGTCGTCGTCAATCCAATATCCGGTCGCGCCGAGCATGAAGGCTTCGCTGGGCTGCCAGTTGAGGTCGAGGGCGTAGGTCATCGCTTCACCCTTGTCAGTTTCAAGAGCAGCGCCGGTGCCGAAGTTGTTGTTGCGGCCTACAATAGCGGTCGCCTTGAAGGTGTTCCACTGCTTCGAAAGCATGAAACCGTCGACGCGGAAGTCGCCGAACATGGCGTCATTGTCGCTGTAGAGGCCGTAGTCGCTTTCGAAATCAACCACAAAACGTCCGACGCGGAGGTTCATATCCCACGGAAGAACCGTGTTGATGAACATGTGTGACCAGCGCATGTACTGGAGGTCTCCCATGCCGTCCGGGCCGCCTGCAGAGTCGCCGCCGGTGCGGTACTGAGCGTAGAAGTAGGTGGTGTCAGAGAGCTGCTTCGTGAGGAACAGGCGGAACTGCTCTTTGTCGAACTGGTTTCTCTCGCCATAGCGGTTGTAGGCATAGACGCCGTTATCGCTGTCCGCGAATCTCGCGTCGAAGCGGAACGTACCGTGGAGCTTCCATCCGCCGAGACCTTCCTCTATAACGGCGACTCTCTTGTCGAGGCTGTCGACCTTCACGCCGAGGGCGTCGAGTTCGTCCTTGAATTCCATAACGAGCTTCTTGAGGAGCTCGAGGTCCTGCTTCGAAGCCTTTTCAGCGTCTACCGTAACGAGCGCGCGCGCCACTATCGACGCCATCTCGTAACGGGTCGCCGGCTGCGCACCCTTGAATGCACTTACCGTCTGCACGGCGCGCGGATTTCTGGGCAGTCTCGGCGCGCGGTGTAACCTATGTATAATCGTCAGCAAATCAGCCGCACCGCCTCTTCTAGCGAATTTGGCGAAAGATGCGCGTAGCGCTGCGTCATCGCCATAGAGCCGTGGCTCATCAGCTTCTGAATCACGTGCATAGGCACGCCCTTCATAGCGAGCTGGCTCGCAAAGTCGTGGCGCAGACAGTGCCATGTGAAATTCTTTATGTCTGCCTTCTCCAGCACACGCATGAAGGCCTTCGACGTGTCGTTTCTCCGAGCGCCGTTCTCCGCGGGGAAGACGTACCCGACGCACTCCGCGCCGCAAAACGCGCGCCACTCGAAAAGCGCCGCCAGAGCCGCGTCGTTCAGCGGCACGACCGCCTCGCGCCCCGCCTTCATAATCTCAGCGCGCAGCCGCAAAGTCCGCGACGCGAAATCCACGTCGCCCCAGCGTAGCCCCAGCAGCGTCCCCTTCCTAATCCCGGTGTTCAGGCTCAAAATCACCGCGGGCCGCAGATAATCCCGCCCGCTCCGCGCCTCGCGCGCCGCGAGCTCCGCCATCAGCCGCGCCCGCTCGCCCTCCTCCAGAAACCGCGTCACAACCTTTGAGTCAGACTGCGCCAGCTTCGGCAGCTTCATCGCCGCGCGGCAGAGCCCCTCCTTCGCGCCCCACGAAAGCAACGCCTGCAAAGCCGCGACGCGCCTGTTGATAGTCGCGCGCTTCAGCCGCCCCATATTCTCCTCGCGCCACCGCTCCACAGCCTCCGCGTCAATCTCCGAGGCGGGCGCGTCCATAAACTCCGAAAAAAGCCGCAGCGCCCGCACAGTCACAGCCCCGCTCTTCTGATGCGCGCATACCCACGGCTCGTACATATCTATAAGCGCGCGCAGCGTCGGCCCATCCTCGCGCGGCGGCTCCTGCGCCTCCGCGGGGTCCACATTATCAAGATACAGCCGCGCGAGATACTCCTTCGCCGCGCGCCGCGCCGCCGCAAGCTGCGCATACGCCGCGGACGCTATCTTCATATTGCGAAGCCTGCGCTCCGGCGACGGCGTGCGGTAACAGAGATACCACGTCTTCCGCCCCGACACCTCCACGCGCAGAAAAAGCCCCCGCACAAGCGAATCCCGCAAGTCATACCGCCGCTCGCGCGGAGCCGCCGCGTTGCACAAAGCCTGCGTAAGATAGACCAAAGTCATATGATATTGCCTCCTCATTCTGTGTAATATATGTGTAACAGAATTCTATGAGGCAAAAAAAGTTATAAAAAATGGGGTATGAATGCCTCGTGAAGCAAAATCAGCCTGACAGTAAAAAATCAGCGGGTTCAAAGAACCCGCCCTTTCAGCTATATTGAGTCCAAATCTATGAAGTCCCCGCTCTCGATTTGCCGTATTCCTTCTTCGATATCACGCGCCTCATCTGCTGTCACCTTCACGAAATCAGGGTCCCAAGCCAAAACCATTCGTCGAATGAACTCGCGCGCAAGCTCCTGCTCGCTCTCCGGCAAAAGCTCGACCATCTCGCAAATCTCTTGTGTCTTAGCGGTCATCCTAAACACCTCACTTATATATATATCACCACGGGAGCCGATATCGTAAACATACACCGTCTCCGCGTCCATATATTTGAAAATAACCCTAAAGCCGCCGACCCGTAATCTGAACAATCCGCTGAACTGCCCCTGCAGCGGCTTGATATCCCCCTTAGGGATTTCATGAATTGCTGACTTTATCCTATCTTTTACAGATTGAACCTGCGCCCCTAAAAACTTCGCGGCACGCTTTGACAACTTTGCCTGCATACAAAAGCCTCCGCTTTTTGCTAAATTATACCATCTTCGCCCGCTCGTACACCCGCTCCCGCAACGACCGGCATACAATAAAAATATAATCTATCAGTTATCTTTTATAGTTATAAACTCTCGTAAAACTTACAAAATTGTGTAAATTTCATGAAACATAGGACCATAGCCCCATGCGACGAAAAAAAATATATTGTAAAATCCATAACAAGCGGACAGAAGCAC
>ENA-OQCL01000657-OQCL01000657.1-human-gut-metagenome-genome-assembly--contig:-NODE-657-length-15530-cov-5.031747_pt1 | contig 15530 bp, 17 predicted proteins | sample MGYA00242502_ERZ504586 | MGnify/ENA primary metagenome ERZ504586 (study PRJEB26092, sample SAMD00036316) | human gut metagenome | host: Homo sapiens | study: EMG produced TPA metagenomics assembly of... | reverse complement strand
CGGCTGAGCCTGTTAAGATCGGTTATCTCGCCGCGCTCACCGGCAACGACGCAGCCTACGGAGTCGCGGAGGTCCAGTCAGCTCAGATGTACGTTACGAAGCGCAACAACGAAGGCGGCGTCCTCGGGCGTCCGATAGAGCTCGTCGTCTACGACTCGAAGTCGCGTCCCGAAGACGCGGTCAACGCCGTGCGGCGCATGATAGAGAGCGACCACGTCGTCGCGATAGTCGGCTCGAACACGAGCGGCATCAACATAGCGACGGCGGCGCTCGTCAACGAGGCGAAGGTACCGCAGATAGGCACGGCGACCACCAACCCGCTCGTGACGGTAGACCCTAAGGGCAACGTCCGCCCGTACTCATTCCGCCTTACCTTCGACGACCCGTACCAGGGATTCCTCGGCGCGGACTTCGCGCTCAAGGATCTCGGAGACTAAAACGGCAGCCGTCATCTACAACGTCGGCTCCGACTACGCCCACGGGCTGCGCGAGTATTTCATCAACTACTTCGAAGAGCACGGCGGAATGGTGATAGCCGACGAATCCTACCGTCCCGACGACGTCGACTTCAGAGCCCAGCTCACGAAGATCAAATCGAGAGACCCCGACGTCCTCTTCATGCCCGGCATGGGTAAGGACATGGCGCTCATCATCAAGCAGGCCCGCGAGCTCGGCATGAGCGACATCGCAATCCTCGGCGGCGACGGCTACGGCGAGTTCATGGGAGAGATAGCGGGCCCCGCCATCGAAGGCTGCTACTTCATCCTCGGCTCCGGCTACCTCACGAAGCCCTCGCTCCAGCCGATATTCCAGCTCTACAGAGACACCTACAAGGACGAGCCGCAGGAGTTCGGCAACGTCTCGCTCGCCTACGACGCGATGGACTGGCTCTGCTACGCGATAGACGAGGCCGGCTCGACCGACGGCACCGCTATAGCCAAAGCCCTCGAAAACACCAAAGACCTCCAGCTCGCGATATCGCCTCTGACGATAGACCCGAAGACGCACAACCCGTACAAGAGAATGGGCTTCGTCCTCCGAGTCAACGAAAATCTGACGGCCGTCTTCCACAAGGAAGTAATTCCCGATTAAGCGGAACTTTTCATGGATACGCAAAAGCGCCCCTAAAGGGGCGCTTTTTTGTGACGTTCGGGGACTTGCGGCGGCTGATGTGATTTTTATGTTAATCGCCATAACGGAGATACGCCGCTTTGGATTTCAGCAGTTCGCCGCAATCCTCCATTCATACAAATTCTTATGTTTCATTCATACAAATTTGCGCGTTATATTCCCATCATTTTCTGAGATGCCGCCGCGGCTTTGCCCGCCGCGCGCCCGCACGCTTGATTTTTTCTTCTCCTTCTTTCATAATTAACGCATAAGTAATTTACGTGAAAGTTAATTGTTTGCAAAGGGGGAAACGTGCGTGTTTATAGGGCGAGAGAGAGAGCTGTCAGAATTTGACGCGCTGTACCGGCAGGACCGGTTTCAGCTGTTTGTGCTTTACGGGCGCAGGCGCGTCGGCAAGACGACCTTCCTGCGCGAGTTCTGCAAGGATAAGCCGTGCATCTTTTATTCGGCCGAGCAGAGCAACGACAAGTTGAATCTCGAAAAATTTTCGGCGCGCGTATTCAGCCATTACGGCGAGACAGATTTAGAGCCGTTCGCAAGCTGGGAGAAGGCTCTGCTCTATATACACCGCCGCCAGAGCGCAGAGCGGCTCGTCCTCGTTTTCGACGAATTCCCTTATCTTGCGGCCGTCAGCCCGTCCGTGCTGTCGGTACTTCAGCACCTTGTCGATCATACGCTTAAAGACGGGAAGCTGTTCATCGTGCTCTGCGGGAGCTATATGGGCTTTATGGAAAAAGAGGTGCTGAGCGCAAAGAGCCCGCTCTTCGGGCGCAGAACGGGGCAGCTGCACATGAAGCCGTTTGATTATCTGACGAGCGCGGAGTTTATGCCCGGCTTTTCAAACGAGGAAAAGCTGACGCTTTACGGAGCCGCAGGCGGAACCGCGATGTACCTGGGACTGGTGAACCGGGATAAGACGCTCGCAGAAAATATTGAGGACATGTTTCTGAAATCGACGGGCTACCTGTATGAGGAGCCGCAGCTTCTTCTGCGGCAGGAGGTGCAGGAGCCGGGCGTATACAACGCCGTGATAGAGGCGATAGCGGGGGGCGCGTCGCGCTCGGGAGAGATCGCCGCAAAAGCCGGGGAAGAGGCGGCGAAATGTCTGAAGTATATCAACACGCTCTGCGAGCTGGGGATTCTGCACAAAGAAATTCCGTTCGGTGAAAAATCGGGCTCGCGGAAAACTATTTATGCGCTGTCGGATTTTATGTTCCGTTTCTGGTTCCGTTACGTTGCGAAAAACAGGACGCTTATCGAGACCGGCGCTGGCGACGCGGTGTGGCGGCTTCGCGTACAGCCGGATTTGAGCGTATATATGGGGCCGCGTCTTTGAGACAGTCTGCCGCGATTTTATGCTCCGGGAGAACGCTGCCGGGCGTCTGCCGTTTCTTTTCACGGACATAGGCCGATGGTGGGGAACCGACCCGCGCACGCGGAAGCAGGCCGAGATTGATCTCGTTGCGAGCGACGGAAAGGATTATATTTTCTGCGAATGCAAATGGAGGAATGAGAAGCTGGATCTCGGCGTGCTGCAAAATCTGAAAGACAAAGCCGCGCTGTTCGGCGAACGCTCCGAGAACGCACGCTGCGCGCTTTTCTCGAAGTCCGGCTTCACGGACGCCGTCAAGGAGGCGGCGCGCGCGGACGAACGCCTGATGCTCTTCTCGATGGACGATTTAATGAAGTAAGGCAAAAAGCGCCCCCTTTTCGGGGCGCTTTTTGTGTGACGCTGCGTTTATTTGGCGGCGTTATTTTTTCAGCTGTCTTACGACGTTCTATCACTGTGCCGTCGCGCCATTCCACTACGCCTACGATTCTGTCGGTGGTGGCTACGGGGTCGGTCGGGCCGGACATTTTTCTGGCGCGCGCGGCGAGTTCGTCCATCGGGACGACGGGAAGGCCCTTGACTTCGCTGACGGCGTCGAGCAGGTCTTTGCGGCGCGGGTTGATCGTTATGCCGTATTCGGTGACGATGGCGTCGATTACCTCGCCGGGGGTCGTGACGCTGTAGACCTTGTCGGTGACGCAGGGGATGCGTCCGCGGAGCAACGGCTGCGCTATTATCGTGAGCTTCGCGCCGGCCGCGGTGTCCTGGTGTCCGCCGGTGCCATGGAGCAGAGCGCCGTCGGCTTCGGTGTTGACGTTGGCGTTGAAGTCGGTGTCGACTTCGGTCGCGCCGAGGATTACGACGTCGAGCATGTTGACGGCCGCGCCGCAGTTCCACGGGTTCGCGTACCAGTCGGCGGAGATTTCTATGTGGTTCGGGTTCTCGGCTATCGAGCGCACGGCGTCGAGGTCGAACGACTGTACGTCCATGAGCTTCCCGAGCAGACCTTCTTTGAGCAGCTCGACGAAGTAGCCCGTGATGCCGCCGAGGCCGAAGCCGCCCTTTATTCCCTTACGTATCATCGCCTGCTTCATGAAGGCGGTGACGGCGAGCGGTATGCCGCCCGCGCCGGTCTGGAACGAGATGCCGTCTTTGAAGTATGGGCTCGCCTCGATGAGCTGCGCCGCGTATTTCGATATGAGAAGGCGCAGCGGGTCGCGCGTGACCTTCGTCGTGCCGGAGACGATGCCCGCGGGGTCGCCTATCGACGGGACTTCGACGACGATGTCGGCCTTTGTCTGCGGTATGGAGACGGGCGCGGCGGGGTAGGCGACGAGGTTGTCGGTGACGGCTATCACGGTGTCGGCGTAGTCGGCGTCGGTGTAGGCGTAGCCGAGCGAGCCGCAGGCGGATTTGCCTATCGTGCCGCAGATGTTGCCGCAGCAGTCGGCTGTCGGCGCGGCGATGAAGGCGACGTCGATGTGTACGTCGCCCGCCATGACGGCGCGCGGGCGTCCGCCGTGGCTGCGCAGGACGACGGGCACGCCCATGCCGCCCTCGGAGACGAGCTGGCCTATCGGGCCGTTGACGGAGCCCATGATTTTCGTGACGACGCCGCTCTTTATGTGGTCGATGACCTTTTTGTGGACGCCGAAGAGCGCCGTCGGGAAGAGCGTCAAATCCTTGATTCCGAGCTCGGCGCATGCGTCGAGCACCATGTTTACTACGTAGTCGCCGTTTCTGAGATGGTGGTGGAACGATATCGTCATCCCGCTTTTGAGGCCGCTGGCGCGAATAGCATCCTTGAGCGAGGGCGCGACCTTGTTGGCGCGGTCGTTGTTGAAGCAGCGGAGCTTCGCGCCGGCGATGCGGCCTTCGGGCTTTCTCGCGAAGGCTCCTTCGAAGTGGCGGACTTTGCCGTAGCCCTCTATGTAGTCGGGTATCTCGCGTTTTACTGCGTTGACGGTCATTGCTGCAAACCTCCTATGCGAGCCCCGCGCGGATGAGCGTGTACTCCGCTCTCTTGACTACGGGGACGTCGACCATTTTGCCGTCGACGGAGACGGCTCCCTGTCCGCGCGCCGCGGCTTCCTTGGCCGCCGCGATTATCTTCTGGGCCTTGGCTATTTCGGCTTCGGTCGGGTTGAACACGTCGTGGACTATCGCTATCTGGTTTGGGTGGATTACGGATTTTCCCGCGAAGCCGAGCTGCTTGATGAATTCCGCCTCGCGGCGCAGCCCTTCGTCGTCTGTGACGCGCGCGTAGACCGTGTCGAGCGGGTCGACGCCCGCGGCGCGCGCTGCGAAGACGAGCATGCGGCGCGCCCATTCGAGCTCGGTGCCGCTGTCGGAGCGCTCGGTGCGCAGGTCGGCGCGAAGGTCCTCGCCGCCGGGGATTATCGCGGCGACGCGCGGAGACGCTGTCGCTATGTCGTAGGCGTTCCAGATTCCCTTCGCGGTCTCGAGCAGGCAGAAGAGCTTGAGCTTGCCCTGCGGGATGCCGTTTTTGTCTTCGAGTATGGAGAGCTCCTCGTCGAGTATCTTCACCGTCTCGGGGCCGTCGACCTTCGGCGCGCGGACGCCGTCGAGCCGCTTCATCGGGACTATCGCGGCGAGGTCCTCGCGCCAGTATTCTGTGTCGACGCCGTTGATTCTGACGGTCACTTCGCAGTCGCCGAATTCGCCCTGTTCGAGGTATCTCGACACAAGGATGCGCGCGGTGTCCTTTTCGGACATCGCGACGGCATCTTCAAGGTCGAGTATCACGCCGTCGGAGCCGAAGAGCCAGCCGCGCGTGAGCATGTTCGGGTTGTTGCCGGGAAGGTAGAGCATCGTGCGGCGCATTTATTTCGCCCCCTTCAGCCTTTTGTATGCGGCCTCGACGCGCGCGCCGAGCACTATGTCGAGCGCGCCGTTGTCCTGCACCGTGACGGCGAGGTCAGTAGCGCCGAGCGACGCGAGCGTTTCCGTTATTTTCTTTTCCATCGCGCTTTTGAAGCGCGCGGCGCTCGCCCCCGTGATTTCTATTTTCACTCCGGCCCCGGGCGCTTCTTCGAGCGTCACGAGGCAGTCCATCGATTCAAGCGTCCCCGCCTGCGATGTCTTCATTTCGCCATTCCTCCTTACGATGTAAAAGCGGCCCGCCCGTCCCGAATCCACGGAAGGCGCGCCGCTTCGTTTATTCTACTCTAATTTACGGTACTTTTGTACGCTAGTCATCGAAGCCTACGAGCGACGCCTCGTCCCATGCGCACATCTCGTGGACTTTTTTCTTCGCCGCTTCGAGCTTTTCTCCGGTGAACTCGGGATTTATCTTCTGCGCTATCGCCGCGGCCATGTCGATGGTCGAGGCGGCGTTCTTCTCCCAGTCGGGGTCTCCGCGGAAGTCGCGCAGCACGTCGTAGGTGAGCGTGCCTGGCCTGCTTTCGACGAGGACCTCGCCGAGCGCCTTTTCTATCTTCTGCGCCGCCTCGTCGAGGCCGAGGTATTCGAGCATCATTTTGCAGGTGAGGATCATCGCGCTCGGGTTGACCTTGTACTGGTGCGCGTATTTCGGCACGGAGCCGCTCGACGGCTCGAAGAGCGCCGTGTTCTTTCCGATGTTGCCGGAGGGCGCGAAGCCGAGGCCACCAGTGAGCTGCGAGGCTTCGTCGGAGAGGATGTCGCCGAAGACGTTCGAGGCGACGATTATGCTGTAGTCCTGCGGGTTCTTGATGAGCCACATCGCGGTCGCGTCGGCGTTCTCTTCGATTCCCTTGATGCCGTACTGCTCGTATTCTTTGGCGATTTCAAGGAAGATGCGCTTCATCATGCCGTCGGTCTGGCGTATGACGTTCGCCTTGTTGCAGCAGTGGACTGTCTTGCGGCCCGTCGCTTTCGCGTACTCGAAGGCGGCGCGGATGATGCGCGTGCAGCCCTCTTCGGAGAATACGCGCCACGATACGGCTATCTCGCCCTTGCCTTCGCGGAAGCGGTCCATGCCTTTGTGCAGGTCGAACATCTCTTTCGGCAGCGGGAAGAATTCCACGGCGGCGTAGAGGTCTTCCGTGTTCTCGCGGAACATCACGATGTCGATGTCGGGATTCTTCGCAAGCGGCGTGCCGATGCCGGGCAGAGTCTTTGCGGGGCGTAGGTTGATGTAGAGGTCGAAGAGCTGGCGCATCTGGAGTATCGCGGACTTGAAGCCCTTGACGCCGGCCTTCGATGTGATGGCGGCCATTATCGTCGCGTCGGTCTCTTCGATGGATTTTATCGTCTCGGGGGGAACGGTGTTGCAGCGCGGGTCGCCTTCGCCGAATTTCTTGTTCGACTTTTCCCACATGCACCAGCCGAGGTCGGCGCGATGCCAGTTGATGGGCAGGTCGAGGGATTCGAGGACGAGCAGCGCGCCCTCCATCATGTCGAAGCCGGAGTCGTCGCCCGCCATGTACGTCACGTCGTAGCGGTCTTTCTTTGCCTTAACCTTCATAATGTTCTCTGCCATGTCTGTTCCTCCTGTACTTTTACTTTTTGTAAGCGCGCCGCACGCGACGGCGGCGCGCGCCGCTTTTACGCCAGCCCCAGCTCTTTCTTCACGTGCGGGATGAGGCCGCCGTCGTTTATGAGCCCCTGTACGAATTCAGGATAGGGAGGGAAGGGGTATTCTTTTCCGTTTGCGATGATAACGCCGCGCTCGAAATCGACATCGGCCTCGTCGCCCATTTTGAGCTCGTCGCAGGCCTCTGGGCAGACTATCGTTGCGAGCCCTTCGTTGAGGCAGTTGCGGTAGTGGATGCGAGCGAAGCTCTTAGCGACTATCGCCTTTATGCCGCGCTCTTTAAGGCATGTAGCCGCCTGCTCGCGGCTGGAGCCGCAGCCCCAGTTTTTGCCGGCGACTATAACGTCGCCGGGCTGCGCGTTTTTCGTGAACTCGGGGTCGAGGTCCTCGCAGGCGTGCGCTGCCATCTCGGCGCGGTCCTTTATCGTATATGTGTATTTACCGGGAAATATTACGTCGGTGTTTACGTCGTCGCCGTATTTCCAAACTTTGCCCATAACTATAGCGCCTCCCTCGGGTCTGTGATTTCGCCTTTTATCGCGGAAGCCGCGACTGTCATAGGGCTGGCGAGGTAGATGAAGCTCTCTTTGTCTCCCATGCGTCCCTTGAAGTTTCTGTTCGCCGTGCTTATCGCAGTCTCGCCTGGCGCGAGGATGCCTTCGTGGTTTCCCATGCATGGGCCGCAGCCCGGGTTGCATATCACGCAGCCGGCGTCGAGCAGCGTGTCGAGGACGCCTTCGCGCATCGCCTGACGGTAGACTATCCACGAAGCGGGGATGACGACAGTGCGCACCGCGACTTTTTTATCTTTGAGGATTCCGGCGGCGAGGCGCAGGTCCTCGATGCGCCCGTTGGTGCAGGAGCCGAGGAAGGCCTCGTGTATCTTCGTCCCCTTGACCTCCGTGACTGGGGCCCAGTTGTCCACGGTGTGCGGCTTCGCGACGCAGGGCACGATGTCGCCCAAGTCATAGCTGACTTCCTTCGCGTAGACCGCGTCGTCGTCGGCCCAGACGCATTCCCAGTTTGAATATTTTTCCTTGCCCTTTATCGCGTCGAGCACCTTTTGGTCCGGCTTGCAGACGGCGTTCTTCGCGCCGAACTCGACGCCCATGTTGCATATCGTCATGCGCTCGGCGATGCTCATGTCCGCGATGCCCTGTCCGTGGAACTCGACGCTCATGTAGTCCGCGCCGTCGGCCTTCACGTCGCCGATGAGCTTTAGGATGAAGTCCTTCGTCGATACGCCGGGGTTGAATTTTCCCGCGACGGTCACCTTCATGCTCTCGGGCACCTTGAACCAGATTTTCCCCGTCGCCCAGACCGCCGCCATCTCCGTGCGGCCGATGCCGGTCGAGAAGGCCCCGTACGCGCCGTAGGTGCAGGTGTGGCTGTCGCTGCCGACCATCACGAGGCCCGGGAGCGCGTAGCCCTCTTCGCAGATTTTCTGATGGCAGACGCCGCCGCCGCTCGTTATGTCGTAGAGGTGCGGAATGCCCTGCTCCGCCGCGAACTCGCGCACTTCCTTATGGTTCACAGCGTGCGCGCTCGACGGGGCCGGTATCGCGTGGTCGAGCACGAAGCAGATGCGCTCGGGGTACTTGACCTTCTCGACGCCAATCTTCTTAAAAGCGCGCGATATCGGGCCGCCGTTGTCGTGGCTCATGCAGACGTCCGGCTCGACCGTGACGACCTCGTTCGCCCTGACCTCGTAGCCCGCGGCTCTGCCGAGAACCTTTTCAGCGAATGTCTTCCCCATAGGCTTATCCTCCTTCAGTCCGCGGCTTACTTCTCCGCCGCCACCTTGGCCTTCATGTAGTTCATGAGACCGCCCGCCTGCATTATGTCGTTTTCTAGGTTGCTGACGGCGTCGCCGTGGAAGGTTTCGCCGTTCGCCGCGTCCTTTATCGTACCGGTCGAGAGCTCGACCTCGAGCTCGTCGCCGTCCTTTATCTTTCCTGCCTTGATCGCCTCGGAGAGCCCCTTGACGAAGAGCACGGGATAGCCGTTGTTTATCGCGTTCCTGTAGTAGATGCGGCTGCACGTCTCGGCGAGGACGCACGGGACGCCCGCGTATTCGAGGCAGTAGACGGCGTGCTCGCGGCTGGAGCCGCAGCCGAAGTTCTTGCCCGCTACGACGAAGTCTCCGGGCTTGACTTCCTTTGCGAAGTTTTCCTTGCCGGGATAGTATTCGAAAGCGTACTGCGGCATATTCTTCGGGTCCGTCTCCGCAAGATATTTATTGTGATAGATGAGGTCGGTATCGACGTCGTCGCTGAATACCCACGCTCTGCCTTTGAGAATTTCGCCCATAACGCTCTTCCTCCTCTACTTGAGTATCTCTCTCGGGTCGGTGATGCAGCCCTTGACCGCCGTCGCCATCGCCGTCATCGGGCTCATGAGGTACGTGTGGCTTCCCTTGCCGACCTTGCCGATGAAGTTGCGGTTCGTCGTCGAGCAGCCGACGTCGCCCGACGGCATAGCGCCGTAGTGCTCCGCGGTGCAGAGCGAGCAGGTCGGGTTTGTGAAGACTATTCCGGCCTTCAGGAAGTCCGCCGCCATGCCCTCTTCGACGCAGCGAAGCTGTACTTCGGTCGTTGACGGGGTGATTATCGTGCGCACCGTCGGGCTGACCTTGCCGCCGCCCGCCACGAGCACGTCGTGGGCGGCCTTGATGTCTTCGTAGCGTCCGTTCGAGCAGGAGCCGATGTGGACCTGATCGACGTGCGTTCCGGCTATCTCGCGCACCGGCTTCACATTGTCCGGCGCATCAGGGCAGGATGCCATAGGCTCAAGCTCGTTCACGTCATAATGCAGCACGCGGCAGTATTCGGCGTCCGGGTCGGCCTTGAGCTCTTCGGCGAGCTTTTCTACCTCCGGCCCCGCGCGCTCGGCGAGCCATCTGAGCACCTCGCCGTTCGGCATTATGAGCGGGACCTTGCCGCTCATCTCTGTGACCATAGAGCAGAGCGTGATGCGCTCGGCGAGCGTCGCGTTCTCAATCGCCTCGCCCGTGAACTCGACCGCGAGGAAGTCCATGCCGCCCGCTCCGAGGTCGCCGACTATCTTCGTCAGCAGGTCCCTCATGCAGACGCCCTTCGCGAACTTACCGACCGCCTCTATCTTCATCGTCTCGGGAACGCGGAACCAGTTTATCCCCGCGATGTACGATGCCGCGATGTCGGAGTTGCCGACGCCGGTCGCGAAGGCCCCGACCGCGCCGAGCAGGTTCATGTGGCTGTCGGTGCCGAGCACGACGTCGCCGGGCTTTATCATTCCGGCCTCGAGCATGACGTGCTGCCCGATGCCGTGATTTATGTCGAAGAGGCGCGTGACGCCCTGGCGCTTGCAGAACTCGCGGATTATCTTCTGATTCGCCGCGACCTTCTCGGAGTGCGCCGGAGCCTGGAGGTCGAAGGTGAAGGCGAGTTTGTCGGGGTCCCAGACCTTCGCATCCTTGCCCATCTCCTTCTCGAACTGGAGCACGACGTTCGCGCCGCCGAAGTCGCGGCAGGTCGCCCAGTCGATTTTGCACCAGACGCGGTCGCCTACCTTCACGGGATGGCCCGAGGCGCGCTCCATGATTTTCATGATAGATGTCTTGCCCATTGAAAAAATCCCCTTTCGCAGGCTTGTCCGAAAATTTTTATTTCAGGCCGAGGAACGACTTTATCGACTCGAAGTTGATGAAGTCCGCCTTGTTCACGACGACCGCCTCGGGGCTGCGCAGAGTGCCGTCGCCCTCGTGCGCGTGGTTCGCGATGATGTGCCCCACCTCGTCGGGCAACCCGTTGCGCAGCGCGATGACCGTGCCGGAGAACGGATGGCGCAGGTTCTTCCCGCAGCGCGATTTCACAGTCTCGCCCGCGCCGTTCTTCTCGTACTCGACGAGCTTGCCGACGTCGTGCAGCAGAGCTCCAGCGACGAGCAGATCGTTGTCCATGCGGAATTTTTCGTCCTTCGCCGCGTAGATGGCGTTGAACTCGTCCATCGCGAGCTTCGCTATGCGCGTAACGCCGCGGACGTGCGCGAGGTAGCTGAACGGGCAGTTCGGGATGAGGAGAGTGAACGGGATCTTGTCCATATCCTCCGGCTCCCAGCCGCCGCTTCTCAGTCCGTCCTCGATAGCCGCGACGACCTTATCGCGCATTGCCTCGTCGTGAATCCATTCGATTTCCGGGAACAACTCCCTTATCTTCTCTTTCATGCCTTCTTCCTCCCGTTCAGTCTCTTCCGTATATTTTTATATGCCCGCCGCGATGCCTTTGTGCAGCGTGCGGTATATCCTGTCTATGTGGCGCGAGGCCGCCTCGCGCGCGCGCTCCGCGTCGTGGTCGAGGATGGCGTCGTACATCTCGCGGTGCTCGTTGAGGAAAGCGCCCTTGTCGTCGAGCAGGTTGTAAATCCTCTCGTGCGTCGCGAGTATCAAGTCGAAATTCATGCGCGTGATGTTGACGAAGACGAAGTTGTGCGTCGCCTCCGCAAGCACGAGGTGGAAGTCGAAGTCCGCCTGCGCGCGGTCGCGCGGAAGCGCGAGATGCTCCTCCGTCGCCGTGATGACGCGCAACAGACGCATGAGGTCCGACGGCGTCGCGCGCATCGCGCTCTCGCCCGCGATGGCCGGGTCGAGAATGCGCCGCGCCTCCATCAGCTCGAGAATAGCCGAGTCTTCGAGCTGAATCCCTTTGCGCTGGTCCTCGGCGATCTCGCGCGGCTGGCGCACGAAGCGCCCCTTGCCCGCTATCGACTCTATGAGCCCGAGCAGCTCCATGACGCGGAACGCCTCGCGCAGCGAGCTGCGGCTCACGCCGAAGGTCTCCATGAGCTGGCGCTCGGAGGGCAGCGGGTCGCCCGGGAGCAGACGTCCGTCGGCGATCTCCTCCTTGAGCTTCTCCACAACCTTTTCATAAATTCTCGTAGTCTTTACGGATGCTTCCATCATTGTGAACAAACCTCCTAACTGGGTTGCCCAGTCTACTATATACTACTTTACAAGCGGCTTTGCAAGCGAATATTAAAACTCTAAATTATCCGAAAATTTAACGGCGCTTCACGCGAATAATAAATCCTACGATTTGTGAACGCGCCGCATATTCGCTCTGCGTCCGATTTTATCATACTTTCGCAAAAATTTCCGCGCCTTGCCGAACGCGGCGGAGGGGCGCGCGGTTTATGCGGGCCGCTCTAATGTACGACCTTTCACATATTGTCAGACCGGTCTTAAATTTTGCGCGCCTTCCGCGATTTCGGGCGCGGGCGCTGGATTTAGCGCCGCGCGCGGTGTACCATGAAACGGCGGCGAAGCGAGGAAAGCTCCGCACGCCGCTCTTAATAAGGAAGGGAACGGGACGACGATGAACATTTATGTCCGTACCAATAAATTTACGGCCGGGCCGCCGGCCTTCGTCACGCAGGAAGACTTGCTCGCGCTGCGCGGCGCGCGCGTCCTCGGCGTAAATCCGCCGGTGCGCGACTTCGCCTTCATGGACCTATGGTCGAAGCCGCTCGGCCTGCTCTACCTGCTCCAGAGCCTGCGCGCGGAAAACTCCGTCGCGCTGCTCGACTGCGTATGGGAGGCGCGCGCGGGGCTGAAAACCTACGGGCGGCAGAAGACGGCGAAGCACGAGATAGAAAAGCCCGCGCCCTACGCCGCGGTGCGCCGCCGTTATTTCCACTTCGGCCCGGCGCGCGAGGAAATCGCCGCGAAGCTCGCGGAGATGGAAGCGCCCGACGTTATCCTCGTAACGTCGGTGATGACCTACTGGTATTTGGGCGTGAAGTGGATTATAGAGCTGCTGCGCGAAATTTTCCCGGCGGCGAAAATCGTCCTCGGCGGCGTCTACGCCTCGCTCTGCCCGAAGCACGCCGCGCGCCTCGGCGCAGACTACGTCGTGCGCGGGCGCGCGGAGCCAGCCGCGCCCTACCCCGCGATGGATTTGTACGGCGCGATAGACTACGGCGTCTCGATGACCTCCTTCGGCTGCCCCTTCTCGTGCGGCTACTGCGCCTCGGGGATTTTATGGCCGCGCTACCGCCGCCGCTCGCTCGCCGAAGCTCTCGCCGAGATAGACTGCCAGGCGGCGCTCGGCGCGCGCGACATCGCATTCTACGACGACGCGCTGCTGCTCGGAAAAGAAGAATTCTTCTACCCGTTATGCCGGGAGCTCCGCGCAAGGTACGGCGGCGGGCTGCGCCTGCATACGCCGAACGGCCTGCACGTGCGCCAGATAGACGAACGCTGCGCGCAGACGCTCGCCGAAAGCGATTTCAAAACGATACGCCTCTCGCTTGAAAGCATCGACCCGGAGATAGCGCGGGAAAGCTCCGGCAAAGTCGCCCGCGGCGAATACGCAGCCGCGGTCAAAAACCTCCGCGCCGCCGGCTACGCGCCCGAGGACTGCGAAACATACATCCTCGCGGGACTTCCTGGACAGGACATACGATCGGTGAAAGACACGATAAATTTCGTCTGGGACAACGGCGGAGTGCCGAAGCTTGCGGAGTTCTCCCCCATCCCCGGCACGCCGCTCTTCGAAGCCGCCGCGCGAAAACTCCCCGCACTGCGCTCCGAGCCCCTGCTTCAGAACAACTCCGTCTACTGCTCCTACTTCTCGCACGACATAACGCCCGCCGAGCTTCAGGAGCTCAAGGACATGACGAAGCGGCGGCTGTAATATGCGGAAATATAAGATTAAATAAATGTTTTATTGAATTGATTCTCTCAAAAGATCAAGATACATCGGCACGGTTTCCCTGTCGCCGAAATCCTCTTTTTCGTGCGCCTCCACGAAATATTCAAAGCCGAGCTTACGATAAAACTTATACGCGCCAGTCTCGGTTTTTGCGTCAACTGTAATAAAACGCGAGGCGCACTCGTTTTCAAGCGCGATTCTGCGCACATAGGCGACGATGACAGAACCGAGCCCCGAGCGCTGAAACGATTCATCTATCGCAAGACGCGCGATTTTTGTCGCAGGATACTCCTGCATATATTTGGATTCGTCTATCAGCGAGAGGACGGTTCTTTGAAATCTTCTGTTTGAAACCGGGTTGCTGTTGCAATGCGCATTATGGAATATTTTCCGTGATACTGAGCCGTTGCATATGCTCACATATCCCGCCGCCGCCCTTGCGCCGCCTCTCTCGGCTAAAAACAAAAAAGTAGCCGCGAGCGATTCACGGCAATAAAGACACGCTCTCTCTTTAAGGAAACGGTCAAGCTCATCGTTGCCGCAGGAAAACGCACCAACGGGCGATACGAGAAAATCGGGGATGACATCCCCGATTTTATATACTTCGAAATCCTGATTATTTGCCATTTACAGCAGAAATGAACTTACACCGAGCGAGACGTTCCTCAGCTTCTCTGAGCCGGCGGCTCTGTTCTTTGCCCAGAGGGCGGGGGCTCTTCACTTTCTCCGCGAAGCGGCGCGAATCCGCTTCGTCCAGTATCTCAACGTTCGTAGTGAACCTCCAGCTCATGACGCCGCCTCCTTTCTTCCTTTCTATTCACCATAGATTATATTATACGCGGCCGCCCGCTGCAAACTTTGCGGCGAAGCAGGTAATATATAAAACACACATTACAACAAAGAAAGGATGATCCACATGACACTAACGCCGCAGCTTATTGAAGACTATCTTCGCCGTCTCGCGGAGGACGAGCGCGGCGCGGCTACCATCGACAAATACCGCCGCGACCTGCTGCGCTTTTACGAATTTCTGCCGCCGGACAAGGCCGTCGACAAAGCCGTCGTGCTGAGCTGGAAGGAGCAGCTCGTCGCGCGCAAGTACGCGAGCTCCTCCGTCAACGTCATGCTCGCCTCCGTCAACGGCCTGCTCACCTTCGCGGGCCGTCCCGAGTGGCGCGCGAAGTTCCTCAAACGCCAGCGCGCGGCCTTCTGCGACGAACGTCGCGAGCTGCGCCGCGCGGAGTACGAGAAGCTCGTCGCGACCGCGCGCCGCGAAAAAAAGGACTCGCCTCACGCTCATGATGGAGACGATATGCTCGACCGGCATCCGCGTATCGGAGCTCGCCTTCGTCACAGTCGAGGCCGTCCGCGCGGGGCGCGCCGAGCTCATGCTCAAGGGCAAATGCCGCCGCATACTCTTCCCGGCAGCGCTCGTGCGCAAGCTTTCGCGCTACGCGGCAGATCATCGCATAGCGCGCGGCCCGATATTCACCGACAAATCGGGCAGCCCCGTCAGCCGCCACCGCGTATGGTACGAGATGAAAAAGCTCGGCGCGCGCGCCGGCCGTAGCTGCGAGCAAGGTGTTCCCGCACAACCTGCGCCACCTCTTCGCGCGCACCTTCTACGCGCTCGAGCGCGACCTTTCGAAGCTCGCGGACCTGCTCGGCCACAGCAGCGTAGAGACGACGCGCCTCTACATAATCACCGCGGGCGTCGAACATCTGCGCCAGCTCGACAAAATGAAGCTGGTAATATAATTTTGCTTATGTTGCCTTTTAAATTTTTGTAACGGTATTGTAATATAAATAAGAAGCGTGCGCAATATAGATAATAGCACTTTTT
>ENA-OQCL01000656-OQCL01000656.1-human-gut-metagenome-genome-assembly--contig:-NODE-656-length-15542-cov-6.514758_pt1 | contig 15542 bp, 12 predicted proteins | sample MGYA00242502_ERZ504586 | MGnify/ENA primary metagenome ERZ504586 (study PRJEB26092, sample SAMD00036316) | human gut metagenome | host: Homo sapiens | study: EMG produced TPA metagenomics assembly of... | reverse complement strand
GGAATTCAAGGATGAGCTCGACGCCCTCGGCGTGAAGGTCGACGCTCTCGACAAGAGAGTCGCAGTCCTCGAAGACCGCCTCGGCGGATGGAAGTTCAACGGTCAGTTCTGGTTCGACGCGAAGTTCGCCAGCGATGACGACAATGGCCAGAACTCCTACAACACCAACGGAGACAACCAGTTCGGATTCGCCTATGCGCGTCTCATGGTCACGAAGTATCTCGATGAGAACAACTTCTTCTTCATGCGTCTGCGCTCGAACGTCGGCAGCGGCGACCTCACCAACTGGCTTGCGGACCGCTTCTACGTCAGCATGCAGCTGCCGTGGGATGTTCGCATGATGGTCGGTCGTATCCAGCGCGACTGGGAAGGCGATGCCAACCTGTACAACAGCGTAATGGGCGACAACGAAGGCGGCGTATGGCAGGATCAGAAACTCGACGGCTTCAACTTCCAGAAGAGCTTCGGTATGCTTGACGGAGAACTCATCATCGGCCGCAACGACGATATGATCTCCAACCGCGTATCCGGTACCTATATGGATCGCGATGCGGCGCAGAGGGCTGATGGCGAGAATAACGCCACCTTCGCAGACGACAACGCGTTCATGCAGTACGCCCTCAAGCTCAATTTCAACTTCAGCGAGAACTTCAAGTTCGGTCTCATGGGCGCCTACTTCGACGCTGACAATGTCGACCTTAGCGAATACGACGCTATGAACAGCGCGTTCGTCGTTGGCGAAAACCTCGACCTTGCCCAGTACGGCGCGTACCTCGGCTACAACTTCACCCCGTCGATAGCTCTCCGCGGCTACTTCTACATGCAGGATCTCGACGACGGTTGGAGAGGCGCTGACATCGAAGACAACCCGATGACCTGGAGCGCGATGCTCGACATCAAGCAGGACCTCCTCAAGTTCACCTCGCTGTGGGTGCAGTATGTTGAGATGGACAACACCTGGGTCGGCAACAGAGCCACCGACAAGTACCCGGCAGTCTTCACGCCTGGTGACCTTGAAGATTACGCTCCTATCGGAACGGACGGCACCAACAAGACGTGGCTCGTCACTGCTCAGCAGCAGTGGAACGACAAGTGGGAAAGCTTCCTCCAGTACATGACCACCGACTGGGATGCGCAGGGATTTGACGACACCGACCAGTACATGATCGGTATCGGCTACCAGTACACTCCGCAGGTCAAGTTCTGGCTCGCCTACAACTACATCGATTACAACAACGGCGGCGCCAAGTACGAAGGCAGCGAAAGCGTAGTCCTCTTCCGTACCGCGATCGACTTCTAGTTCAGCTTAGCTGATAACCTGAGAGAGACCCGAAAGGGTCTCTCTTTTTCTATCAACAAAGCGTCGTTCCGCGCTGGACGCGGTATGACGAACGACATCTCCACAACAGGAGGATTAAACATTGACCGGACGAAAAATATCCTCATGGATAAAAATATTAACAATAGCAACATTCATCACCGCGATATGCGCGACGGCCTACGCCGCCGCAATCGACAATATTCTTCTGCGCTGGCGCAAAACGGCAAAATACACTGAGGGTACGAGCAATCTGACCGTCGCTGTAACTTACTACTCAGCAGAGTTAGTTGAAGCGGAACTTCAGGCCGAAGCGGAAAAGAACCTCTGGACGCAGGACGAGCTTGAAAGATACAAATACCGCTATCTCCAGATGCTCAACCTCAGCGAAATGATTCCGATAAAAGTTGAATTTGTAAACAACGGCCCGACCATGCACCCCGGGCCTTTCGACAAAATGATAGACATGAAAATAGGAAACAAGACATACGAGCCGGTAGACTACGACAAACGCCTCAACTTCGCGTTTCAGGGAGAAAAAGAGGGGCTCGTATTCTTCAGTCGCTTCGACCAGAAGACGGGGAAAAACATCCTCGACGGACAGAAACGTGTAACGATAACGCTGAGCCCCGGTATAAGCACGCTCATAGCGACGCGCGGCTCAAACGCCCGCTTCTTCTGGGACATCAAAAACGACGACCCGAGCAAACTCTACGCAGGCCAGACGGCGGCGCGCCTTGAGACAGACCGCCTTCTCAAACGCCTTGAAAACCTCCGCAAAGACCGCGCCGACGAAGAAGCCCGCCTCAGAGCCATAGACGACGAAATCAACACAATACAAACAAGGCTGGACGAACTAGCAAGCATCCAGTAACGCGACAATACAAGGATAGAACGCAGACATACAAACAAGCAAGCCCCCGGCAGATAGAATTGCCGGGGGCTTCGCTGTCTGCGACATTATTGAGTCAGTAGAGAAAAACTAATTGAAGTCATGATATAAAAATAGAATTTTGCGATAATTCAGAGTGTTTTGGTGAAAATTCCATGTTCGCAGCTAACACCAATTCATGGTTTGTAATTAGTGGATTTTATGTGTATCTGATTATTGTTTCATAGCTACGTGTTTATAAATCATAACATCAATTGATTATTTTTAATAATCAATATCCCATAGATAAGAATACTAACAATTATCTACGCCGGCACGTCTGAAAAGATTTTGTTATAGTTTGTTGGAGGCAAATATGCAACAAAACAGGTTGCAGTCCAAAGATAAGGATATAAATCGGAGCTATATATTTATAGGTAAAATTACGGTGTCTAATTATAGAAGGAAGATGTATTTAATATCAGGAGTGTTGAGTTCTGATTAAGGGATGTGATCTCACCGGAGGCGAGTTTTTATATTTTGCGTTATAGGCACCGCGCCAGAGTGCGGTAAGGTGGGGCCGGCTGATGAGGCTGGGATGAATATCTGGGACAGGAGGCAGAAACAATGCCTGGCGTTGCTTCTATGAGCACTTATTTTTCCGGCGCGTCCGGAGCGCTTGTGATGTCTTTAATCGCTATGAGCATAGTCTTTCTCGTCATTATCGGCTTGATGATGGTTATGCTCGGAACGAACAGACTTGTTGGATCTTTTGATAAGAAATCTTCGGAGGCTAAATAATCATGGAACTTTATATGACCGCTTTGAAGGGAGTTCTCGATCAGTCCGGTCTCGTCGCTCTTACGGGCGGAAACCTGCTGATGCTTCTTATTTCCTTTATCCTGCTGTATCTCGCTATTGCGAAGGACTTTGAGCCGCTTCTTCTTATGCCGATCGCTTTCGGCTGCCTCATCGTCAACCTTCCGCTGTCCGGCATTATCGACGAGGGCGGATTCCTTTATTACATTATGTTCGGTATCCGTCACGAGATCTACCCGATTATCATATTCATGGGCATCGGCGCTCTGACCGACTTCGGTCCGCTGCTTGCGAACCCTGTGACCTTCCTTCTCGGCGCTGCGGCGCAGCTCGGCGTCTTTGTAGCGGTCATCGGAGCTATGTTTATGGGCTTCACGATCCAGGAAGCCGCAGGTATCGGAATCATCGGCGGCGCCGACGGCCCGACGGCCATCTACCTCTGCGCGAAGCTGGCTCCCGCCATCCTTCCCGCTGTTGCGGTCGCGGCTTACAGCTATATGTCGCTCGTTCCGCTTATTCAGCCTCCGGTCATCAAGCTCCTCACTACGAAAAAGGACCGCGGCATCAGGATGGAGCAGCTCCGCCCCGTTTCGCGCACTGAGCGCATACTCTTCCCGATAATCTCGACGATCGCCTGCGGCCTTGTCCTTCCTGCGGCTGTTCCTCTCATCGGTATGCTGATGTTCGGAAACCTGCTCCGCGAGTGCGGATGCACCGACCGTCTCTCGCAGGCCGCTCAGAACGAAGTTCTTAACGCGACGACGATATTCCTCGGAATCTCCGTCGGCGGCACGATGAACGCCGACACGTTCCTCACCGTCGCAACGATTAAGATCATCTTCCTCGGCCTCGTAGCGTTCATATTCAGCACGGCCGGCGGTGTAGTCTTCGGACAGATCATGAAAGTCATGTCCGGCGGAAAGATCAATCCGGTCATCGGCGCCGCCGGCGTCTCCGCCGTTCCTATGGCGGCGCGTGTCTGCCAGAAGGTCGTTCAGAAGGAATTCCCCGGCTCGTACGTTCTTATGCACGCCATGGGCCCGAACGTCGCCGGAGTTATCGGGACTGCGGTCGCGGCCGGCGCTATGCTTACGCTGCTCGGACAGTAATTCCTTGGCTGACTTAAACAGCATTTAGACGCTGAGAGCGGGTCCCGCCTCGGCTCCGGCGTAGAAGATACGCCGCTGCCGCTCGGAACCCGCTTTTTCATGCGCCGCGCCCGACAGGCGAAAGCGCGGCGGACGACTTGAACGAAGGATGTGAACGTTGTTGCATGAAAAAGGGATAGAGACCTTTCTCGCCGTCGCAATGTCGCGGACGCTCGGCAAAGCCGCGGAGCTGCTGAACGTCACGCAGTCGACCATAAGCTACAACCTCAACGAGCTTGAAAACGACATGGGGATGATCCTCGTCGACCGGCAGAAGGGTATGAAATCCATAAAGCTGACGCCCGCGGGAGAAAGTTTCCTCCCGCTCGCGCTGAAATGGCAGGAGGTCAGCCGCGAGATAGCGAACGCGCGCACGCCGGGTTCCGCCCATTCTCTGGCGGTAGGCGGCTCCGAGAGCGTGAACTGCCGCCTTCTGCCGCCAGTCTACGGGGCGCTGCTGGAACATGAGCCGCCGGTCTATCTTCGAATCGTCACCGATCCATCGGACATGATGTATCAGGCCGTCGAAAGCCGCGCGCTCGACGCGGCGATAGTCATTCACGAAGAGAGCGCGCGCTATGTGCAGATGGAGCCGGTGTACAGGGAGAACTTCGTTGTGGCGCGAATACCGCAGGAGGACGAAGAGCCGTCCGAATATGTCAGGCCTTCCGACCTCGACCAGGGAATGGAATTCTACATAGAGTGGAGCGGCGGCTTCCGCCTCTGGCACGACCATATATGGGATCCGATGAAGACGCTCAAGGTCAAGGTCGATTCCGTGAAGCTCGCAACGACGCTGATGCGCCGTCCGGGGCAGTGGTGCATGATACCAGAGTCGGCGCGCGCGCAGTTCGCGCAGGAGCAGCCGCGCGTCGCCTTCGGCCTCCTTCACGAAACGCCGCCTGACATCGTATACTATAAGCTCACGCACAAGCACCCGAAGACGAGCTCCGTCGAGGCGCTCGCGATTTTCGACGAGGTGCTGAAGAGGCGGATAACCGAGCTTGGAGGAAAGGCGGCTGTAAAATGAATCTGGCCCGATACATCGACCACACTAATCTGAATCCCGCCGCGACGGCGGACGATATAAGAAAGCTCTGCGCGGAGGCGCGCGAATACGGCTTCGCGTCTGTGTGTGTAAATTCGTCGCGCGTCCCGCTCGCGGCTTCGCTGCTCGACGGCGGCACCGTCGCCGTCTGCTGCGTCGTCGGATTCCCGCTCGGCGCGATGAGCACGGAGGCGAAGGCCTTCGAAGCGCGCACGGCCGCCGCCGGCGGCGCGTCGGAGATAGATATGGTCATAAACGTCGGGCTGCTTAAGGACGGCGATGCAAAGGCAGTCGAGGACGACATACGCGCCGTCGTCGAGGCCGTGCCTGAGGCCGTCGTGAAGGTTATCATAGAGACCTGCCTGCTGACCCGAGAGGAGAAAATCGCCGCCTGCCGTATAGCCGAGGCCGCTGGCGCGAAATTCGTAAAAACCTCCACGGGCTTCTCGACGGGCGGCGCGACGGCCGAGGACGTGCGTCTTATGAGAGACTCCGTGAGCGCCGCGGTGAAGGTCAAGGCTTCCGGCGGCATCCGCGACGCGGCGGCGGCGCGCGCAATGATAGAAGCCGGCGCGGAACGGCTGGGAACTTCGAGGTCCATAGCCATCTGCCGCGAAGCCGCGGAAAAAGAGATATAAACCGCGCGGCGCGCAAGGTTTGCGGAACGCGGAAAATTTTGAAAAGCGGCGGAGGCTTCCGCCGCTTTTTTCGTGCCCGGACACGGCGCGCCGATTTTCCGCGGCGCTCCGCGGCCTCCGCGCACGGCTTCGCCGTCCGCCGGCGCATTGAGGCGCGCGGCGCCTTCCGCTTCATACATGCGAAGGATAAGCGCATTTACGGATATAAAATCAAGCCGATGACTGTTGTTTATTATGAAAATTTATGCTGACAATCGTTTGAATCGAGTATATAATCTTGCTATAGATTCAGAGCATTATACGTAAATTTGCCGACGGCAGTGAATATAGCGAAGCAGTGCAGTTCATTTATATTCAGAAAAATGCTCTAAGGTCTTGTTTATCACGCTAAATAAAAAGGAGGGCAAAGCATCAGGTGAGTCAGTAACGCTACACAAGCTCTGCAAAAGGAGGAATAGTCGTGAGTGACACTGAAATGAAAAACGCAGGACAAATTCAAGAGGCCGACGAACAGACCAAGCTCAACCTCGAAGAGCTTATGCGCAAGTACGACACGGAATCGCGCTTCAGGATTCTGTCGGGCTGGCAGGGAAAGCTGGTCGCCCTCATTGCTGTGGCGATGTCCTGCTTCCACTTCTACACTTCGGGGTTCGGCCTTCTGCTCGCGCAGAAACAGGGAGCCGTCCATCTCGCCTTCACGCTGGCGCTCGTCTTCCTGCTTTACCCCGCATCGTCCAAACAGTCCAAAACAAGCGGCATACCGTTCTATGACTTCATTCTCGGCGCGATAGGCGTCGCGAGCGCGATGTATCTCGTCGTCTTTTTCAACGACCTCGTCACCAGGGCGGGGCTTCCGACGCAGACGGACCTGATAATGGGCTTCCTGCTCATCGCGACGCTGCTGGAGGCTACGCGGCGTATATCGAACCCCGTCCTTCCCTGCCTCGCAATCATCGCGCTGCTTTACTGCTACTTCGGGCGCTCGATGCCGGACATGCTGGCGCACCGCGGCTTCAACGTCGCGCGAATAGTCAACCACATGTATCTCGGCACGGAGGGCATCTTCGGCACGCCGCTCGAGGTTTCTTCGACGTTCGTGTTCATGTTCATACTTTTCGGAGCCGTCCTTGAAAAGACCGGCCTCGGAAAGTTCATCATCGACCTGTCGCTCGCCCTCGCCGGATGGTCCACGGGCGGCCCGGCGAAGGTCGCCGTCGTCAGCTCCGGCCTTATGGGCACGGTCTCCGGCTCGTCGGTCGCCAACGTCTGCACGACTGGTATGTTCACGATACCTCTTATGAAGAGCGTCGGCTACGAACCGTACTTTGCGGGGGCGGTCGAAGCGGTCGCCTCGACGGGCGGTCAGATAATGCCGCCGGTCATGGGAGCCGCGGCCTTCATTATGGCGCAGATACTCGGCGTCCCCTACATCGAGGTTGCGATCGCGGCCGTCGTCCCGGCGCTGCTCTATTACTTCGCGGTCATGGTGCAGGTGCACTTCGAGGCCTGCCGCCTCGGACTGCGCGGCATTCCGTGGAAGCAGCTCCCGCCGCTCGGCCCGCTGCTCAAGAGCAAGGGCTTCCTGCTTATCCCGCTCGTCGCGATAATCTACTTCCTGCTCGCGGGTTACACGCCGCTCAAGGCGGCCTTCAACGGCATACTCGTCAGCTTCGTGCTTTCGTGGCTCAATAAGGAAACGCGCCTCACGCCGGCGAAGCTCTACGACGCATTCCAGAGCGGAGCCCGCAGCGCGATAGGCGTCGCCTGCGCATGCGCCACGGTCGGCATGGTCGTCGGTATGGGCACGCTGACGGGGCTCGCGCTCAAGATAGCCGGAGCCATCGTCGCGATGGCTGAGGTCTCGCCGGACGGCTCGCTCGCGGCCCTCGGAGCGTCGCTCTTCTCGCTCGCGCCGGGCGCGGAGGTCACGGCTGAAGCGGCGGCTACGGCGCTGACGAAGATATTCACGCTCTTCTTCACGATGATAGCGAGCCTCATTCTCGGAATGGGACTCCCGACGACGGCGAACTTCATCGTCACTAGTACGATGGCGGCCCCGGCGCTCTTCCTGCTCGGCGTTCCGCCGATGGCGGCCTACATGTTCGTCTTCTACTTCGGAATTGCGGCGGACCTGACGCCTCCGGTCGCGCTCGCGGCGTACGCGGGAGCGGGCATCGCGGGCTCAGACCCGATGAAGACGGGCGTCACCTCGTTCAAGCTGGCGCTCGCGGGCTTCCTCGTTCCGTACATCTACGTCTACAACCCGATGCTGCTCTTCATCGACGTCGAGCCGTTCTACATGGCGCAGGCGATATGCACGGCGCTGATAGGCGTCTTCCTGCTCGCGATGTTCACGATAGGCTACTTCAAGGCGCACCTCGCATGGTACATGCGCGTTCTGGCTTTCGTCGGAGCCATCTGCCTGCTGATACCGGGCACGATGTCAGACCTCTTCGGCCTCGCGGTTCTCGGCGTCATCTACGTCATGCAGACCGCGAAGGCGAAAAAGCTCGCGGCTTAACTGGCCGCGCGGAAAAGGCGATAAGCGGGCTTTCGCCCAGAAAGCCCGCATTGCAAAAAATTTAAGGGAGGAATTGAAGATGAAGAAAGGTATTATCGTAACTTTCATGGCGCTTTTGGCGGCCCTCGCGGTCACCACGGTAGCGGCTGCAGCCCCGACCTACATGTCGGTAGCCACGGGCGGAACCTCGGGAACATACTACGTCGTCGGCGGCGCTATCGCGTCGGCCATCACGAAGGGCGGAAAGATACAGTGCACGGCTGAGACCGGAAACGCCTCCGTCGCGAACCTCAACCTCGTCGCGACCGAAGGCATCGAAATAGCGTTCGTCCAGAACGACATCGCCTACTGGGCATACAACGGCGAGCTGATGTTCCAGGGCAAGCCGGCGAAGAACATCCGCGCCGTCGCGTCGCTCTATCCGGAGCACATCCAGGCCGTCGTCACGAAGGAATCCGGCATCAAGTCGATAGCCGACCTTAAGGGCAAGCGCGTCGGCATCGGAGCTCCGGGCTCCGGCGTCGAGGGCGACGTCCAGGCCATCTTCAAGGTCGCGGGGCTGACCTACGACGACCTCGCGAAGGCCGACTTCCTCGACTTCGCGGCGACCACGAGCCGCTTTAAGGACAACCAGATCGACGCCGGATTCGTCGTCGCCGGTTATCCGACCGCCTCGATAATGGACCTCACGACGACGAAGGACGTCACCCTGCTCAGCTTCGACGACGAGATGCTCGCGACGCTGCAGAAGGAATATCCGTTCTTCGTTCCGAGCACCGTTCCCGCGAACACCTACAGCGGCATAACGACCGAGACGAAGACCCCGGCCGTCATGGCCATCCTCATCACGAACGACTCCGTCCCCGAGGAGCAGATTTATGAATTCCTGACCGCCATGTACGGCAACCTCGCCGACATCGCAGCCGTCCACGCGAAGGGTAAGGAAATCACGCTCGAGGGCGCTCTCAACGGACTTACATGCCCGCTGCACCCCGGCGCGGAGAAGTTCTTCAAGGAGAAGGGCATACTCAAGTAAGGAAACGCGAATCAACGGAAGGGCCGTCGCAAGGCGGCCCTTTTTTTGAAGCTTCGCGCCGCCGCAGATTTTGGAAATTCTTCTGACGCTCGTCTCCGCGGCTTCGTTCGCCGCGTTTATATTGTGCTTCGCGCTTGTCGTCCCGCGCCCGGCGGGGGAGCGATGCGCGGAAGCTTCGCCGCTGTTCTGCGGCGCGACGCGCGGTTTTGCGCGTCTTTCGGCGCTCTGCGCGCTCGCGGCTTTTTATTTCGTCCCCGTGGGTTCTCTTCCGCCGTTCATAGAATTTGAATTCGGCGGCTTCGCAGCGGTTGCTCTGCTTATTGCGTCTGCGCTGCTTGATATGCCGCGCGGCGCGTTGAACTTACGCGCGGCGGCGAAGGCGCTCGCTTTTCCCGCGGCCTTCTGTTTCGCGTGGGCTTTGCTCGCGCTCTTTGTTTCCCGCGCCGGAGTGCCGGGCGCGCTCGGCTCTCTCGGGACGTACTCCGTCATGCCGCTATGGTGTGTCGCGGGTGTTTGGGGGCGCGCCGGCATGGTTTGCCTGTTTGTCCTGCTTTTATGTCTCTTGCCCAACGCTTCGCGCGCCAACGTCGGCTCGCGCGTTTCTTCCGAAAATCTCGCCGCGGCTCTGCGCGCTTCGCTCTGCGCCGCGCTCGTCACGGCGCTCCTTCTGCCGTGGAATCTCTCGGAATTTATCGCCGCCGGCGGATTTTATGCGTTTTTCCTGGATTTTATATTTTTCTGGATAAAGGCGTCCGCCGTCGGATGCGCCGCGACGTTTGCGCCGCGCGCGGCGGTTCTGCTCGCGCGGCGGCGCGCGCCGCTGCTTTACGCCGCGCTGATAATCTTCGGCGCGTTCTGTATTTTCATCGAAGCGAGGATTTTTTAGCGGCCTTCGAGCAGCTCGAGCCCGACGGGTGAAATCGACGCGAGCGGCTTTTTCCCGGCGGAGACTGCGAGCCGGACGCCGGGGATTATTTTGTACAGCCCGGCGCGCCCGTATGGCGGCAGCTCTATCCAGTTGCGCCCGAATTTTTCGTTCCCGACGCGCAGGTAGAAGCGTTCCGCGGGACGCCTGCCGCCCTGGAAGATGAGCCATTCGTCGGTGTTGATATACCGCCCGTGCTCCGGCGCGATGCTCGGCATGCCGGCGTTCGAGGATTTCACGCGCTCCTGCCAGTTCCACAGCGCGCCGCCGGCGACGGCGTATTCGTCCTCGACCGGCGTCAGCTCCACGGAGTGCGTGTAGCCGGTCGTGAAGCGGTATCCGTTCGCCGCGGGCAGAACGAAGACGGCGCGCCAGGCCTTGTCGTCGGCCAGCGTCAGCGCGCCGACGCGCCAGCCTGCGACGGCCGCGGCGGATAACGCAAGCATCGCGGCGCAGAACGCGGCCGCGCGGAATTTTGCGGATATCTTCATCGAACGCGCCTCCTTTCCGTTACCTTAGCACGCGGCGATAAAATTTACAATTCGCGAAATTCAAATCCCGCGCGCTTTGAGTTATACTAGGCGGGAGAATTGAGGAGTGAAGCAATGCCGGACGACATTCGCGACATTTTAGTCGAAATTATAGACAGCTACGGAATAAAGATACTCGAAGACCCGGACCGCCTCGCGCAGTTCCTCGAGGACCGCTCTTCGCTGCGCCCCGAGGACACCTTCCACCTGACCTTTGCGCTGCGCTTTCTGCTGAAATGCAGCTGGCGGCCATCGCGCCGCGAATATATGAAGGAGGGCGCGGACTATCGCGCGTCGCTCGAATCGCAGCTCGGCTTTACGAAGGAGCAGGCCGCCGAGGTCATGAAGCTCATTAACTGGCTGATGGAGATGGAGTACGGCGGCTCCGAGGACGAAGAGGAGACGGGCGCTGTCGTCGCCGTCCCCGGAAATCTCAAGAAAATCGCGGGCGGCGTGGCGAACAGGCCGCGCACGATGCGCATCCGCAAAAAATCGCTCTACAACGGAATTATACTGATCGTCTCGCTCGCGGTGCTCGCGGCGCTCTTCTTTCAGATCGGCAACCAGAGGACGCCGGCGGGCGACGAGCTGCGCATAGCTTTCTTCGCGCCGATGTCGGGCCCCGACGCGCGTCTGTCTCACGTGCAGCTCAAGGCGGCGCAGCTCGCGGTCGAGCGCGTCAACAGCCGCGGCCTCGCGCGCGGCGAGTACAAGCTCAAGGTCATAGGCTTCGACCTGCCGTCAGACCCGGAGGCGGCGGAGCGTGCCGTCGAGAACGTGATGAAGGACAAGAGCATGCTGGTCATGGTGCTCGGGCGCGCCTCCGCGGCGAAGACCCTCGCGCCGCTCGCCGACGAGCTCGAAGCTCCGCTCGTCGTCGCGTCGCCAAATCCGCTCGAAGCGCCGCTGCTCGACGAATCGTCGCTGCCCTATCTTTACTCCTTCTCGCTCGTGAACGACGCGGCCTCGCGCGGCAAGATACTCTCGTACTTCGCGACGCAGGCTCTGCATAAAAAGAAGATAGCGTTCTACTACGACCCGAGCGACGCTGTTTCCTCGGCGGTCTATAAATCCGCGCGGAAATGGGCCGCTGGCTTCGGAGCCGAGGTCGTCGCGGAGCTTCCATACGGACGCGGCGGCGGACACTACGCGGCGATGCGCGCCTTCGCGGAGAGCGGCGCTGACCTGCTGATGCTCCCGGGCGCGGGCGCTGCGGCGGGCGAGATTTTGCCCCAGCGCGCAGCCGCGGGCTTCGGAGCGGACACGCTCGGCGACGGCTACACCGACAGGCTGCCGCAGCAGGCGGGCCGCGCCCTTGCCGGGAGCTGGTGGATAAACGAGGTCTCCGCGCTCGACCCGCAGATAAGCTCCGTGCTGCGCGAGTACCGCAGCCTATACAACGAGGAATGCCAGCCGGGCGACGTGACCGCGGCGATACTCTCATACGACGCCGTGATGTGGATAGCCTCGGCCTTCCGCAGCACGCCGGGCTTCCGCGGCGAGGCGATACGCCACACGCTGCTCGCGACGCGCGACCTCGTCCTCGCCCATACGACGCTCACGATAGACCCGCGCACCCACATGCCGCTCAACAAATCTTCGGCGATAATATACTGCGAGGAGGACAAGGGCATCTTCCAGCGCCGCTTCACGATGCGCCGCAACTAAAAAACGCGCGCGGCGGGAATAAACGGCGTTTTCCCGCAATATACAACGGTAAAAGAATATGGCATAATTGTCCTATCAACAGCGATAGGTGGCCTGATCATAATGACCGACTTCAATTATAAGCGCCTCGAAGACCTTATCGAATCCACGTGGCGCGGCAAAGACGAGAAAAAATGCCTCTGGTGGCAGGGCGAATGGTGGAGCTGGGCGCGCTTCGCCGCGCTCACGGACGACTGCGCGGAAAAGCTGCGCGCCGCCGGCTTCTCCAAAGGACAGCGCCTCGCGCTGCTCCTGCCGAACTCGCCGCTCGTCCTCGCGCTCTCGCTCGCCTGCTGGCGTCTCGGCGGCGCGGTCGCGCCGCTCAACGCGCGCACCGGCGCGGTAAATCTCTCCGACACGATAAAAATGCTCGACGTACATTCCGTCATACTGACCGAGGAGGGCGCGAAAAAGGCGCGCGAAGCGGGTTTTATGAGCGACATACCGCTCGCCGCCGCGCCGCTCGAAGGGCCGCTGCCCGCATGGAAGGGGCGCGAAGGCCGCCCCGAGACGGACGAGCTCGCGGTCATCTTCTCGACCTCCGGCACCTCAGGGCTGCCGAAGGCCGTCGGCTGCACGCACGGCAACCTCATCGGCGACCTTGAGCCGATAGCGGCCCACGTACCCGGACTTGAATCCGAAACGGGCGTAATCCTCAACGTCCTGCCCAACTTCCACGCCTTCGGCTACACCGTCGCGGGACTCCTCGCGCTCACCTACGGCATGGCGCAGACCGTCGTCCCGAGCTTCGTCCCAGTCGAAAACACGATAAAGGCGATAAAGGAATCCGGCGTCAACCGCGTCATCGCCGTCCCGACCGTCATGGCGTTCCTGCTCGGCGCGCTCGAAAAACGCGGCGAGCGCATCGACGGCGTCGACTTTGTCATCACGGGCGGCGATCGCCTCAACGTCCAGATGGAGGGCCGCTGCCGCGAGCACCTCGGCGTCGGGATACTTGAGGGCTACGGCCTCACAGAGTGCAGCCCCGTCGTCGCAGTCAACCGCGCTGAGGCGACGAAAAAGCTCGGCACGGTCGGCCCCGCCTTTTATAACTACGAAATAGAGATACGCGACCGCGAAGGCAACAAAATCGGCCTCCACGACGAAGGCGTCCTCTACCTCAAAGGCCCCGCGGTCGTACACGGCTACTTCCGCGACGAGGAAAACACGCGCGAGCGCTTCACGCCAGACGGCTGGTTCAACACCGGGGACGTCGTGCGCATAGACGAGGACGGGTACATAAAATCGTAGACCGCGCGACCGACATCATAATCGTCAGCGGCTTCAACGTCTATCCGCAGGAGGTCGAGGCCGTACTCTGCAAACACCCCGCCGTACACGCTGCCGTCGCGGTCGGCGAGAAGAACAAAGTCGCGGGCGAGCTCGTCAAGGCCTTTATAATCCTCAACGAAGGGGCGCAGGTCACGCCGAAGGAGCTCATGGAATACTGCAAGGACCACCTCGCGCACTACAAGGTCCCGCGCAAAATCGGCTTCGTCAAGGAATACCCGATTTCGCAGACCGGCAAAATCCTCCGCCGCGAGCTGCGCAAGATGAAAATCGAGAAAGAAAAGTAAAACAGACGAAAAGGCCGGAGCGCGAAGCCCCGGCCTTGAAATTTTTTACGGCGCGCCGTCACCTGCGGAATATTCCGTCGACCGTCTTGACGAAGAGTTCTCCCTGCTGGTACGGCCCGCGCATCATGCGGCCCCGGTAATCGATATTGCAGAATCCCGCCGTTAATGAGATACGCTCTCCCGGGCGCGTAACGAAGACGATAGTATATCTCGGGTCTTCCTCGGTCAGCGAGGCGAACGGCAGGCGGCGGAGATGTCCCGCAGCTTTGCGCGCGAGCTTTATCTCATCCGCGCCGGAGAAGATTTTTTCTCTCTGGTGTGGAAATATGTTATTTCAACGCGCGCTACATCTTTCGCGTCGGGCAGCCCTGAGAGCGGAACGCCGCAGAAAATCAGGTAAGGCGCGGCGGCGAGCATGAGTACCGCCGCCGCCTTTACGATGAAGCGCGTAATCTGCTTTTTATGATTGTCCGGCTCCGCAGCGGTGCGCGCCATAGATTCGCTACCTGTCGCCCCAGTCTACGATTTTTCCCGGATTTAATATATTCTGCGGGTCGAAGGCGAGCTTCACGCGCTTGATCAGCTCAAGCTGCGCTTCGTCGAGGAAATATTTCATGTAGCCGCGGCGCTTGTAGCCTATGCCGTGCTCGCCGCTGAGCGTGCCGCCCATCTTCAGCAGCTTTTCGTAAATTTCTATCTGCGCCTTGTGCAGCCGTTCGTGCCAGTCGGCGCAGTCGGGCGATATTATCGTGCAGTGCATATTGCCGTCGCCCGCGTGACCGTAGACGATGGCCTCAAGGCCGTCGGCCTCCGCCGTGCCGCGCAGAAGTTCGAGCAGTTCGGGGACGCTAGCGGTCGGCACGACGAGGTCTTCCTTCGTGTAGCGTTTGTAGACGGAGGCTATCGCTTCGGGCACGTTCTTGCGCGCCTGCCAGACGCGTTCCTTCGTGCTGCGCGTGTCGGCTACGTAGACTTCGTACGCCCCGTGTTTCTCCGAGAGCTTGCCTATCTCTTCGTACTGGCGTTCGATTACGTCGCCGTCGTTGTCTTCGAGCTGGATGATGAGCGCCGCGCCCGCGTCGCCCGCGGGTACTTCCGTGTTGAGGTAGCGCGCGACGATTTGCAGCGCCTTCTTGTCGATGAACTCAACCGAGGCGGGGATGAGGCCGCCCTCTTTTATTATCTTCGGCACGAAGTCGATGGCAGTCTTCGCGTCGGGAAAGGCGGCGAGCAGGTCGACTGCGTAGCGCGGCATCGGCATCAGCTTCAGCACGGCCTTTGTGACGACGGCGAGCGTGCCCTCGGAGCCGCAGAGCAGGTGGACGAAGTCCAGCCCCGTCACGTCCTTGCGCCGCTTGCCGCCGAACTGCGTTACTGAGCCGTCGGCCAAGACGCATTCGAGCG
>ENA-OQCL01000655-OQCL01000655.1-human-gut-metagenome-genome-assembly--contig:-NODE-655-length-15558-cov-2.467954_pt1 | contig 15558 bp, 18 predicted proteins | sample MGYA00242502_ERZ504586 | MGnify/ENA primary metagenome ERZ504586 (study PRJEB26092, sample SAMD00036316) | human gut metagenome | host: Homo sapiens | study: EMG produced TPA metagenomics assembly of... | reverse complement strand
AACGCCGCGTGGTCGCTTTCGGCGTGGTAGCTCGCCGTCTCGCAGTTCACCTCGTTGTCGATCTGCCAGCCGATGACCGCCGGGTGCGCGCTGTAGTGCTGCGCGATGTGCTCGGTCACGCGGCGGACAAAGCCGAGGTACGTGGGCGACGTCATGTTGTGGTGCTTGCGCATGCCGTGCCGCACCGGATGGCCGTAGATGTCGCAGTTCAGAACCTCCGGGTACTTCTCGGTCATCCACGCGGGCGGCGTCGCCGTCGGCGTGCAGAAAATGACCCGCATCCCGCATTCCGCGGCGAGGTCGAGAAACGCATCCCAGAAGCTGTCGTCGAAGCGCCCCTCCTCCGGCTCAAAGAGATTCCACGAGAACTCGGCCACACGGATCACGCCGATGCCGTTTTCCCGCATGCGGCGCAGATCGTCGCGCCAGAGGCTTTTGTCCCAGTGCTCGGGGTAATAGCACACCCCGAGCTCGATTTTCGTTCCGTCCAAAAGATTTCCCATACTTTCCTCCCCAAAGCGTTCAGCGCTGCGTGCCGATGAAGAACAGCGCGACCGTGCCCGGACCGGAATGCGCGCCGATGACCGGGCCGACGTAATTGATGCGGATGTCCTGCACGCCGAATTTCCGGCGCACCTGCTCCGCGACGTACTGTGCGTCCTCCAGGCAGTCGCCGTGGCTGATGAACACCGTCTGCTCCTCCGGATGGATCGCCGTCTCCGCCATCTTCTGCACGAGCGCGTCGAGCGACTGCCGGCGGCCGCGCACCTTGCTGACCGGGATCAGGTGGCCCTCGTCGTCCACGTGCAGCACGGGCTTGATGCCGAGCATCGTGCCGACGAGCGCCGCCGTTGTCGAGACGCGGCCGCCGCGCTTGAGGTGGTTGAGGTCGCTCACCGTAAACCAGTGGCAGAGCTTCAGCACGTTTTCGCCAAGCCACTTGTACAGGCTGTCGATGTCCGTACCGCCGCGCTTGAGCATCGCCGCGTGGTACACGAGCAGCCCCTCGCCCATTGAGGCGGAGAGGGAATCGAACACGTAGATCTTCCGCTCCGGATACATCGCCTGCAGGTCGTCGCGGGCGATGCAGGCGCTCTGCAGCGTGCCGGAAAGCCCGCTGGAAAAGCCGATGTACAGCACATCCTCGCCGTTTTGCAGGAACGGTTCGAATACGGAGGTGAATTTCTCCACATTGATCTGCGTGGTTGTGGACATCTTGCCGTCGCGCAGCTTGGCGTAAAAGGTTTTCGTCGGCATCTCCGACTGGTCCGCCTTGTCCCTGTATGTCTTTCCATCGATCGTGAAGCGCAGCGAGATCACGGTCAGCTCCAGCTCGTCAATCATCTCCTGCGTCAAATCCGTCGTGGAATCCGTAATTATTCTGTATCCCATCGCGTTACCATCCTTTCCGTAGCGCTCTTCCGTATCGGAGCCGCTTTTTTCTTCAGTATACCGCACGGGGCCGTCTTTGTCCACCTTGTTTTTGTGGAAATCATCGGTTGCGGTTCCGTCGGAAGTCGAGATAATCCTGCAGGATGATCGTCGCCGCAACCGCGTCGACCGCCGCTTTGCGCCGCTTTCCGCGCGTGTTCGTCTCGTTCAGGAAGTTGTGCGCCGTGACCGTCGTGCCGCGCTCGTCGGAAAAATCGACGGGCAGGCCGCACAGCGCGTGCAGCTCCGCGCCGAAAGCGCGGGCGTTCTGGGCGCTCTCCCCCTCGCTGCCGTCCATGTTGCGCGGCAGGCCGACGACGATCTGCTCCGCGCCGCGCGCTTTGGCGATCGCCGCAACCCGCTCGAGGAGCCGCGCGCGGTTGTGCTCGTAAACGACCTCCACCGGGCTCGCGAGCATTTCGCTTTTGTCGCACACGGCGACGCCGGTGCGCGCCTTGCCGAGGTCCACGCCGAGAATAATCATAAAAATCACCATTCCTTATTTTTTGTGCCGGTCGGCGAAGCCGATTGCCGCTTTGCTTGTCGCGGCAAGCACAAATCGTGTGTGAAAAAGTATTTTTCACACGACCACCTGTCCTTTTCGGTTGTTGCGGCCGGCCGCCGCGGGGAAAAACCGCAGCTGTGCCGGCCGCCGGCTAAAAAAACGGCCGCCGCAGGGCAGCCGTTTTCGCGTTTTATCACTTTTTCAAATCGTACTGATGCGGGTCGCCGCGCAGCTCCGGCGGCAGGTGGCTCAGGTCGTTCATCCGCACGACCCGTACGCCGGCCTCCGAAACCTCAAATTCCGACACCGACGTGTTGCCGGAGAGCACCACCTGCGGCAGTGCGTCGATCGTGCCGTACAGCAGTGCGCAGGCCATGTTGCGCAGCAGGCAGCCGTGCGACGCGACGAGGACGGTCTTGCCCGCGCTTTCCGCCAGAATCGTGCGCAGCGCGGACGACGCGCGGTCGAACACCTGGTGCATCGATTCGCCGCCCGGGAACACACAGTCCTGCGGCGTCTCGTTCCAATGCCGCGACAAAACGGGGTACTGCACCGGCAGGTCGCTGAGCGGCTTCGCCTCCAGTTCGCCGACGTCGATCTCCATCAGATCGTCGAGCGGCGTGATCGGCAGATTGTGGTACGCGTTGATCGCCTCCGCGGTCTTCGCGGCGCGCTGCAGCGGGCTCGAATAGATCGCATCGAGGTGTATGTTCCGAAAGCGCAGGCTCAAAAGCGCGAGCTGCTGCTCTCCGACGGGGCTGACGTCAGTATTCGTGCTGCCCCTGAAAAATATTCTGGAGATTGCCCATGCTCTGGCAGTGACGCACCAGGTACAGGCGGGTTATCGCATTTTCCATCAAAGCGCCTCCAACTCTCTCCGACGGCGTGCGCGCCGATGCACACAGACTGCGCGCATCCGGCCGCGCCGCCGGGCTTCAATCACCACGCCTGCACGGCGCCGGTCAGCTCGGAAACGGACTGCACGCCGTTTTCGTCCATAAACTTTGCGAGGCCCTCGGCGATCTTCACCGGCGCGTACGGGTCCGTGAACAGCACGGTGCCGATCTGCAGCGCCGTCGCGCCGGCGAGCAGCATCTCGACCGCGTCCTGCCACGTGCTGATGCCGCCGAGGCCGACGATCGGGATCTTCACCTTCTGGTACGTCTGCCACACCATGCGCACGGCGATCGGCAGCAGCGCCGGGCCGGAGAAGCCGCCCGTGTTGTTGTGGATGATCGGCCGCCGCGTGCGGATGTCGATGCGCATGCCGGTCAGCGTGTTGATCATCGAGATCGCGTCCGCGCCCTCGCTTTCGGCGGCAAGCGCCATCTCGGAAATATCGGTCACGTTCGGCGAGAGCTTGACCATCAGCGGCTTTTTGCAGTGCGCGCGCACGGCCTTCGTGATGCCGGAAACGCCCGCGCAGGTCGTGCCGAACTGCACGCCGCCCTGCTTCACGTTCGGGCAGGAGATGTTCAGCTCGATCATGTCGACGTCGGTGTCGTTCAGCTTCTCCGCCATCGCACAGTAATCCTCCGGCGTGTTGCCGGCGATGTTCGCGATGATCCGCGTGCCCTGCTCGCGCAGCCACGGCAGATCCTCGCGGATGAAGTGGTCGACGCCGGGGTTCTGCAGGCCGACGGCGTTCAGCATGCCGCCGGGCGCCTCGGCGATGCGCGGCGCCGGGTTGCCCGGGCGCGCCTTCAGCGTGATGCCCTTCGACGAGATGCCGCCGAGCGTCGAAAGCGGATAGAACTCCGCGTATTCCCGGCCGAAGCCGAACGTGCCGGAGGCCGCGATCAGCGGGTTGTTGAATGCAACGCCCGCCACGTTTACATGCAGATCAGCCATCAGAGCACCACCCTTTCCGCCGCAAAGACCGGGCCGTCCTTGCAGACATGGCCCATGTAGATTTCACCGTTTTCATCGTACAGCTCCACCGCGCAGCCGAGGCAGGCGCCGATGCCGCACGCCATGCGCTCCTCGAGCGAGATCTCGCAGCGGATGCCGTTTTCCTTCGCATAAGCCGCGACCGCGCGCAGCATGACCATCGGCCCGCAGGCGCAGATTATATCGGGCTGCACGCCGCGGATCAGGTCGGTCACAAGGCCGTGATGGCCGAGGGAGCCGTCGTCGGTCGCGACGCGCACCGCGCACCCGGCGGCCTTGAAATCCTCCGTGAGGATCGCGTAGTCCGCGCTGCGGAAGCCGACCGCGACCACGGCGTTTTCACCGTAATGCTTCGCCGCGCCGAGCAGCGGAGGCACGCCGATGCCGCCGCCGACGAACAGCGCCTTTTTTGCCCGGCTCAACCGAAAAACCGTTTCCGAGCGGGGCCAGAATGTCGAGCGAATCGCCGACCTTGAATTTCGCGAGGTCGGCCGTGCGGCGCGCGACTGCATACAAGCAGCAGCGTGCCGTTTTCGCGGTCGATGTCGCAGATCGAAATCGGGCGGCGCAGCGTGCGGCCCGGCACATAGATGTGCGCGAACTGGCCGGGCTTTGCCGCAGCGGCAAGTTCCGGCGCGCGCACCGTAAAGTCGTAGGTATCGGCTGCGATCTCGGCGGTGCGCACGAGCTCGCAGAGCTTGACGTCGTATTTCATTTCCACCACTCCCTGTCGGTTTTACGCGCGGATCTCGCCGATGCGGGCGCGGATCGCGTCGCGCATGCGGATCGCCTCGCGGCGCGCGGCCTGCGCGTAGTCGCGCTCGTCGCACTTTTCCTTCTGCCACGCGCACATGATGCCGCGCGAGGAATTGATGATCGCGCCGAGGCCGTTCTTGTCAAACGCCGGGGCAACGTCGTCCGCGCCGCCGCCCTGCGCGCCGTAGCCCGGCACGAGGAAGAACGTGTGCGGCGCCTTTTCGCGCATCTCGCCGAGCTGCGCCGGGTACGTTGCGCCGACGACCGCGCCGACGCCGGAATAGCCGTACTTGCCCATGACGGACTCGCCCCACTGCTCGCAGAACGCGCCCATCGCCTCGTAGACGGTCTTGCCGCTTTCGAGCTTCTGGTCCTGCAGCTCGCCGGAGGAGGGGTTCGAGGTCTTGACGAGCACGAAGATGCCCTTGTCCTTTTCGCCGCAGATGCCGAGCAGCGGCTGGATGCCGTCGGTGCCGAGGTAGCCGTTGACGGTCAGCGCGTCGGCGCCGAACGCGTCGAGCTTCTCGCCGAACACATCCGTCGTGCCGAGGTGTGCCGTCGCGTACGCCTCCATCGTCGTGCCAATGTCGTTGCGCTTGCCGTCCGTGATGACGAACATGCCCTTTTCGCGGGCGTAGGCGATCGTCTCCGCAAGCGCCTTCACGCCCTGCCAGCCGTACATCTCATAGTACGCGGCCTGCGGCTTCACGGCCGGGACGATGTCGCACAGCGCGTCGATGAGGCCCTTGTTGTACGCGACGAGCGCCGCCGCCGCGCCTTCGAGCGTCTTGCCGTGCTCGGCGACGGCCGCGTCGAGAATATACGGCGGGATATACGAGAGCTTCGGGTCGAGGCCCGCGACGGTCGGATTCTGGGTTTCAACGATCTTTTCGATCATGCGGTCAAAAGACATGGTGATGTTCCTCTCTGTATGATTTTATAACAAGCGGTTTCACAGCTCGGAGTAGACGATTCTGCCGCCGCAGACGGTCGCCTTGACCTTTGCGTGCAGCGTCATGCCCTTAAACGGGGTGTTGCGGCTCTTGCCGTGGAGCTTGTCCGGGTCGACGGTCCACACGGCGTTCTCGTCGATCAGCGCGACGTCGGCCGGGGCGCCCGCTTCGATCACGCCGGCCTCAATGCCGAGGATCTGCGCCGGACGCACGCTCATGCGCTCGATGAGCGCCGGGAGCGTCAGCACGCCGGTCTTGACGAGCGCGGTGTACGACGCGGAGAACGACGTCTCCATGCCGATCGAGCCGTTCGGCGCTTTCAGGAAGTCGGCCTTTTCCTCCGGCGTGTGCGGCGCGTGGTCGGTCGCGATCGCGTCGATCGTGCCGTCGCGCAGCGCCTCGATCATCGCGAGGCGGTCCTTCTCCGTGCGCAGCGGCGGGTTCATGCGGTAGTCGGCGTCCTTCTTGAGCAATTCGCGGTCGGTCAGAAGCAGGTAGTGCGGCGCGGTTTCCGCCGTCACCTGCACGCCGCGCGCCTTTGCGTCGCGGATCAGCGCGGCCGAGGTCGCGGTGCTCACGTGGCAGATGTGCACCGGCACGCCGTACGCCGCCGCCACGGCGATTTCGCGGGCCGTGCCGCAGTCCTCCGCCGCGGCGGGCACGCCGGGCAGGCCGAGCTGCGCGGAAATCTCACCCTCGTTCAAATACCACTTCTTCGCGAGGTACAGGTCCTCGCAGTGCGCGGCGACGAGCATGCCGAGCGCCGGCGCTTTCCGCATCGCCTCGGCAAGGCAGGCCGTGTCGACCACCGGGCGGCCGTCGTCGCTGAGCGCCGCGGCCCGCCTGCCCGCCAGCAGCCGCCGCAGGTCGTTCAGCGTCTCGCCGGCGATGCCCTTCGTAATCGCCGCCGCCACATAGACGTGCGCGTCGGCGTCCTCGCCTTATCGAGGATGTAGCGCACGGTTTCCGGCGTATCGACCGCGGGCTTCGTGTTCGGCATGCACAGCAGGCTCGTCACGCCGCCGGCCGCCGCCGCGCGGCAGCCCGTCAGCACGTCCTCCTTGTCGGTGAAGCCGGGGTCGCGCAGGTGCACGTGCAGGTCGACGAGGCCGGGCACCGCCGTGAGGCCAGCGGCCTCGATCACCTCGGCCTGCGCATCAGACGCGTCCGCCGAAACGGCGCTTATGCGGCCGTCGGCGATCAGGATATTGCCGACGAAGTCCTCCCCGCGCGCCGGATTGACGATCCGCGCGCCGCGGATCAGGATCTTCTTTGCGTTCTGTTCCATATCGTTCATCCCTTTCTGTTCAAAAGCAGGAATTTCATCGTGGCGAGCAGTTCGCGGCAGACGTTTTTCGGCAGCGCATACGGGTTGCTCACCGCATAAAGCGGGTACGGCGCAAGGCCGATATGGCGCGCCATCATGCACGCGCGGCGCATGTGGTAGCCCTGCGTCGCAATCGTCACCGCCGGGCCGCACCCCGCCCGTTCAAGGATCGCCTTCGAGAAGCGCAGGTTTTCGAGCGTCGTGCGCGAGCGCGTTTCCGCCGTGATGCGCTCGGGCGCGATGCCGAGCGCTCGAGCGCCTGCTTCGCCGCATCGCCCTCAGCGCGCGGCTCGTCTCTGCCCTGCCCGCGGCTCGTGATGCACACCGCCTCCGGATGGGCGCGCAGATAATCGGCCGCCGCCTGCACGCGGTTTGAAGCGTTGTGCTCAGCCGGTTCTCAAACACCTTCGCGCCGAGGACCAGCACAACTGCGTTTCCGGCGGCGCTGCAGCTTTCCGTTTCATGCGCCTCTCCCCTTCAATCCGCAGCGCACGCGGCGCGCCGCAATATACCGATTTATTATAAAGAATTCCCCCGGAAACCGCAAGGGCTCCGGGGAAAAAGGTTTTATCGCAGCAGGCAGGCCGCGATCACCACGCCGAGATCTGCCGCCGGCTCGGTCTGCGCAATGTCCAGCGCCGTATGCAAAATTTCCCGAAGCCGCTCCGGGCTTCGGGAAATCCCATGCGTTTTAGTAGCCGTAGCTGCTGTCCGTCCCGGCATACGTATAATCCCCGTATGCCGCGCTGTCGTCAAGCGCGTCTGCGGAATCATCCGTGCTGTAGCTCGCGTCCACGGGCAGCTCCGTATCCGCCTGCGTGATGGTCTCGCCGTTCTCCACGCGGTCCATCAGCTCCTGCGCCTTCTGCACCGTTTCGTAATCCGGCTGCATGACGTACACCGGGATGCTCATCGAATACGGCACCTGCGTGTCGCCGTAGCCCGTCACGCTGTACTGCACGACGTTCCACGAGCCGCCGTCCGAAAGCTGGCGGCGGACCAGCGCCGCGATGTCGCTGTACGGCACGTTCATGTCGAAGCAGTCCTCAAGGCTCTCGAGAATCGAGGTGTAGTTCATCAGAATCTCCGGCGACATCGCCTTATCGATGACCGCGGAGATGACCTCATCTGGTTCTTGCCGCGCTGGATGTCGCCGTCCACGAAGGAATAGCGTTCGCGCGCGAACTGCAGCGCCTCGTCGCCGTCCAGCGTATTGACGCCGAGCGGGTAGTCGTACTTGCTCGTGCTGAACGCGATGTCGTTGTACAGCGTGATGCCAGCCCAGCGCGTCCACGATGCCCTTGAAGCCGGTGAAATCGAGCCGGAAGTAGTAGTCGACGTTTGTTTCATACAGCATCTCGAGCGTCTCGATCGAGACGTCCACGCCGTAGATGCCGGCGTGCGTCAGCTTGTCGGGGACGCCGTCGGAAATCGAAAGCGGGACATAGTAGTCGCGCGGCGTCGTGACCAGCAGGATCTGCCGGGTTTTCGGTGTTGATCGTCGCAAGGATGTTGACGTCGCTGCGGCCGACCGTGTGCAGGCCCTCGCGCGAATCGCTGCCGCTGATGTACAGCGTGTAGACCTCCTGCACGTCGGTGCTGCCCGTATCGACAACCGCCTGCGACTGCTCCTCGGTCTCCGTTTCGACATGCATGATCTCCAGCTCGTGGACCTTGGATTCAAAATCCGTATAGCCCTCGGTTTCGCCGAGCACATCGATATACGCGAGATTGAGCACGATCGCATCGCACTCGCCCGCGAGGAGCCCGTCCGCCAGCTGGGTGATGCCCGCGTATTCCTGCGTCTGCACCGCGGCGCCGAGCGCCGACTCGATCTCGCTGAGGCCCGCGTCCGTATTGGTGCGGTCCAGCGTGGAAAGGATGCCGAAGGAATAGCCGGCCGTATCGCTGATGCTCTGCGCGGCGTCCTCGGCGCGCACATACACCGCGACCGGCGTGGACTGCGTGCGCGTCTCGGAAATGCGCGAAAGCGTGCTTGTCGTTCGATAGAGGTAGTAGCCGCCCACGGCGAGCACCGCCGTCAGGATCAAAGCGAGCAGCGTGCCCAGAACGAACTGGACCTTAAAGGCGGTGTTCCGCACCAGCAGTGCGGCGGCCGTCGCAAGCATCACAAGCGCGACGCCCGCGGGAACCAGAAGATGAACCGGAATAAACTGCGTCCAGGTCAATACCGCGATGAACGCGGCCACCACGACCGCCATCACCAGCGTAATCACGAGGCCGGGGATCCGGCCCTTCCATTTTCTCATGCTGTGCACTCCTTTGATGCCGCCCCGTCCTGTACGGACAAAGTGGTTGCCGCCTCTGCGGCTACGACTATTTATTGTATCGCTTTCCGTCGCTTCCCGTCAACTTCTCACGGGAAAATTCATAAAAAACAGCAAAACGACAAAAAAGCGTATATGTTTTCTGTATTATTCGCCGTTTCCATAATTTTGCTTTTGGAATCTCCGCCGTTTCAGGTGATTTCCGCTGCTTTCAGTATATCCCGCATTCCGCCCGCTACACCCGTTTTGCAGAAAAAAGCGGCCGCCCGGAGACGCGCCCCGTTGCGGCCTGCAATTCTTTTATTGCGTATATCTTCCATACATGCGTCGGTATGCGCTTCAAATCTCCGCGCAATCCGCGCAGACGCCGCTTTGCCGTCAGCGGCGCTCGGGGTCCTCCGTGTCGCGGATGGACTCCGCCGTCATCCCGTCGTCCTCCGTCGTCGAAGAGCTGAGGTCCGAACGGCCGCTGCCGTTGACGACGATCGGCGTTTCGGCGTTCGGCGTCGCTTCCGGCACCGGCGTGGCCTGCGCTTCACCGCCCGTTTCGCCGTCCGGGTCCGCCGAAGGCGCAGGCGTCGCGCTGAGCACCGAGGCGTCCATCTCGGAAACCGTCACGAACTCGGCCGAAACGTACGCCTTGCCGCCGTTGTACGAGATCTCGTGCCAGCCCTCGCTGTAATTTTCGGTCAGCACCTCAAAGCGGTCGCCGGCGTACGCCTCGCTGAGGATCTCGGAATCCGTGCTCGCCGCGCTGCGGATATTGAGCGAGCCCTCGATGTCGGTGACCGTCGCCACCTTGACCATCTCGACGGCCGGCGTCGGCGCCGGCGTCGGCGACGCGGTCGGGCTCGGCTCGGCCTCCTGCCCGCCGCTCCCGCAGGCCGCCGCCGAAACCGTAAAGACCGCCACAAGCGCCACCAGCGCCAGCGCTTTCCCCATTTTTTTCCTTATATATAAGCCAACCGGTTTCCCGGTATTTACCTTTTTCATGACACCTTCACCATTCCTTTCCGACTTCTGCGGATTCTTGTTTTATATTTTAGCATATTTGCGTGAAAAATCCAATATCCTTTCCGCGATTTTTCATTTCTTTCGTGAAATCTTTGTCAACGAATTGCTTTTCTCCGCCAGATCCTGTAGAATGATAAAAACACTCGTTTTCGAGTTGAGGAGGAATTCTTATGCTGAAACCCGCACAGATTGCCGAAGTCAAGGCGCGCGGCTTCCTGATCAACCGCGGCACCGAAAACTTCTCGGGACGCGTCGTTCCGAAGGGCTCCGTCTTCACCGCGGAGGACCTGCGCACGCTCTCCGACCTCGCCGAAAAGTTCGGCAGCGGCAAGGTCGTTTTTACCTCCCGGCTGACCGCCGAGATCGTCGGCATCCCGTTCGACCGCATCGACGCGGCCTGCGACTACGCGGCGGCGCGCGGCCTGTATTTCGGCGGGACCGGCGCAAAGATCCGCCCCATCACCGCCTGCAAGGGCACGACCTGCATCTACGGCAATTACGACACGCAGGCGCTCGCCCAGACGCTGCACGAGAAGTACTACGTGGGCTGGGCGAACGTGAAGCTGCCCCACAAGTTCAAGATCGGCATCGGCGGCTGCCCGAACAGCTGCATGAAGCCCTCGCTGAACGATTTCGGCATTGAGGGCCGCCGCGCGCCCGTCTTCAACGCCGACGACTGCCGCGGCTGCAAGGTATGTATCGTCGAGACGCGCTGTCCCTCGAAGGCCGCGCACGTTGTGGACGGCAAGCTCTCCATCGGGGAAAACTGCCTGCAGTGCGGCGTCTGCGTCGGCAAATGCCCGTTCAAGGCCGTCCGGCACGAGAGCGAAACGCGCTACCGCATCTACGTCGGCGGCACGTGGGGCAAGCAGACCCGCATGGGCTCGCCGCTGAGCCGCCTCGTCGGCCGCGAGGAGATCGAGCCGCTGCTCGAAAAGACGATGCTCTGGTTCAAGGAAAACGCCTACGAGAAGGAGCGCCTCGGCAAGGCGATCGACCGCATCGGCTTCGACCGCTTCGAGGCCGCGCTGTTCTCCGATGACCTGCTCGCGCGCAAGGCGGAGATCCTCGCCCAGCCTATCAAGACGCGCTGAGCGCCGTTTTGCACCGAAGCAGGCAGCAGGGCCGCGCGTGCGCTGCGCCCCCTGCGCCCCGCTTGACAAAAAGGCATAGTGCAGCAGGAAACCCGACCGATTTTTCTTTTGTTCATGCAATTTTGCTGTTGACAACCGCGCGGTTTGCATGTACAATAAAACCACAATCCAATGTGCTTTTGTGACTGACGGGTACAAGATGGGCGACCATCGTGGAGCAAAAGCCAGTATTGCCGACCGTCTGGGCAGTGTTCTTCGCAACGCTGCCCTTTTTTATTTGCAGCGCTGCCGGAACAGAAAAAACCGAAAAGGCGCGCACCGCGCCGGAAAAGGATCACACAAAATGAACGCTTGGAGAAGCTTTGCCGCCGGAAAGTGGCAGGAAAAAGATCGACGTACGCAATTTCATCCAGAAAAAACTACACGCCGTACACCGGCGATGAATCCTTTTTGCAGCCGCCGACCGAACGCACGAAAGGCGATGCTCGAAAAAGTACGAGGCGCTCTGCCGCGAGGAGCAGAAAAAACGGCGGCGTGCTGAAGATCGACACCGACACGGTCATCACGATCACCTCGTTCGGACCCGGCTATCTCGACAAGGAGAACGAGATCATCGTCGGCCTGCAGACGGACGAGCCGCTGAAGCGCGCCTGCAACCCGTTCGGCGGCATGCGCATGGTGCGCTCCGCCTGCGAGGCCTACGGCTATAAGGTTTCCGACACGATCGAAAACGAATTCAAATACCACAAGACGCACAACGACGGCGTTTTCTCCGCCTATACCGACGACGTGCGCGCCGCGCGCCACGCGGGCATCATCACGGGCCTGCCGGACGCCTACGGCCGCGGCCGCATCATCGGCGACTACCGCCGCGTCGCGCTGTACGGCGTGGACCGCCTGATCCTGCAGAAGAAGGCGGACAAGGCGCAGCTCGGCAAAAAGGCGATCGACGCCGACACGATCCGCCTCATGGAGGAGGTCGCGGACCAGATCACTGCGCTGAACGATATGAAGAAGATGGCGGAAATGTACGGCTACGACATCTCCCGCCCGGCGGAAAACGCGCGCGAGGCCGTGCAGTGGGTCTACTTCGCCTACCTCGCGGCGATCAAGGAGCAGAACGGCGCGGCGATGAGCCTCGGCCGCGTCTCCACCTTCCTCGACATCTACTTTGAGCGCGACCTGAAAGAGGGCACGCTCGACGAAAGCGGCGCGCAGGAAATCATCGACGATTTCGTCCTGAAGCTGCGCATGGCGCGCCACCTGCGCACGCCGGAGTACAACGAGCTCTTCGGCGGCGACCCGATGTGGATCACCGAGTCGCTCGGCGGCACCGGCGAGGACGGCCGCACGCTCGTGACGAAAAACTGCTACCGCATGCTGCACACGCTCTACAACCTGCACCCCTCCCCGGAGCCGAACCTCACGGTGCTCTGGGCGAAGCACCTGCCGGAAAACTGGAAGCGCTTCGTCGCGAAGGTCTCCTGCGACACGGACGCGATCCAGTATGAGAGCGACACGATCATGCGCCCGGCGTTCGGCGACGACTACGCGATCGCCTGCTGCGTCTCGGCGATGCGCGTCGGCCGCGACATGCAGTTCTTCGGCGCCCGGGCAAACCTCGCAAAGCTCGTGCTGCTCGCGATCAACGGCGGCATGGACGAGGTCAAGAAGACGCGCGTCGCACCCGAAATGCCGATCTGGCCCGACGAGTACGTCGACTTCGACCGTCTGGTCGAGCGCCTCGACTTCTACCGCGACTGGCTCGCCAAGACCTACGTGGACGCGATGAACACGATCCACTACATGCACGACAAATACGCCTATGAAAAGAGCCAGATGGCGCTGCACGATACGAACGTCCGCCGCTTGATGGCGTTCGGCATCGCCGGCATGAGCTGCATGGCAGACTCCCGTTTCCGCCATTAAATATGCCAAGGTGCGCTGCATCCGCGACCCCGAGACCGGCCTCGTCACCGACTTCGAGACCGAGGGTGAGTTCCCGTGCTTTGGCAATGACGACCCGCGTGTCGATTCCATCGCCTGCGAGCAGGTGCGCCGCTTCTACGATGCCCTGCGCGAATACCCGCTCTATCGCGGCGCACAGCACACGCTGTCCATTTTGACCATCACCTCCAACGTTATGTACGGCAAAAAGACCGGCAACACGCCGGATGGCCGCAAACTCGGCGAGCCGCTCGCCCCGGGCGCAAACCCCATGAGCGGCCGTGATAAATCCGGCGCGCTCGCAGAGCTCAACTCCGTCGCAAAGCTTTCTTATGATTATTGCCGCGACGGCATCTCGAACACGTTCTCCATCATTCCGGAAGCCCTCGGCAAAACGGAGGAAGACCGCATCACAAACCTCGTCCAGCTCCTTTCTGGCTACTTCATTCAGGGTGCGCATCACCTCAACGTCAACGTCATGAACCGCGAAACGCTCATCGATGCCTACCATAACCCGGAAAAATACCCCAACCTCACCATCCGCGTTTCCGGCTATGCGGTCAACTTCCACCGTCTCTCCAAAGAGCAGCAGCGCGAAGTCATCTCCCGCACATTCCACGAGGCAATCTAATGGAAGGCCGCGTCAGCTCCGTACAGTCCATGGGCGCGGTAGACGGCCCCGGCCTGCGCTACGTCGTCTTTCTGCAAGGCTGCCCGCTGCGCTGTGCCTACTGCCATAACCCCGAAACGTGGGACTTAACCGGCGGCACGCCCCACACAGCAGAGGATCTCTGCAAAACAATCCTCCGTTACCGCCCCTATTTCGGCGAAAATGGAGGTGTCACCGTCTCGGGCGGCGAACCGCTTCTGCAGCCCGAGTTCGTCGCGGAATTATTCCGGCGCCTGCATGAACACAACATCCACACCGCGCTCGATACCGCCGGTGCCGGCGACCTTTCCCGTGCCAAGCAGGTTCTCAAGCACACAGACCTCGTCCTTTGTGACATCAAGTTCCCCACGGAAGCGCAGTACAAAGCCCACTGCGGCGGCTCCTTGCAGCATACGGTCGATTTCATGCGCCTTACGGAATCGATGCATATTCCCCTCTGGGTGCGCCACGTCGTCGCGCCCGGTCTTTCCGATACGGTTGAGAGCCTCCGCGCCGTCAAAGCTCTCGCGGAGTCGTTCTCCAATTTGGAGAAATCGAGTGGCTGCCGTTTAAAACATCTGCGCCGCCAAATACAAGGCGCTTCATATCCCGTTCCCCATGGGCGACAAACCCTCGTTCTCACAAAGCCACGTCGAAGCGCTCCTTTCAAAGCTATAATTTCATCCAAAAAGGCTGTCCCGCACTTTGCCGGGCAGCCTTTTCGTTTTCATCTCTATTTCCGTTTTGGTTTAGGTTGATACAAATTTTTGAAAAATTCACAATTTTAATCGTCACAGGCACGCATTTTTATGCTATAATAAAAGTGATTTTCGTTCAACCACCCCACAACACATAAGAAAGGTCGTGAGGCATCGATTGAAGCTAAGACAAATCCTCTCTGAAAAATGGAAGGAAGCGCTTCAGGCTGTCCTTCCCATCATCACCATCGTGCTGGCGCTCTCGTTCACCATTGCGCCGCTCTCGCCAAGCGTTCTGCTGTGCTTTTTAATGGGCGCAGTGCTCATTTTGGTCGGCATGATGTTCTTCACCACCGGCGCAGAGACCGCCATGACCCCCATGGGCGAGCGCATCGGTACCGCCATGACAAAAACGAAAAAGCTCGGTGTCGTTATCACGCTTTCGTTTTTGCTCGGCTTTATCATCACGGTCTCGGAGCCGGACTTACAGGTGCTCGCATCGCAGGTGCCGTCCGTGCCGAATTTAATTCTCATTCTATCCGTCGCATGCGGTGTCGGCGTGTTTCTCGTCGTGTCGCTTCTGCGCATGCTGTTTTCTATTGCGCTGCCGCCGCTGCTTGTCGGATGCTACGCCGTCGTGTTTCTTCTGGCGTTCTTTGTCCCGCCGGAATTTCTCGCCGTCGCGTTCGATTCCGGCGGCGTGACGACCGGCCCCATGACCGTGCCGTTCATCATGGCGCTCGGCGTCGGCATCTCGGCCATCCGCAGCGACCGCCATGCGGCAGACGACAGCTTCGGTCTCGTTGCGCTCTCGTCCATCGGCCCCATTTTGGCCGTCATGACTCCTCGGCATCGATCTACAATCCGAACATCGAAATGACACCTACACGCCGCCCATCCTGCCCGAAATGCAGGATTCCTCGGAGCTTTTCGAGCTGTTCCGCACCGGTATCCCGACCTACCTCATCGAGATTGCCGTCTCTCTCCTGCCGATCATTCTCTTTTT
>ENA-OQCL01000654-OQCL01000654.1-human-gut-metagenome-genome-assembly--contig:-NODE-654-length-15568-cov-2.884593_pt1 | contig 15568 bp, 30 predicted proteins | sample MGYA00242502_ERZ504586 | MGnify/ENA primary metagenome ERZ504586 (study PRJEB26092, sample SAMD00036316) | human gut metagenome | host: Homo sapiens | study: EMG produced TPA metagenomics assembly of... | reverse complement strand
GCTTTCGGCCTCGGCGCGCATGGCCTGGAGTCTCTTCTTGAAGAGAGACGCGGGAATGCCCCGGCAGACGATGACGAACTCATCGCCGCCGATGCGGAAAACCTCATCTTTCCTGAAATGCCGGGTGAAAACTTCACCCATGCTTTTTGAGAAAGATATCCCCCGCCATATGCCCCTCGCGGTCATTAAGCGATTTCAGTCCGTTGAGGTCCACAAAAGCGACGCCTGTCTCGGCATTCTCCGCGTTTTTCCAACTCGCTCAGAAGACGCATATAACTGTGGCGGTTGCCCAGCCCGGTGAGGCCGTCATGTCGGCTCAGGAACAGAATGTTGCTTTCCATGCGCTGTTTTTGCTGTTCCATGGTCACAAAATAGGACAGAGACCAGAGCAGGGAAAGATCTTCCCCCATGTGCCGGGGATTATCCACGCCGATGAAGCCGGTGGCGACGCCGTCCACGCTCAGTTGCGCGATCATCAGATTTTTGATTTCCTGCATCTTCAGGATGTCGTAGGTCTGCGGATGGCTCTCTTTGATTAATTCAAGATCCCGGATAGCGATGCTTTGCTCGGGACCAAAAAATGTTTTCCAGTCGGGGAGAAGGTCCAGGGACAGATTTTGCAGATTGTCTATCTGTGGTTTGACGTTCTCGGCGCACCATTCATGGGTGTTGCTGCAAAAGAGCGTGCCGGATTCGTCGTCCGTATACTCGAAGATATAGGCCCGGTCGGCCTTATGAATCGACCCGAGCATGCGCAGAATAATATTGATGGCTTCGTTGAAGGTCGGGGCGGTATAGAAGATACGCAGGCAATCCACCAGGGCGCGCTGCATTTCCAGCTTGTCTCGGACGGCGCGGCTGGTGTTCTCTTTGTCCGTGATGTCCACGGCGACTTCCAGGCGCGCTTGGCGCCCCTTCCACTCGATGAGTTTGTCTTTGAGCAGATAGTTTCGGCCGGTGGCTTCGTTAAAGTGCTCCCAAGTGTGGAATTCTTCTCTGCTGAGCAGATGGTTGGTGCAAAATTCACAAGGTGTTTCTCTGCCATGGAAGAGGCGGTAGCACTTGTGCCCTCTGACGTCACGCAGATTCAGCACCCTTTTGCCGAAGTTATTGACATAGAGCACATCGTGCGTCCGAGGATCGCTGATGTAAATGAACGAATCCGTCTCATTGACGATGATGGATTCGGCCAGGCTCTCGTCGCCCAGGGTGTCGTCGCGGTGTTCTGAAGACATGGCGCGTCTCTATTACCCCCCTGCCCGTTCCAGGCTGTCCGCTGGGCGCCTGGGCAAGCGTACGGGGCGCAGCTGCAGGGCCAGTTTGAAGAACTGGGACGCCCGCTCGCGGTCCTTGGACTGAAGGAAGACCGCCCCGAAATTATAGGCGATGGTGGGCTGGCGCCGGGGATGTCCGGATTGAGGTCCACGGCTTTCAGCAATTGGCCTTGGCCTGCAAAAGTCGCCGCCTTCAGCGAAGGCCATGCCGACATTATAATAGAGATTTTCATCTTCGGGCGCGATCTTGATGGCCCGTTTGTATTCGGTGATGGCGTCCTTCCAGCGGCCCTGCTTGCGCAGGCTGATGCCCAACTGGTTGAAGAGCATGATGTCGCCCTTGGAGAGATATTTGCCCTTGACCTCCAGGCTGTTGCGCAGAAATTTTTCGGCCTTGGCCGGGTCGCGGTCGGCATAGATGGAGGCGATGCGGCCTGAAAGGGCGCTGATGCCGTCCATGGCCTCCTTGGTGATCTGGGCCATGGCCTTGTCGAAGAGCTCCTCGGCCTTTTCCGGCTCGCCCATGGCCAGGTGGATTTCCCCAAGGCTCACCTTGCGGTTGACGTTGAGCGGCGAGATGGCGTCGAGCTTTTGCAGACAGCGCAACTGGGATTGCTGGTCGCCCAGTTCCTCATACATTTCGGCCATCCGTTGCAGCGGCGCAAGGTAGAGGTCGGCGGATTTGGCCGCCGTTTCATAGGCCACGCGCGCTTTTTCATAATCCTTCATGGCGCGCTGGGTATCACCGATAACCAGGTAGGCCGCGGCGCTGCCGGGCTTGAGCGTCAGGATCTTCTGGCAGGCGGCCAGAGCCTCGGCGTATTTCTGGTGGGCCAGAAAAGACTTGGCCAGATCAATGGCCTGGCCGAGTTTGCTTTGCGGCTTGAGGGTGAAGGCCATTTTTTCGATCAGCGTATTCACGGACACCGGTTTGGCGATGAAGTTGTCCGCGCCCACTTCGTGCAAAAGCATGAGCCGGTCGCGTTGCACGTCTGTGGTCAGGATGATGATCCGCAGCTTGCTGTAGGCCTGCTTGATCTGGTTGACCAGAAAACTGAGATCCTGGCCGCCCATGATCCGCTCCAGAAACAGCATCGGGGCCGGGTGCTTGGGGGTCACTTCGCGCAGCACGCGCAGCAACTGATGCGGATCGGACAGGGCCGTGAGCATGTTGGGGGAGGAGAGTCCCAGCTCCTTGGCCAGTGTCAGGCGCAGTTGGGTGGAGAAAGCCTGGTCGTCGCTGAGTACGATGACGTGGCCGTCTTCCTTGTTCATATAGTGGATGACAGTATCTTCATATAGATTTTGTTTGGCCTTGAGGGCCGGATCAATAGGCATGGATGGCTCCTGCTGTCGCGGACAAAACGACCGCTGGTTGTCTGAAAAGGCATGCCGAACAGGCCGGAAAGTATAACTTTTCGCTCCGGCCTGGCGCTGCGTAACACGTCTGAGCTACCGCATTTCGTAGGTAGGATGAAGGCCGGGCGCGGAAAAGGCGCGGGGACGCAAGCACACGGCATAGTTTATCGAGAGCATGTAGGCCCGGGCGACCCGCTTTGTCAAGCAGATGGCCCGGCCCGCGCGGCGCGCCGGAGCAGGGGCGGCGGCCTTGCGGCCGATTGAATTTTTTTTATGGAAAAGCCTTGACGTCAGGCCGGGTTTTGGCTAAACAAGACGTCGCTTCAACGGGTTTTCCTGTGGAAGCATTCCCTGGACGGCAGGGAAGGGCAGGTTGAGCCTGTCCTGCTGCGCCCGGAAGCGGTTCGGATGCCATCATGGTTCCATCGCCGCCACGGGCTTTGACATTCGCAGGCGTTACCAAATGCCGGACAATGTCGAGCCGTTCCAGCCCGAGGACGGACCCCACCGAGGCCGAGAGGCCGGAGTGACCCGGGGCTGTAAGGTATTGGGGGTAAACCCCATTTGGTGACCCTGCGGGACCGCCGCGCCGCCGTTTTCATCGGCGGCCAGGCCTGGGCTGCGCCGGGGAGCATCACACGGATGATGCCGGAGCGCCCAGGCGTTCATCATCTTCCGAACTCCTGATTTCAGGTGTGATGCGCGCGACTCGCGCAGCCCCTTACGTAGCCTTGTTCCGTCCGTCGCCAGGGTGTGGTGGCCTTCGGGCCGTGCTTCATGGCCCGCGTATGCTGTGAAGGAGCCCGCCGGGGCCGTGTCGGCCGCGCGGGATGTTTTTGCAAACGGAGTAGGCACAATGACAACTGTTAGCAGCGATCGCATTCGGATCAAGCTCAAAGCCTACGATTACCGCATTCTGGATAAAGCCGTTGCGGAAATCGTGGATACGGCGCGCAATACCGGTGCCGGTGTGGCGGGGCCCATTCCCCTGCCCACCAACATCCATAAGTACACCATTCAGCGCTCCGTGCACGTGGACAAGAAGTCCCGTGAGCAGTTTGAAATGCGCATTCACAAGCGGCTTATGGATATTCTGGAACCCACGCAGCAGACCGTCGACGCGCTGGGCAAGCTCTCCTTGCCCGCCGGTGTGGACGTGGAAATCAAGCTCTAGCGAGAGGCAGTCATGGCTGAGAAAATGGGAACTTTTGGGTCGCAAACTTGGCATGACCCGCATCTTCGCCGGTGACGGCGCCGCCGTGGCCGTGACGGTCATTGAGGCCGGGCCCTGACCCCGTCACCCAGGTCAAAACCGTGGAAAAGGACGGCTACAACGCCCTGCAGATCGCGCTGACCGAAGCCAAGGAAAAGCATGTGGACAAAGCTATGCGCGGCCACTTCGCCAAGGCTGGCACCGGGCTTTTCCGCCACACGCGTGAAATCCGGCTTTCGGGCGCGCCCGAGCAGCAGCCCGGCCAGCAGCTCACCGTGGACATCTTCGCCGCCGGCGATGTGGTCAAGGTGACCGGCAAGAGCATGGGCAAGGGCTACCAGGGCCGTATGCGCCGCTGGAACTTCGCCGGCTCCAAGGATACGCACGGCTGCGAAAAGGTGCACCGCAACAATGGTTCGGTAGGTAACAACACCTTCCCCGGCCACGTCTTCAAAGGACGTAAGATGGCGGGCCATTGGGGCAATGAAACCGTGACGGAAATGGGCCTTCTGATCGTCGGCGTGCGTCCCGAGGACAACGTCATTCTGGTCAAAGGTTCCGTGCCCGGCCCCAAGAACGGGCTGGTGCTGATCCGCAAGCAGTAGGGGAAGCAACATGGCTACCGTGAAAGTATACGACCAGAACAAGCAGGAAAGCGGCGAAATGACGCTGGCTTCCGACGTGTTCGAAATCGAGGTGAGGCCTGAAATCCTCAACCTCGTGGTGCGCGCCCAGATGGCGGCCAAACGCGCCGGCACGCACAATGCCAAGACCCGCGCGTTCGTCTCCGGCGGCGGCGCCAAGCCTTGGAAGCAGAAGGGCACCGGCCGGGCTCGCTCCGGCTCCAACCGTTCGCCTATCTGGCGCGGCGGCGCCATCATCTTCGGACCCAGCCCGCGCGACTACGGCTTCAAGGTCAACAGCAAAGTGCGCGCCCTGGCTCTCAAGATGGCTTTGTCGAGCCGTCTGGCCGGTGAAAGCCTGCTGGTGGTCAAGGGCATTGAACTGCCCGAAGCCAAGACTAAGCATTTTGCCAAGGTGGCCGGTGCTCTCGGCCTCGGAAAGGCGCTCATCGTGACGCCCGAGGACAATGAGGCTCTGAGCCGCTCGGCCCGCAACATCCCCGGCCTGACCCTGACCACGCCCGATCGCCTGAGCGTGCTGGACGTGCTCAAGCACAAGCAGCTTGTGCTTCTGGAAGGGGCCGTGGAGTCTGTGCAGGCGCGTTTGCCAAGAAGGGGGCTTAAGATGGAAACGACGTACGTTCTGCTCAAGCCCCTGTTGACGGAAAAGACGACGCTGCTCAAGGATGAGGCGCAACAGGTGGCTTTTATGTCCATCCCAAGGCCAACAAACTTGAGATCAGGCAGGCTGTGGAAAAGGCTTTTGATGTGAAAGTGGAAGCGGTCAACGTAGTGCGCCGCGCGCCTTCCGTGAGGGAGCGCCAGGGTCGCGTTGTGGGCCGCAAGCCCGGCTGGAAGAAAGCGTATGTGACGCTGCGCCAGGGCGATAAAATCGAGTTCTTCGAGGGAGTGTAATCATGGCTGTCCGCAAGCTGAAACCGACCTCCGCGGGGCGTCGCTTCCAGACGGTTTCCGACTTTGAGGAAATCACCCGGACGCGCCCTGAGAAGTCGCTCACCGAAGGTCTGCCCAAGAAGGCCGGCCGCAACAACCGTGGCCGCGTCACCAGTCGCCGTCGCGGCGGCGGCGTCAAACGCCTGTACCGCCTCATCGACTTCAAGCGGGACAAGACCGGCATTGAAGCCACTGTGGCGCAGATTGAATACGATCCCAACCGCACCGCCCGCATTGCGCTGCTGCACTATGCGGACGGCGGAAAAACGCTATATCCTCGCGCCCGTGGGTCTGAACCAGGGCGACGTGGTCATGAGCGGCGTCAGCACCCGCAGCGGCGCAACGGCCGATATCAAGCCCGGCAACGCGCTGGAAATGGCCCGTATTCCCGTGGGTACCGTGATCCCATAATGTGGAGCTCTAGCCCCCGGCAAGGGCGGCCAGCTCTGCCGTGCCGCAGGCACCTACGCCCAGCTTGTGGCCAAGGAAGGCAAATACGCCCTGCTGCGCCTGCCCTCGGGCGAAGTGCGCAAGGTACTGGCCTCCTGCGTGGCCACCGTGGGGCAGGTGGGCAACATCCACCACGAAAACATCTCGCTGGGCAAAGCCGGCCGTAACCGCTGGCTGGGCCGTCGGCCCCAGGTGCGCGGCGTGGCCATGAACCCCATCGACCACCCGTTGGGCGGCGGTGAAGGCAGAAGCTCCGGCGGCCGCCATCCTGTGTCGCCGTGGGGCATGCCCGCCAAGGGTTACAAGACCCGTGACAAGAAGAAGGCCTCTTCCCGGCTGATCATCAAACGCCGCGGCCAGAAGTAGGAGTAGCTCATGCCGAGATCATTGAAAAAAGGGCCGTTCGATGGACGGCCATTTGATGAACAAGGTCGACAGCGCGGTGGCCAACAGCGACCGTCGCGTGCTCAAGACCTGGTCGCGCCGCTCGACCATCCTGCCGGAAATGGTGGGACTGACCTTCGCGGTGCACAATGGCAAGAAGTTCGTGCCGGTGTTTGTCACCGAAAACATGGTGGGCCACAAGTTGGGCGAATTTTCGCCCACCCGTACCTTCCACGGGCACGCTGCCGATAAAAAGGCCAAGGCCGGCAAGAAGTAGGGTAGAACTATGGAATCGAAAGCTATTGCGAAATTCCAGCGCGTTTCGCCGCGCAAGACCCGGCTTGTGGCTAAAAAACGTGCAGGGCCTTGGGGTTGAGGAAGCCATGAATCTTCTGCGCTTCACCCCCAACAAGCCCGCGGGCGTGCTCTTCGGCGTGCTCAAAAGCGCGTTGGCCAATGCCTCGCAGCTGGGCGGCGTGGATGTGGATGCCATGGTGGTGAAGGAAATCGTGGTCAACGAAGGCCCTTCGTGGAAGCGCTTCATGCCCCGCGCTCAGGGCCGGGCCAGCAAGATTCACAAGCGCACCAGCCACATCACCGTCATACTCGCAGAAGGGCAGGAATAGGCTATGGGTCAGAAAGTACATCCGTTCGGCTTCCGGCTTGGGTATAACAAGAACTGGCAGTCCCGCTGGTTCAGCAAGAAGGAATATCCTGCCTTTGTCTACGAAGACAGCAAGATCCGCACGTTCGTCAAAAAGCTCCTCTATCATGCGGGGCTGTCCAAGATCGAGATCGAACGCGCTGGCGGCAAAGTGCGCCTGATTCTTTCCACGGCCCGCCCCGGCATCGTCATCGGGCGCAAGGGCGTGGAAATTGAAAAGCTGCGTGGAGACCTGCGCCAGAAGTTCGGGCGCGAATTCTCCCTGGAAGTGAATGAAATCCGCCGTCCCGAAGTGGACGCCCAGCTCGTGGCCGAGAATATCGCCCAGCAGCTGGAGCGCCGCGTGGCCTTCCGGCGCGCCATGAAGCGTACCGTGTCCATGGCCCGCAAGTTCGGCGGCGAAGGCATCAAGGTGACGTGCGCCGGCCGTCTGGCCGGAGCTGAAATCGCCCGTACCGAATGGTATCGCGACGGTCGCGTGCCCTTGCAGACCCTGCGCGCCGACATTGACTTCGGCTTTGCCGAAGCGCGTACCACCTATGGCATCATTGGTGTCAAGGTGTGGATCTACAAGGGTGAAATCCTTGACAAAGAGGTTGAACAATAATGCTTGCGCCCAAAAAATGTTAAATTCCGCAAGTGGCAGAAAGGCCGTTTGCGCGGGCTGGCTACGCGCGGCGCCTCCATTGCCTTCGGCGACATCGGCCTGAAGGCCGTGCAGCACGGACATCTGTCCAGCCAGCAGATTGAGGCCGCCCGTATCGCCATGATGCGTCACATCAAGCGCGGCGGCAAAGTCTGGATTCGCGTTTTTCCGGACCGCCCGGTCACCTCCAAGCCTCTGGAAACCCGTCAGGGTTCCGGTAAGGGCGGCGCCGGCTGGGCTGGTGCGCGCCGGCTGCAAACCCGGTCGCGTGCTGTATGAAATCAAGGGCGTCAGCCTGGAACTGGCCCGCGAAGCCTTGACCCGCGCGGCGCACAAGCTGCCTGTCAAGACCGTCATCGTGGTGAGGGAGGGCTTCTAATGGCTGCCAAGAAAAAAGTGACAAGGCTGTCCGGGATGCCGCCGACAAGCTGCGCGATATGAGCGCGGAAGAACTGCGCGGCAAGCTGACCGAGCAGCGGCAGGAACTGATGAACGCCCGCTTCAAGCACGCCGCGGCGCAGCTTGAAAAGACTTCCGAGCTGAAAGCCATGCGGAAGCAGGTGGCGCGCATTGAGACCGTGTTGAACGAAAAGGAACAGAGGGCCTGAAAATGCAAGCTCTGGAAGAACGCAAGGGCAGAACGCTGACCGGCATTGTGGTGAGCGACAAGAACGACAAAACCATTGTCGTGCGCGTTGAGACCCTGGTCAAGCACCCTCTGCTCAAAAAGTATGTGAGGCGCCGCAAGAAGTTCACGGCTCATGATCCCATGAACGAATGCGGTATGGGCGACAAGGTCAAAATCGTGGAGTTCCGTCCCATGTCGCGCAACAAGCGCTGGCATCTGGTCTCCATCATTGAAAAAGCCGTGTAGGGTAGTGCCATGATCCAGGTAGAATCAACGCTTCAGGTGGCCGACAATTCCGGCGCCAAAAAGGTGGCCTGCATCAAGGTGCTGGGCGGTTCGCACCGCCGTTACGCCTCGGTGGGCGACATCATCATGGTTTCCGTCAAGGAAGCCATGCCCCACAGCAAGGTGAAGAAGGGCGACGTGATGAAGGCCGTTATCGTGCGCACCGCCAAGGAAGTGCGGCGCATGGACGGCAGCTACATCAAGTTCGACGGCAACGCCGCCGTGCTGCTCTCCAACCAGGGCGAGCCGGTGGGCACGCGTATCTTCGGCCCCGTGGCCCGTGAGCTGCGCGCCCAGAACTTCATGAAAATTATTTCCCTTGCCCCGGAAGTGCTCTAGGAGATCGTCATGAAAACGTATCGCATCCGCAAGGACGACAAGGTGATGGTGATCACCGGCAAGGACGCGGGCAAGATCGGCAAGGTGCTCAAGATCCTGCGCAAAAAGGATCGCGTGTTGGTGGAAAAGACCAATATGGCCAAACGCCACATGCGCCCCAATCCCTATGCCCAGCAGCCCGGCGGCATCGTGGAAAAGGAAATGCCCATCCATGTCTCCAACGTCATGGTGGTCTGCTCGGCGTGCGGCAAAGCCACCAAGGTGGGCTACAAGTACATCGAGTCCGAAGGCAAGCAAAAGAAAGTGCGCTTCTGCAAAAAGTGCAACGAAGTCATGGAATAAGGTGATACGATGACACGCCTTGAAAAGATATATAGAGAGAAAGTGGTTCCGGTGTTGCAGAAGGAGTTCAATTATACCTCCTCTATGCAGCTGCCCGGGATTGAAAAAATCTCTCTGAACATCGGCCTTGGCGCCGCCACCCAGAACAACAAGATCATGGAGGAGGCCGTGGCGGAACTGACCGCCATTGCCGGCCAGAAAGCTGTGGTGACCCGCGCCAAGAAATCCATTGCCGCTTTCAAGCTGCGCGAAGGCATGCCCATCGGCGCTCGCGTCACCCTGCGCAAGGACCGCATGTGGGACTTCCTGGACAAGCTCATGAACTTTGCCCTGCCCCGGGTGCGCGACTTCCGCGGCATTCCGGATCGCGGCTTTGACGGGCGCGGCAACTTCACCTTGGGCATCAAGGAACACACCATCTTTCCCGAGCTGGAAATCGACCGTGTGGAAAATCCCAAGGGCATGAACATCACCATTGTTACTTCGGCGGCCACGGACAAGGAAGGCAAGTTCCTTCTGGACCAGTTGGGCATGCCGTTCCGTAAATAGGAGTCTGCCGTATGTCCCGTACTTCGCTGGAAGTGAAGGCCAAACGTAAGCCCAAGTTCAGTGCGCGCGCCTACAATCGTTGCCCGCTGTGCGGTCGTTCCCGCGCCTTTTTGCGCCAGTTCGGCATCTGCCGTATCTGCTTCCGCAACATGGCCCTGCGCGGCGAGTTGCCCGGCGTGCGCAAGTCGAGCTGGTAAAAGCATTGCCGGACGCGGGAGCGTCCGGGCGGCGCGGAGAACACCGCGCCTGTGGGAAGTGGCGGCATCGGGCCGTTAACCCCGCGCTCAAAACTCTCAGGAGCTTTCGATGTTGACAGATCCCATTGCGGATATGCTGACCCGTATCCGCAACGCACATTTGGCCCTGCACAAGGAAGTGAATGTGCCGCGCTCGAAGATGAAGGAATCGTTAGCCGCCATCCTCAAGCAGGAAGGTTACGTCGAAGACGTGGCCGTGGCCGACAGTACCATCACCATCACTCTCAAGTACCTGAAGGGCAAGCCCGTCATTTCGGGCCTGAAGCGCGTGAGCACTCCGGGCCGCCGGGTGTACGTGAATTCGCGTCAGATCCCCAAGGTGCAGAACGGCCTCGGCATTTGCATTCTGTCCACGTCCAGCGGCGTGCTGGACGGCATGACCGCCCACGAGAAGAAGGTGGGCGGCGAACTTCTGTGTGAAATCTGGTAGGCGGTGCGTTATGTCTCGCATAGGTAAACTGCCCATTCCCGTTCCCAATGGCGTCGAAGTCAAGATCGGAACGGATGTTGTGGAAGTGAAAGGCCCCAAGGGCTCGCTGAGCACGCCTCTCTGCTCTCTGCTCAAGTATGAGCTGGCCGACGGGCATGTGACATTGACCCGCCTCGAAGAAACCCGTGAAAGCCGTTCGCAGCACGGCCTGCGCCGCACGCTGCTGGCCAACTGCATCGACGGCGTGACCAAGGGCTTTTCCAAGGCCCTGGAAGTCATCGGCGTGGGCTATCGCGTGGCCGTGAAAGGCAACATCATTGAACTGGCCGTGGGCTTTTCCCACCCCGTGGTGCTGGAACTGCCCGCCGGTATCAAGGCCGCCGTGGAAGGCCAGGTGTTGACCATCAGCGGCGTGGACAAGGAACTGGTGGGCGAAATGGCCGCCAGGATCCGCCGTATCCGCAAGCCCGAGCCGTACAAGGGCAAGGGCATCAAGTACGTGACCGAGACCATCCGCCGCAAGGTGGGCAAGTCCGGCGGCAAGAAGTAGGGGCTGCGTCATGAATTATAGCAAGAATGAATCCCGTCAGCGCCGCAAGATCCGCATCCGCAAAAAGGTCAACGGCACGGCTGAACGTCCGCGTCTCGTGGTCTACAGGTCCAACCTGCATATTTACGCCCAGATCGTGAACGATCTGGAAGGCGCGACTCTGGTGTCCGCCTCCACCCTTAGCCTTTCCAAAACCGAATCCGGCCTGCACTGCAACAAGAGCGGCGCCGAACGCGTGGGCAAGGAAATTGCCCGCTTGGCCAAGGAAAAGAATATCAGCAAGGTGGTATTCGATCGCAACGGGTATATTTATCACGGTCGCGTCAAGGCTGTAGCCGACGGCGCCCGCGAAGGCGGTCTGGAGTTCTAATATGCGTCAGGATAACTCGAACAATAGCGAAACCCAGCAGAACGAGCTGGGCGAAATCGAAAAGATCGTCTCCCTCAACCGTGTGGCCAAAGTGGTCAAGGGCGGTCGCCGTTTCAGCTTCAGCGCCCTTGTGGTGGTGGGCGACGGCAAGGGCGGCGTGGGCTTTGGTCTGGGCAAGGCCCAGGAAGTGCCTGAGGCTCTGCGCAAGGCTACGGAGCGCGCGCGCAAAAACCGCGTGCATGTGCCCTTGGTCGAAGGGACCTTGCCCTATGAGGTGCTGGGCCGCTTCGGCGCGGGCCGCGTCATGCTCAAACCCGCCTCCGAGGGTACCGGCATCATCGCCGGCGGTGCCGTGCGCGCCGTGATGGAGGCCGTGGGAGTGCGCGACGTGCTGGCCAAGGCCATCGGCACCAATAATCCGCATAACGTGCTTCGCGCCACCATACAGGGTCTTGTTTCCCTGCGTAGCGCCGAGGATGTGTCGGTCCTGCGCGGCAAGAAGCTGGAAGCTCCGAGGAAGTAGCCATGACGGAAATCAAGGTCAAACTCGTGCGCTCGCGCATCGGCACCACGCCGGCCCAGCGCAAAATGCTGGACTCCCTTGGCCTCAAGCGTCGCGAGACGGTCAAGACGTTCAAGGACACCCCGGCCATTTCGGGGCATCATTGCCAAAGTTTCGCACCTTGTGGCCGTCGTGGACTAACGGCCGCGCGAGGAGTATAGTATGCAACTGCACAATTCCTTCTTTCCCTTTCCGGAAGAGCGCAACGACCCGCCGCCGGGTGGGCCGGGGCGGTGGTTCCGGCTTGGGCGGCACGTCGGGCAAGGGTCACAAAGGCCAGAATGCCCGTGCCGGCGGCGGCGTGCGCCCCGGCTTTGAAGGCGGCCAGATGCCTCTGCAGCGTCGTCTGCCTAAACACGGCTTCAAGAACGCGCCCTTCAAAGTGACGTACGACGTGATCAACCTGGATGTGCTGACCCAGGCCTTTTGAGGGCAAGGGCAGCATTACCTTGGATGACATTTACGCCCGGGGTCTCGCCCGGTTGGGCGCGCCGGTGAAAATTCTTTCGCGCGGTGAAGTGAAATCCGCCCTCAAGGTGGAAGCCCACAAGTTCAGCCAGGCCGCGGCGGAGAAGATCCGCCAGGCCGGTGGTGAAGTCAGCGAGCTGGAAGCAGTTCCCGCAGCCGAATAATCCCCGGCCGCTCGAGCGGCCGGAACGGAATATTGCGGCGTCATAGCCCGCCGCGCGCGGCGGGCTATGACGCTTACGCGCATACGGCGCCCTCGGGCGCGCAAACGCAACGAGTCTTTCATGGCAGTAGGATCGGCAAACAATATGGCGGGCCAGCCCGCCCTGGCCAAACGCCTGGGCTGGACCTTCCTGATTTTGTGCTGCTACCGGATCGGCGTGCATGTGCCGGTGCCCGGCGTGGACGCCGCGGCCCTGGCTTCTTTCTTTGAAAGCATGTCCGGCACCCTGTTCAGCCTCTTCGACATGTTCTCGGGCGGTGGCCTGCGTAACGTTTCCGTCTTTGCGCTGGGCGTCATGCCGTATATTTCGGCGTCCATCATCATGCAGCTTTTGCAGGTGGTCAGCCCGGACATCAAGCGCATGGCAAAGGAAGAAGGGCAGGCGGGCCGTCGCAAAATCACCCAGTATACCCGTTACCTCACGGTGCTGATCACACTGGTGCAGGGCTTGGGCATCGCCGTGGGCCTGGAAAATATGACCAGTCCCGCCGGTTCGCCCATTGTGCTCAATCCGGGCTGGCATTTCCGGCTGGTGACAATGATGACCTTTACCGCGGGTTCGGTGCTGGTCATGTGGCTGGGTGAGCAGATCACCGAGCGGGGCATCGGCAACGGCATTTCGCTGATCATCTTCTGCGGCATCGTCGTGGGTATTCCGCGCGGCATCATTCAGTCCGTGGCCCTGATTCAGGCCGGTGACATGAGCATCTTCATGGCCGTGGTCATTGTGGTGTTCATGGCCGCCGTGACGGTCTGCATCGTCTTTGTGGAGCGGGCTCAGCGGCGAATCCCCATCAGTTACGCCAAGCGTCAGGTGGGCCGGAAGATGTTCGGCGGGCAGAATTCGCATCTGCCTCTGCGCCTGAACACGGCGGGCGTCATTCCGCCCATTTTCGCCTCCTCGTTGTTGCTCTTCCCGGCCACCATCGGCCAGTTTTCGACCAACGAGTATGTGAAGCGGGCGGCGGAGCTCTTTTCGCCCCACGGCATTCTGTACAATATCATTTACGTGGCCCTGATGTTCTTCTTCTGCTATTTCTACACGGCCATCATCTTTGATCCCAAGGATATGTCCGAAAATCTGAAGAAGGCCGGCGGCTTCATTCCGGGCATCCGTCCGGGTGAAAAGACGCAGGAATACATTGATACCGTGCTTTCGCGGCTGACGCTTTCGGGCGCGGTGTATATTTCCCTCGTTTGCCTGCTGCCCATGTTGCTGATCAGCAACTTCAACGTGCCGTTCTACTTCGGCGGCACCAGCCTGCTGATTCTGGTGGGCGTGGCCATGGACTTCATGAATCAGGTTGAATCGCACATGATTTCAAGCCAGTACCAAGGCTTGATGCAGAAAGCGCGCAAGGGCGGAAAAGCATAGCGCGGGGCGTGGAGCATGAAAAAATATCACGGCGCATTCATTAAAAATGAGCGGGAAGTGGGTTGTCTGCGTGAAGCCAACCGCATGGTCGCCAATATTCTTGACGCCGTGGGCGATATGGTGGCGTCCGGCCTTCCCACCATGCGCCTGGAAGAACTGGCGCGCGACATGTGCGCCGACTACAAGGTGAAACCGGCTTTTCTCGGTTACTGCGGCTATCCCTTTGCCGTCTGCTGCTCGGTCAACGAGCAGGTGGTGCACGGCTTTCCCTCCGCGCGGCTGCTACAGGAGGGGGACATCGTCAGCATCGACATGGGAGTGGTCTTCGAAGGTTTCGTGGGCGACGCCGCCCGTACCTACCCGGTGGGGCAGGTGAGCGACGAGGCCCGCAGGCTGATGCGGGTGACCGAGGAAAGTCTCTATGTGGGCATTGAGAAAGCGCGGGCAGGCAATGACGTCTATGATATCGGCGCCGCCGTGCAGGACTATGTGGAAGCCGCCGGTTTCAATGTGGTGCGTCGCTTCGTGGGCCACGGCGTGGGCGCGAAGATGCACGAAAAGCCGGAGGTGCCCAACTTCAGGCCCGGTATGCATGGGCTGACCCTGCAGAACGGCATGGTCATTGCCATTGAGCCCATGGTCACTGCCGGTACCTATGAAGTGGACATCCTGGATGACAAATGGACCGCTGTGACCCGTGACGGCCAATGGGCCGCTCATTTTGAGCACAGCGTGGCGATCACCCCGGAAGGGCCGAGAATCCTGAGTATTTCGGATCGCGGTCTGAACCGGCACACAATTGATGGTTGACAGAATAGGCAAAGATAGATAAAGATGCCTGTTCCTGCCCCGAAATAGCCGGGGCCGTCAGGACGGGCCGTCACAACGGCCAAACGGCTATCAGTGGAGATATGCGATGAAAGTCAGACCTTCCGTCAAGAAAATATGCCCCAAGTGCAAAGTGATCCGGCGCAAGGGAGTGCTTCGAGTTATCTGCGAAAACCCCCGGCACAAGCAGCGCCAGGGCTAGGGCAGGAGACATATTGTGGCGAGAATAGCAGGTGTTGATTTGCCGCGCGGCAAACGGGTGGACATTGCGCTTACCTACATTTACGGCATCGGTCGCACGACGGCCCTGAAGATCCTTGATTCCACCGGCGTCAACTGGGAGCGTAGCATTGACGATCTCTCAGCTGACGAAGTGAACGAGATCCGCAAGGAACTCGAACAGAACTTCAAGGTGGAAGGCGATCTGCGCCGTGAAGTTTCGAGCAATATCAAGCGGCTTATGGATATCGGCTGCTACCGGGGGCTGCGCCATCGTCGCGGTCTGCCCGTGCACGGCCAGCGCACCCACACCAACGCGCGCACCCGTAAGGGGCCGCGCCGCGGCGCTGTGGGCAAGAAAAAGTAGGCGCGCTCATTTACCGTTTTTTTAGCCAGATTGAGGGATAGTCATGGCCAGACCCAAGAAAGCGGTCAAGAAAAAGGAAAAGAAGAACGTGCCTGTGGGCATTGCCCATATCCAGGCTTCGTTCAATAATACCATCATCACCTTTACGGATACGCGCGGCAATGCTGTCTCTTGGGCCTCTTCGGGCCAGAGCGGCTTCAAGGGCTCGC
>ENA-OQCL01000653-OQCL01000653.1-human-gut-metagenome-genome-assembly--contig:-NODE-653-length-15582-cov-7.839146_pt1 | contig 15582 bp, 14 predicted proteins | sample MGYA00242502_ERZ504586 | MGnify/ENA primary metagenome ERZ504586 (study PRJEB26092, sample SAMD00036316) | human gut metagenome | host: Homo sapiens | study: EMG produced TPA metagenomics assembly of... | reverse complement strand
AAAACGTCGCCGCCTTCTTCTCTTTCAATAAAGCCGTAGCCTTTTTCTGCACTGAACCACTTAACTGTACCTTTCATGGAAATTCCTCCTAAAAAAATGACTTACACTGCTCGTATTGAGCATGATTCAACAATACCATAAATTCATAGTTCAGTCAACCAAAAACATGAGAAAATGCGTAGAATATACGGTATTTTCAGAGTTTATGCAATAGGAGGGACTGGGGACTGGGGACTAGTAGCTAGGGATTAGGAGTGACTGGTGGCTAAATGCTGCCTTCGGGCATCGCCATTATTTATACTCCGCGGCGCTTCCATATTTTGCGCCGCACCACCATTTCGCATTTCTCATTTCTAATTTCTCCATTCAAACGGGACTTTGAAACAGAGCTAAAGGGTGACGCACGGGCCGTCCCCATAAACCTCACCATTCCCCGTTCTATTATGCTATAATATATGCGATTTGTGCTGCTGGAAGAGCCATTCTCTCCGGCGAAAATTTCATGTGTACCAGAGGTTTTGACTATGAATACGAATACGATACAGCATTATCTGAGTGCGGACGGCATCCGTCTGACTGTCGCCGATACATCGAATGTATCCCTCGAAGCAGAAGCGATCCATCATCTGCCCCCGGCGTCTGCAAGGATCCTCGCGAAGGCGATGACAGGGGCGGCGATCCTCATCAATGATTTCAAAAATCATGAAGGGATCTCCATCCGCTGGATGACAGGAAGCCCTTTGGGCGCGATCCACGTCGATGCCTATGACGGGCGCTTTGTCCGCGGTTTCCTGGACCATCCGGAAGCCGGAGAAGGCGTGCCTTGTGACGATGTGCATGAGGCCGCGCTGGCAGCAGCGAAGGGACAGCTCTTCGTGACGCGCTACTCGCTCCTGAAGCTCCCATATACGAGCACGGTGAACCTGTCTCACGGAGACATTTCGGCGTGCCTCACAGAGTATATGAATACATCTGAGCAGACGCTGTCGGCCGTGAAGCTGGATATCTCCATGACTGAAAAGGGCGATATCCTGCGCTCGGCGGGCTTCATGGCGCAGCTCCTGCCCAAAGGAAATATGGGAAGATTTGCAGAGCTTTTCCGTGAGCTGGATCATTGGGACCTGACGAAGGATGCCAAGGAAGAAGGCTCTCTGGAAAAGCTTTTGGTCGAAGGCCAGTTCGAACTGCTCAAGGACGGCCCTTTGACCTTCCGCTGCACCTGCTCGGAGGAACGCATCAAAGGGACACTGAAGTCTCTCCCGGAGGCGGAGAAGCAGAGCCTGCTCACCGATCCCTCCATCGAGATCGTCTGCCCGTATTGTGATAAGAAATATACGATCGATCGAGATACACTTTCTAAATGGTTCATGGAAGGAGATCATGTACAATGAAAAAAATCGCTTTCATCGGCGGCACCGGGGCGGAAAATTCTGTCCTGCTGAAGGACGTGACCGAGCATATCATCGAGACGCCCTATGGCGAAGCGAAGTATGAAGCCGGTTTCTTTGAAGGCAGGGAGATCATCCATCTCTCCCGTCACGGGGCGCATCACACGATCCCCCCGCACAAGATCAATTACCGTGCCAATATGTTTGCCCTGAAGATGCTTGACGTCGCAGCCGTCATCAGCACGACGGCCGTCGGCTCACTGAATCCGGACTACAAGCCGGGTGAGCTGGTGCTTCTCGACCAGTTCATCGATATGACGAAAGCCCGCGAAGGGACCTTCTATGATGGCGAGCGCTATGGCGTCGCCCATCTCGACATGAGCCATCCGTACTGTGCATCGCTCCGAGAAGCGATCCTTGCCGCCGGAAGAAAGGAAGGCATCACTCTGCACCCGCAGGGGACCTACATCTGCACGGAAGGGCCGCGTTTCGAGACCCCGGCAGAGATCAAGGCATACCGCATGTGGGGTGCTGACGTAGTCGGCATGACGAATGTACCGGAGTGCCAGCTCGCCCGTGAAGCGGAGATCTGCTACGCAAGCATTTCCATGGTCACGAATTTCGCCGCCGGCATCACAAAAGAGGAGCTGAGCCATCAGGAAGTCTTGGGCTGCATGGCAGAAAACAGCCGCAACATGTACCGCATCGTGACCGACGTCTTCGAGACGTATGATGTAGAGAAGGACTGCCACTGCCACCACGCCGCAGAAGCCTTCGGAGGATTCCACGTATGAGCGCGCTCAGGTCGCTTGCATGGGAAGGTGAGAGTCTCCGTCTTCTTGACCAGACGAAGCTCCCTACAGAGATCACCTATCTACGCTGCAGGGACTACCGTGAGGTAGCCGATGCCATCCGCATCCTTGCGGTGCGCGGAGCTCCTGCGATCGGTGTCGCGGCTGCCTATGCTGTCCTCCTCGCCTATAGAGAGTGTCTTTTGTCCTCTGATATATCGGTTGCCTTTCACCACGCCTGCCAAGAGATCAGCGCGGCGCGTCCGACAGCGGTGAATCTCTCATGGGCCGTTTCCGAGATGGAGAAAGTCTTCGCTCGATATCCCGCGAAAGAAGCGGGGGATCCTCTCCTTTCACGCGCCAAGGAGATCGAAGCGGAAGATATTCACACCTGTCGGGCCATCGGTGAAAATGGCGCAGACCTTTTCCAGGGAAGAAAGGGTCTGCGCATCCTGACCCACTGCAATACGGGAGCACTGGCGACGGCAGGCATCGGCACGGCTTTCGGCGTCCTCTCCGTCCTTCATGAGCGTGGAGCGATCGAGTGCGTGTATGCGGATGAGACACGTCCGCTCCTGCAGGGGAGCCGCCTCACCGCGACTGAGCTCATGGAAGGGCATATCCCGTGCTGCCTCATTTCCGATACGATGTCCGCTTCCGTCATGCGCGATAAGAAAATAGACGCCATCATCGTCGGTGCTGACCGCATCGCGGCGAATGGCGATACCGCCAATAAGATCGGCACCTACGGCCTTGCCGTCATGGCAGCCTACCACCATATCCCATTCTACATCGCTGCCCCGTTCTCGACATTTGACTTCTCCATCGCCTCCGGCAAGGAGATCGTCATTGAAGAAAGAGATCCGGACGAAGTGCGGAAATTTGCCGGCGTCTACAGCGCGCCGAAAGACGTTCCTGTCTATAATCCCGCCTTCGATGTCACGCCGTCCTCTCTCATCGCCGGTATCATCACGGAAAAGGGCGTGTTGAAAGCGCCGTATGAAGCGGCGATCGCGCGGTACAAGAAAGAGCTTTCAAAATAAAAAAGTGACTAGTGACTAGTGACTAGTGACTAGTAGCTAGGAGCTAGGGACCATCGGTCTTTCTTGTACTGTTATTTCGAGCGAAGCGAGAAATCTTTGTCATTCGCACTCAGGCGGTCAATGGCAGAAAATCCGAAAACGGGAAGCCTGTAATCCGGAGGGAAGGGGCTGCATCAGCGGCGATCAGGGGTTCACTCTTTCCCTACATATGCCGCGCACTTTTTCGCTTTCCTCATCTGTCTTTCATACCGCCTGTGCCCTATCCGCCCCTTCGGGGCACCTTCCCCTCGAGGGAAAGGCTGACGATACGAGGGAAACCTGCCATCGCGGACCTTCGAAAATCGCCAGATTTATACTGCGGCGAAGCCGCTACCACAACCTTGAACCCTGAACCCTGAACCTTTACTGTTTTCCGAAAGGAGCCTCTCATGTCTGAATCCATGATTCGTGATATTTCCTTGGCCGACGAAGGCCTGCAGCGTATTTCCTGGGTCGAAAAATTCATGCCCGCACTGAATACACTGCGTGAAGAATTCGTCAAAGAGCAGATCTTCAAAGGCAAGACCATCGTCATGTCCATCCATCTCGAAGCGAAGACCGCCTACCTTGCGCTCACGCTGAAAGCAGCGGGTGCGAATGTCATCTGCACCGGCAGCAATCCGCTCTCCACGCAGGATCCGATCGCAGCCGGCCTCGTCAAGAGCGGCATCACCGTCTATGCATGGCATGCCTGCACCGAAGAGGAATATTTCATGTTCCTGAACAAGGCCCTCGACCACATGCCCGACATCATCATCGACGACGGCGGCGACCTCGTACACCTGCTCCATACCACCAGAAAAGAGTGCCAGAAGAACCTCATCGGCGGCTCTGAAGAGACTACCACGGGCGTATATCGTCTGAAGATCCTTGAAAAGGAAAACAAGCTGGAATTCCCGATGATCGCAGTCAATGATTCCTACTGCAAGTACCTTTTTGATAACCGCTACGGCACCGGCCAGTCCGCCTGGGACGGCATCATCCGCAGCACGAATCTCACCGTCACCGGCAAGACCGCTGTCATCGCCGGCTATGGCTGGTGCGGCAAAGGCTGTGCGATGCGTGCGAAAGGCCTCGGCGCCCATGTCATCGTGACAGAAGTCGATCCCATCAAAGCCATCGAAGCCGTGATGGATGGATTCGAAGTCATGCCGATGGCAGAAGCTGCTAAGCACGGTGACATTTTCCTCACCGTCACCGGCGACATCGACATCATCACCGAACCGCATTTCCTCGCGATGAAGGACGGCGCCATCTGTGCGAATGCTGGCCACTTCGACTGCGAAGTCAGCCGCAAGGATCTGGAACGCATCGCCGTCTCTCACTACGAAGCCCGCAAGAACATCGAAGGCTATGTCCTGCCAAACGGCAAGACCGTCTTCCTCATGGCGGAAGGCCGCCTCGTAAACCTTGCAGCAGGGGATGGCCATCCGGCAGAGATCATGGACCTCTCCTTCGCAATGCAGACCCTCGCAGCCCGCTACCTTCTCCAGCACGGCAAGGACATGAAGCCGGCCGTCTACACCCTTCCGCATGAACTGGATACCAAGATCGCCTCCATCAAGCTCGCTGCCATGGGATACCAGATCGATACCCTGACAGAAGCACAGAAAAAGTACCTGGGACTCGACTAAGAAGGAGCATCGATATGACCACACTGATCAAAAACATCGGACTTTACCGGAACGGCAAAGTCACCGAAAACCAGAATATTTCTTTAAACGGGAAATATATCAAAGATTTCCCGGAAAACCCAAAAGCCGAAGACTATGAGGAAGTCATCGATGGGAAAGGCATGCTGGCCATGCCCGGGCTTGTGAATACCCACACCCACGTTGCGATGACACTGTTCCGCTCCTACGCCGACGATATGGAACTGATGGACTGGCTGCAGAACAAGATCTGGCCGGCGGAAGACCACCTCGATGACGACATCGTCTACTGGGGAAGCATGCTTGCTTTCGCAGAAATGATCCGCGGCGGCACCACCGCCTTCTGCGACATGTACATGTTCATGGACTCCTGCGCGAAGGCAGCTGACAAAGCCGGTATCCGCGGAAATCTGGCTCGCGGCCTCGCAGGCATCAGCCCGAATGCACAAAGCGGCCTTCAGGAGAATATCGAACTCTTCGAGAAATGGGAAGGCGCCGGAGACGGACGCTTCCATGTCATGCTCGGACCGCACGCTCCCTACACCTGCCCGCCGGACTACATTAGACAGGTGCGCGACGAAGCGATGAAGCACGGCATCCCGATCCACATCCATCTCTCCGAAACAAAAGGGGAGGTAGAAAACTGCCTCAAGGAATACGGCAAGACGCCGATCGCCCTCATGAATGACCTCGGTCTCTTCGAGCTGCCGACACTCGCAGCCCACTGCGTCCATGTGACCGACGAAGACATCGCCATCATGCAGGAAAAACATGTCCGCGTCGCACATAATCCGGGCAGCAACCTGAAGCTCGCCTCCGGCATCGCACCCGTCGTCAAGATGAGAAAAGCAGGCGTCACCGTCGGCCTTGGTACCGATGGCGCCTCCTCCAATAATAAGCTCGACATGTTCGCAGAAATGCGCCTCGCCTCCCTCATCCATAAAGCGAATACCTACGATCCCTTCGCCATCACTGCGACCGAAGCCATGGAGATGGCGACCGTCGATGGCGCCAAATGTCTCGGCTATGATGACCTCGGCAAGCTGGAAAAGGGCGCACTCGCCGATATCATCCTCGTGGACAGAAGCGGCTTCCACTGGCACCCGCGCTTCGACAGCGTCTCCCTTGCCGTGTATGCCGGAAACTCCATGGACGTCGACACCGTTATCATCAATGGCAAGACCGTCATGCGTCACAAAGAGATGACGACCATCGACACAGAAAAACTCCATGCCGAAGTCGACCGCGTGACAGAAAAGCTCTATGCTTTCAGCAAGAAATAAATGGTAGATATGCAAAAAGAACCTGCGAAAGCGGGTTCTTTTTTTTGATGAAAGAGAGAAAATGATGGGTTCAAGATTGTGGTGGCGGCATCGCCGCAGTATAAATCTGACGATGCCCGAAGGTCTGCGATGGCAGGTTTCCCTCGTATCATCAGCCCCCCGGGGAAGGTACCACATAGGGGCGGATAGGGCACTGGCGATATGAAAGAGAGTGGGGAAATGCGTCTCAAGGGCGGAAAATGAGAATACCGCCTTCCCCATGGGGAAGACAGTGAAACAAGAACACCGTCTTCCCGCATCAAAGCATTACCCGCGTGGGGAAGGTGGCGAGCGAAGCGAGCCGGATAGGGTTCTAGCCGTATGAAAGACAGATGAGGAAAGCAGAGAGGTGCGCGGTCACTCATCCCTGCTTTCTAACTTGTGGTGCATTGCGTCAAAACTCGAAGCGCCGCGTATTTATACAGAACATCTCTCCATGATCCTGCGAACGCGCATTCGTTTGAAGCGCATGTCGGCTCAAAAGAACGACCGTTCGCCTTTCCTTCCCAATGGGGAAGGTGCCCCGTAGGGGCAAAGAGGGCTCTCTCAGGCAAGCTGAATGAGAATAGGGGAAAAAGCGACGCTTCACGCCGAATATATGAAGGCATTGAAGCCGCTGCCTTCCCCGCCTTCCCCATCGCACCTTCCAGCCATTCCCACACAGCCTAAATTTGCGATTTCTAAAGAAATCCGTGAAGCGGCCGTCATTTTATGGTATAATTATCGTTACAGATGAAAAGACGCAAGTCTGGTCAATATAGAGTAAGGAGAGACATAAAAGTGGGTTTTTCTTTGATTAATATCGGTTTTGGCAATATGGCAGCGGCAGCGCGCGTGATGGCGATCATCAGCCCGGAGTCTGCACCGGTGAAACGTATGATCCAGGACTCCCGTGACAAAGGGGATCTCATCGATGCCACCTACGGCAGAAAGACGAGAGCCGTCCTCATCATGGACAGCGGGCAGATCATTCTTTCCGCCGTACAGCCGGAAACGATTTCTCACAGACTGATGAATAAAGATGTGATCACTTCTGAAGGAATGGATGAAAACTGATGGCACAGACAGCGAAAAAAGATGAAGGCATTCTTCTGGTCGTCTCCGGCCCGAGCGGTGCGGGGAAGGGGACCATCTGCAATGCCATCCGCGAGAAATTTCCGGATCTCCAGTATTCCGTCTCGATGACGACAAGAGACCCCCGAAAAGGGGAAGTGGAGGGGGAGAGCTATTTCTTCCGCACCAATGAACAGTTCGAGAAGCTCATCGAAGAAGATGCCTTCCTCGAATATGCTAAGGTCTATGACCACTACTACGGAACGCCGAAGAAGCGCGCCCTCGACATGATCAGTGACGGGAAATCTGTACTGCTTGAGATCGACATCCAGGGCGCCATGCAGGTCAAGAAACGCTATCCGAAAGGCGTCTTCATCTACATCGTCCCACCGTCTTTGGAGATCCTGTCCGATCGTCTCTACGGACGCGGTACAGACTCTGAAGAGACCATCCAAAAGCGCCTCGCACAGATCACCAGTGAACTCGCTATGGCACACCAGTATGACTATATCATCGTCAATGACAAACTCGAAGATGCGGTGAGAAAGACCAGCTCCATCCTGGAAGCCGAACGCTGCAAGCTGTCCCGCAATGAAGGGCAGATCGAGACCATTTTCAAACAGTATATCAATAAGGAGGTACCCTTAAAATGATGTGTTATCCTTCTATCGACAGCCTTGTCAAAAAGGTGGACTCTAAGTACACCCTCGTGACCCTCGCCGCTCTTCGCGCCCGTGAGCTGACGGACGGACAGACTCCGCTCATCGATCACGCAGAAGGCAAGAAACCAGCGACCATCGCTCTCGAAGAGATCTATGAAGGCAAGATCACCTACTCCTTCAGCAAATAAAAATAAGGTCAGGCAGTCCAAGAAAGGCTGCCTGACTTTTTGTACGTTCAGGGTGACTAGTGACTGGTGACCTACAAACGACTTTCGGGCATCGCCCCCTATGTACCCTATGTATTTGCGGCGAAGCCGCCACCTGAACCCGTTGAACCCTGAACCTTCCATCCATTTTTTAGTAAAGGAACTCATGCATGATGTTTGAAAATAAGCACATTGTCGTAGGAATCAGCGGCGGGATCGCCGCTTTCAAAGCAGCCGGTCTCGTGAGCCAGCTCCGCCAGAAAGGGGCTGATGTCCACTGCATCATGACGGCAAACGCCGCCAAGCTCGTGACACCGATCACCTTCGGCGAACTGTCTGGCAATGATGTCACTGTCGATATGTTCGCGAATATCAGCAAATGGGATGTCGAACACATCGCCCTTGCCAAGCTCGCCGACCTTTTTCGTCGTAGCACCTGCGACCGCCGACATCATCGGTAAAGTCGCAAACGGCATCGCTGACGATATGCTCTCGACCACCATCATGGCGACGAAGGCGAAAGTCCTCTTCGTACCGTCCATGAATACAAACATGTACGAAAATCCCATCGTGCAGGCGAATATGGAAAAGCTGAGATCCTTCGGCTATGAATTTGTCGAACCGGAAAGCGGCCATCTCGCCTGCAATACCTCCGGCAAAGGCCGTTTCCCGACGCTTACGACCATCATGGACTGCGCGGAAAAATGCATCTATGGCCGCGAACTCCTGAAAGGGAAGAAAGTCGTCGTCTCCGCAGGCGGCACCCAGGAAAAGATCGATCCAGTCCGCTTTATCAGCAACCGCTCCAGCGGCCGACAGGGCTATGCCATCGCCAAAGCCGCATGGATGGAAGGCGCAGACGTGACACTCGTCTCCTGTACTACGGCGCTTCCCGCGCCCTATGGCGTCAAAATGGTCTACGTCCAGGATGCCCGCGAGCTTGAAAAAGCCATGAATGCGGAATACGACAGCTGTGATGCTGCGATCATGGCAGCGGCCGTCTCAGACTACCGCCCGACCGTGCAGGCCGACCAGAAGATCAAGAAGGAAGACTTCGACTCCCTGCACATCGATCTTACACAGAATCCGGATATCCTCTATGGACTCGGCCAGAAGAAGAGGGGACAGTTCCTCGTAGGCTTCGCCGCAGAGACCCAGGACGTCATCGAACACGGTAAATCGAAACTCAAAAGAAAGAACCTGGATATGCTTGTCGCCAACGACGTCGCCATGCCGGGCGCGCGCTTCAACGGCACGACAAACATCGCATCGCTCCTGTACAAGGACGGACATATGGAACAGTATCCGAAGATGAGCAAGGACGAGCTGGGACATATCATCATCGAAAAAATGGCAGAGCTGATGAAATAAACAGAATGTGATGGAATAGACCCCCATCTTTCTCTGACTATACGAAAAACGCTGCGTGAAACATTGCCACGCAGCGTTTTTTAGTAAGCGCAAAATAAAATGATGGATTTTATCTATCCATTGGAAATGAGATAATACCTACAAGTTCAACGACTGGAGGTATTACTCATGGATATTCAACTAACTGCCGACCGGGTTTACCTGGCCGGCGGCTACACGGATATGCGGAAATCCATTGACGGATTATCCGCTGTGGTTTCACAACAATATGATCTGAATCCGTTCCTTCCATCACTGTTCCTGTTCTGTGGAAGAAGACGGGACCGGATCAAAGGTCTCCTCTGGCAGGGTGATGGTTTCGTTCTGCTTTACAAGCGTATTGAGAGCGGAAGCTTTCAGTGGCCAAGGGAATCGGCTTCCCTGATTGAGCTTTCCCCACAGCAATACCGCTGGCTTATGGAGGGGCTTGCCATCATCCAACCTCGGGCCGTGAAGGTCATTCACCCCCGCTGCAGCGTATGAAATCTGCATGCTAAAACAGTCGAAAAAGCTAGATTTTATCGAGCTTTTCATCATCTGTGTGAGAGAATGTACTATTATAGCGTAAAAAACTCCGCCTTGGGTAGGCGGAGTTTGTGAGAGTTTTTATGAGATGGGGAAATGGTTGTCGGGTTCGGGGTTCAGGGTTCAGGGTTCAGAGGGTTCAATGGGGGTGGTGCGGCGCATAAAAATGATAGAAGCGCCGCGGAGTATAGATGGTGGCGATGCCCGAAAGTGGTATTTTAGGGGAAAAGGGTTCAAAAGATCCAGCAGGAGAGGCATAGCGGTATTTTCGTATCGCAAGCCTTCCCCTCGAGGGGAAGGTGCCCCGAAGGGGCGATAGGGCACTGGCGGTATGAAAGCGAGCGGGGAAATGCGTTTCAAGCAGGCGATGTAAGGCAGTCGCCGAGCGCCGATTTTAGTAAACGGCGATGCCCGAAAGTGGTATGCAAGTCACTCGTGATCTCTAATCCCTGCGGCCTAACATACGTGGGGGCCAACCCCGCCTCGCTTCGCTCGTCTGCCCCTTCCAGAGGAAGGGGCGAGAGGATGCGCCTCTGCGATGTCCGTTTGAGACTTTGGAAGGCAGCGGTTAGAAGTCCAAAGTTTAAAGTCTAAAGTCCGATGTCTGATGTCTCCCAGTCTCAAAGGCTCATCCCTGCACGCTCGTTACAGTAGCGGCTCGATCACGGTCTGGAAGTAGGCATTCAGCTCTTTGGGCGTCGCCTGCATTTTGCTTTTTGCGTACCCACCACTGGACCATTTCGACGAAGCTGCCAGAGATGTGATTCAGGAGGAAATCTTCGGGGACAGGGATTTCCTTGTGGTGGTTCAGGAGGTAGGAGGCGATGAGGCGGGAGAGGCTCGCCTTGAAGTAGCGCAGGAAGAAGTCGGAGCTTTCAGAGATGAGCAGGTCGCGCAGGTGGTTCGTATTCTCTGCGATATGCTCTAAGAGGTGGCAGAAGACAGGATCCGGAAGACCGGTATGCTGGTGATCGTCAGAGGGGTGGTTGTCATTCATGACACCATCTACGATATGCTCGAAGAGTTCCTGACACATGTCCTCTAAGAGGCTGTCCTTGGTCTGGAAATGGGCATAGAATGTGCTGCGGCCGATATTGGCACGATCGATGATATTCTGGATGGTGAATTTTTGAATATGGTTTTTCTGATAACAGAGCGCTGAATGCTTCGAAGATAGCGGCTCTGGTCTTCTGCTGTCTGCGATCCATGGGGTTCCTCTTTCACAATGGCTGATACAATACGATTTGTATGATATATGCTATTGTAAAATATCGGAAGGAGAAATTCAAGTATCCACGAGCATATTTTTTAGGGATACTTAAATTTTTCAAGCGGGCATTTGGAAAATGGGGAAGGGGCTAGTTCTTAGGGCGTTTCATCCTTTGACTGCGGATGAAAGCTCTGCTCGAATTAGGAATTAGGAATTAGGAATTAGGAATGAAGGTGGCGGCTTCGCCGAGATCCTTCGGCTCAGGTCGCAGCTGTTCTGGCATTCGTTATCTCACATACGACGTTTCTCGCCGCTCAGGATGACGAAACGGGGCGATGCCCGCTTGAGACTTAGGGACTAGGGGACTAGGGAACCAGGAGACTTTAGACTTTACAGGTCAGAAGTCAGAGGTCAGAAGTCAGACATCAGAAGTCAGACATCAGAAGTCTGATGTCTGATCTCTCAGTCTCCTAATTCCTAATCCCTAGTCACTAGCTACTAGTCACCAGTCACAAAGTTTCGATCACACGGATGAGAGCTGTCACATCTTCTTCCTTTGTCGCCCAGCTGGTGCAGAGGCGGATGATGCTGTGGCTGTCGTCGGCTTTGCAGGCAAATCCGAAAGCAACGGTCTCCTTGAGCTTTTCCATCCGGCTGTTTTCTATGGTGAAGAAGATCTGGTTCGTGGGGGAGTCGAAGTAGAGGGGGATCCCTTTGGCGGTGAGTGCTTTTTTGATCTCTTCTGCATAGAGGTCGGCGGTGCGTCCCATCTGCACATAGAGGTCATCTTTGAAGAGTTCGTCAAACTGGATACCGAGGAGCCAGCCTTTGGCGAGGAGTGCGCCATGCTGTTTGATCATGGGGAAGAAGTGCAAGATGAGGCGCGGGTCAGGGATCACGACGGCTTCGCCGAAGAGTGCGCCGCATTTCGTGCCGCCGATATAGAAGACGTCCGCGAGGCGAGCAAGGTCTTCGAGGGTGACGTCATTTGCGGCGCTTCCGAGGGCGTAGGCGAGGCGGGCTCCATCGATGAAGAGGGGAAGGTGGTGCCTGCGGCAGACGGCAGAAATGTCTGTCAGCTCTTTTTTGGAATAGAGGGTGCCCCATTCGGTCGGCTGGGAAATGTAGACCATGCCTGGATGTACCATGTGTTCCCAGTTGTCGTCGGCAAAGAAATCGGAGACGTAGTGATCGATCGCATAGGCGGTCAGCTTGCCTTCCTCGGAGGGAAGGGCGAGCACTTTGTGACCACCCCACTCGATGGCGCCGGCTTCATGGACATTCACGTGGCCGCTGTCGGCGGCGATGACGCCTTCATAAGGGCGGAGGACGCAGTCGATCACGGTGGCATTGGTCTGGGTGCCGCCGACGAGGAATTTCACCTCTGCCTGCGGCGCGGCGCATGCTTTTCTGATGCGCTTGCGGGCGGAGTCAGAGATGTCATCTAGTCCGTAGCCGGCAGAGGGCTGGTGGTTTGTTTCAGAAAGACGACGGAGAATATTCGGATGGCAGCCTTCCATGTAGTCGGAGGCGAAGGGGAGGGTATGGTTCATGATGAATGCTTCCTTTCATTGGGATATGTATGTAGTAAATTATAGCAAAGCTATGAGTGAAATGCATAGCTTATCTTTTCTTGTGTCCAATTATGCATACTTCTTTCCAAAAATGTTTGATAGTGATACAATTATTTCTGTAATTTGTACATGATTTCAAGAAAAGGCTGTAAAAAGATAGCCAAAAAAGAAAATGACAGCGAAAGCGCCAGGCGCTTTCATTTTTTTCATGAGGGGTGATCTTCTCATGGAAGGGAGAATGAAGTATGAATATCCATGAATACCAGAGTAAGCAGATCATGCGTGAGTATGGCATCCATGTTCCGGAAGGCTATCCGGCATTCACAGTCGAAGATGCGCTGGAAAATGCGAAGCGTCTCGATACGCCGGTCGTGGTCGTAAAGGCGCAGATCCATGCAGGCGGCCGCGGGGAGGCGGGCGGTGTCAAGCTCGCCCGTTCTCTGGATGAAGTCAGAAAATATGCGAAGGAGCTTCTTGGCAAGGTGCTCGTCACCCGCCAGACCGGCCCGCAGGGCAAGACGGTGAATCGTCTTCTGATCGAAGCCGGCTGCCATATCAAGAAAGAGTACTATCTCTCCTTTGTCGTGGATCGTCAGGCGGAATGCGTCGTCATGATGGGTTCGGAGTCCGGCGGCATGTCCATCGAGGATGTGGCAGCGGAAAATCCGGAAAAGATCATCAAAGAGTACATCGACCCGGTCATCGGTCTGGCCGATTTCCAGGCACAGCGCATGGCGTATGCGCTTCATTTCGAAAAGTCGACCATCAGAAAAGCAGCGACCTTCATGAAGTACCTCTACAATGTCTTTGTGGATAAGGACTGCTCGCTGGCGGAGGTCAATCCGCTGGTCGTCACTGAAGAGGGCGATGTCATGGCGCTCGATGCGAAGCTGAACTTCGATGACAGCACGCTTTCCCGTCATCCGGAGATCGTAGCCCTGCGCGATATCACGGAAGAGGATCAGAAGGAAAGAGAAGCCGCAGCGGAGGGATTGAACTATGTCAATCTCGGCGGTGACGTAGCCTGCATGGTCAACGGGGCCGGTCTTGCAATGGCGACTGTCGATATCATCAAGGAAAACGGTGGTGAACCGGCCAACTTCCTTGATGTCGGCGGTGACTCTACGCCGGAAAAGATCGTGGCAGCCTTCAGGATCATGCTTGAAGACGATCAGGTCGACGGCATTCTGATCAATATTTTCGGCGGCATCAATAAGTGCGATGTCATCGCGACGGGCATTGTCGAAGCGGCTGCGCTTCTTTCCGGCGGCAAAGAGGAATTCCCGATCCCTGTCGTGGTTCGTCTCGAGGGACGCAATGTAGAGCGCGGACGCGAGATCCTGGCCAAAGCGGATATCAAGAATCTGTATCCGGCTTCTTCCATGGATGAAGGTGCGAAACTCGCCATTCGTCTCGCAAAAGAAACGAGAGAGAAGAAGTAAAAATAAAGGTTGACGGGTTCAGGTTGGCGGGTTCAAGGTTTCAGACGTTGTGAGAAGTGGCGGCGCTTTATGAATTGTGCGCCGCTGCCACAACCTATCAACCTGAAGTTTGAAAACAGGGATGAGTGACTAGTGACTGGTGACTAGGGATTAGGTTTGCGATACGAGAAAACCGCTAGTTTCAAACCTCCGCGGCGCTTCTGTATTTTTATGCGCCGCACCACCATTTCACATTTCTCATTTCTAATTTTTCATTCAAGCGAGGCTTTCGCACGCAATCAAGGGGCAGCACGCCCCATGGGCTAACCCTTGTCATATGGTTCGGTCTGCTATGTTTGACTACGAACAAATACTTATCATTTAACCTCTCATTTAACCTCAGGAGGATGTACCCATGAGCGTTTTAATTCATAAAGATACCAAAGTCATTGTGCAGGGCATCACGGGCAAGGCAGCCCGTTTCCATACCGAACAGATGCAGAAGTATGGCACAAATATCGTAGGCGGCACGGCACCGGGAAGAGCCGGTGAAGTCTGCTGCGGCGTACCGGTCTTCAATACCGTGAGAGATGCCGTCGCTGTCACCAAAGCCACGACCTCGGTCATTTTCGTACCGGCTGCCTTTGCAGCCGATGCCATCCTTGAAGCAGTCGAAGCGGGCTTGGAGCTCGTCGTCTGCATTACGGAACATATCCCGGTCGAAGATATGGTCAAGGTGCACCGCTACATGGTGGGCAAGAAGACCCGCCTCATCGGACCGAACTGCCCGGGTCTCATTTCTGTCGATGAAGCGAATATCGGCATCATCCCGGGGCAGATCTATAAAAAAGGCCACGTGGGCGTGGTTTCCCGTTCCGGCACGCTGACTTACGAAGCGACCTTCCAGCTGACAAATGCAGGCATCGGACAGACGAGTGCGATCGGCATCGGCGGCGACCCGATCAAAGGCACGGACTTCATCGATGCATTGAAGCTTTTCAATGACGACCCGGATACCAAGGCGGTCCTCATGATCGGCGAGATCGGTGGTACTGCGGAGGAACAGGCTGCGAAATGGATCCATGACAATATGAAGAAGCCTGTCGCTGCCTTCATCGCCGGCCGCATGGCACCTCCAGGAAAGCGCATGGGTCATGCTGGCGCCATCATTTCCGGCGGCAAGGGGACTGCGGTAGAAAAGATCGCTGCGCTGAATGCGGTGGGGATTCCTGTCGCAGAAACGGTAGCGCATATCGGTGAGACGGTCATCGAGCTCTTGAAAAAGG
>ENA-OQCL01000652-OQCL01000652.1-human-gut-metagenome-genome-assembly--contig:-NODE-652-length-15594-cov-9.964828_pt1 | contig 15594 bp, 12 predicted proteins | sample MGYA00242502_ERZ504586 | MGnify/ENA primary metagenome ERZ504586 (study PRJEB26092, sample SAMD00036316) | human gut metagenome | host: Homo sapiens | study: EMG produced TPA metagenomics assembly of... | reverse complement strand
AAACCCCTTGCCTTTGGACGAGGACGAGGCAGCGGCACCGCCGCCGGAACGGACAGGAAGCCGAAAGGAAACGGCCTATCAAATCTACCGGGACCTGATTTTGGAGAACATCGAGTATGACACCCTCACCCAGAATCCCCGGATAGACCGGGAACAGCTGGACGAGATCGTGGACATCCTGCTGGAAACGGTCTGCACTTCCCGCAAGTCCATCCGGGTGGCCGGGGACGATTACCCGGCAGAGTTGGTCAAGGCGAAATTCTTGAAGCTGGACAGCCATCACATCGAGTTCGTCATGGACTGCCTGCGGGACAACACCACCAAAGTCCGCAACATCAAGCAATACCTGCGGGCCATGCTGTTCAACGCCCCCAGCACCATCAACAGCTACTATGCGTCCCTTGTGGCGCACGATATGGCGCAGCCCGATTGGGGCCGCCCGCCCAACACCTGACCGAAAGGAGCGTCCACCCATGAGAACCCTTTACCTGCGGCGGCTGGTGGTTCCACCCTAGCTGCCGCTCTGAATTTTCTGCAACAAGGAGGGATTCATCTTGCAGGAAGAAGTCACCCAGAAAACCATTGCCCTGTCCATGAAAACAGGCAAACTCACCGCCCAAGCGTTGCAAGCTGCCCTGAAAAAATATTTGCAGCACCGGGCCAAGGGGCCAAAGCTGCATCACGGCAAGCAAAGCCTGAAACAGCTGAAAGCCCACGGCGCGGCTCTGACCAACATTGAAGTCACGGAGGCGAACGTCGGGGCATTCAAACCCTGCGCCAAGAAGTACGGCGTGGACTTCACCTTACGCAAGGACAAGACCACCCAGCCGCCCCACTACATCGTGATCTTCAAGGCCAAGGATGCGGACAATTTGGAACAGGCGTTCCGGGAGTTCACGGCCAAAACGCTCTCCAAGGAGCAGCGGCCCTCCATCCGCAAGGTGGTGCTGGCAGCAGCCAAGCAGAAAGCCGCCCAGCAGCCGAAACGTGCGAAGGAAAAAATTAAGCAAAGGGGGTTAGAGCGATGAAGCCTGAACTGAAAAAACTGCTGGTGCTGAATCTGCCGTATCTGCTGTTCGTGTACTTGTTCGCCAAATGCGGGCAGGCGTACCGTCTGGCGGCGGGTGCGGATGCTTCGGCAAAGCTGCTCCACCTGACGGGCGGCATCTCCGCCGCCTTTGCAAACCCGCTGCCCAGCCTGCATCCGTTTGACCTGTGCGTGGGCGTTGCCGGGGCGGTGGCTGTCCGGCTCATCGTGTACAGCAAGGGCAAGAACGCCAAGAAGTACCGCAAGGGTGAAGAATACGGCTCTGCCCGATGGGGCACCGCCAAGGACATTGCTCCCTACATCGACCCCAAGTTTGAAAACAACATCCTGCTGACCCAGACCGAACGCCTGACCATGACCGGGCGGCCCAAAGACCCTAAGACGGCCCGGAACAAGAATGTGCTGGTGATTGGCGGCTCAGGCAGCGGCAAGACGCGGTTTTACGTCAAGCCCAACCTCATGCAATGCTTTCCCACTTCCGACTATCCCACCTCATTCGTAGTCACAGACCCGAAAGGCACACTGGTTCTCGAAACAGGCCAAATGTTCCAGCGGGCGGGCTACTGGGTGAAAATCCTGAACACGATAAACTTTTCCAAGTCCATGAAGTACAACCCCTTTGTCTATATCCACTCGGAAAAAGACGTGCTGAAGCTGGTGAATACCCTTATCGCCAACACCAAGGGCGAGGGTGAAAAATCAGCAGAAGATTTTTGGGTGAAGTCGGAACGGCTGTTCTACACGGCTCTGATCGGCTACATCTGGTACGAGGCCCCGGCAGAGGAAATGAACTTCACCACCCTGCTGGAAATGATAAATGCCAGTGAAGCCCGCGAGGATGACCCGGACTTTCAAAGCCCGGTGGACCTCATGTTTGAGCGGCTGGAACAGAAAGACCCGGACCACTTCGCTGTCCGGCAGTACAAAAAGTTCTTGCTGTCGGCCGGCAAGACCCGTTCCTCCATCCTGATAAGCTGTGGTGCCCGTTTAGCCCCATTTGACATCCGGGAGGTGCGGGAGCTGATGGAGAACGATGAAATGGAGCTGGACACCATCGGGGATGAAAAGACCGTGCTGTTTTTGATTATGAGCGACACGGACACCACCTTCAACTTCATTCTTGCCATGCTCCAAAGCCAGCTTATCAACCTGCTGTGTGACCGTGCGGATGATAAATACGGCGGTCGGCTGCCTGTCCATGTGCGGCTGATTCTGGACGAGTTTGCCAACATCGGGCAGATTCCCAACTTCGACAAACTGATCGCCACCATCCGCAGCCGGGAAATCTCGGCATCCATCATTTTGCAGAGCCAGTCGCAGCTGAAAGCCATCTACAAAGATGCGGCCGAAATCATTTCGGACAACTGCGATTCTGTTCTCTTTTTGAGTGGGCGGGGCAAAAATGCCAAAGAGATCTCCGATGCGCTGGGGAAAGAGACTATCGACAGTTTCAACACCAGCGAGAACCGGGGCTCTCAAACCTCCCACGGACTGAACTATCAAAAATTAGGAAAGGCGTTGATGTCAGAGGACGAAATCGCAATCATGGACGGCGGCAGGTGCATCTTGCAGCTGCGGGGAGTGAGGCCGTTCTTCTCGGAGAAGTTCGACATTACCAAGCACCCGCACTACAAGTACCTTGCGGACGCGGACAAGAAAAACACCTTTGATGTGGACAGGTTTTTATCTACCCTGCGCCGGAAACGGCAGCAGGTAGTCGCACAGGACGAAAGTTTTGACCTGTACGAAATCGACCTGTCGGATGAAGATGCAGCCGAATAATTTTATTTTTGAGTGCCGCAGAACAAGCGGCAGAAAGTGAGGACCTTATGGAATTTTTCAACAGTGCAGTCGATACTTTGCAGACCATCGTGGTCGGTCTGGGCGGTGCCCTGTGTGTCTGGGGCGGCATCAACCTGTTGGAGGGCTACGGACAGGATAACCCCGGCAGCAAGAGTCAGGGTATGAAGCAGCTGGTCGCGGGCGGCGGCGTTGCCCTGATTGGCGTGACCCTTGTCCCGCTGCTGTCCGGGCTGCTGGGCTAAGCCCTGCATCGCTGCCCACAATTTTCCGAACAACTAACACTTAAAATCCTACTCCGCGCTCTCCCTCTCACATGGGAGGGCGCGGGAAAGGAGGTATCTTTGCTTGATTAGTGAGATCATCGAGAAATGGATAAAAGGCATTTTGATCGATGGCATCACGGGCAACCTATCCGGCCTGTTCGATAACGTGAACGCCAAGGTGGGCGAAATCGCTTCGGATGTCGGCTCTACCCCGCAGGCGTGGAACAGTGGCATTTTCAATATGCTGCGCAGTCTTTCCGAAACGGTGGTGCTGCCCATTGCCGCGGCTATCCTTGCCCTTGTGATGTGCCATGAGCTTATCCAGATGATTACCGAAAAGAACAATATGCACGACTTCGACACCTCCATGTTCTTCCGCTGGATTTTCAAGTCTGCTTTTGCCATCCTCATTGTCAGCAACACATGGAATATCGTTATGGGTGTGTTCGATGCCACCCAGAGCGTTGTCAACCAAAGCTCCGGCGTGATCATCGGCGAAACGTCCATCCACTTTGACCGCCTGATACCCGGACTGGAATTTCAGCTGGAAAGCATGACCATTGGCAGTCTGCTCAGCCTGTGGTTCCAGACCCTTGTGGTGGGCCTAACCATGAACATCCTGTCTATCTGTATTTTCCTTGTGACCTACGGCCGCATGATCGAGATTTATGTTGTGACCGCACTGGGACCTATCCCGCTGGCGACCATGGGCAGCAGCGAGTGGCGCAGCACCGGGCAGAACTACTTGAAGTCTTTGCTGGCACTGGGTTTCCAAGCGTTCCTGATTATGATCGTCGTGGGCATCTATGCGGTGCTGATACGCAACATTTCGGGCGCGGCGGACATTGCCGGGGCTATCTGGGGCTGCATGGGCTACACCGTGCTGCTCTGCTTCTGTCTGTTCAAGACCGGCAGCATCAGCAAGTCGGTGTTCGGTGCCCATTGAGAAAGGAGCGTTTGAATGGCGTATGTGACCGTTCCCAAAGATTTGACCCATGTAAAATCCAAAGTCTTGTTCGGGCTGACCAAGCGGCAGCTGGTCTGCTTCGGCGGTGCGCTTCTCACGGGCGGACCGCTTTATTTTTTGGCCCGGAACTATCTTTCCAACAGTGCGGCGGCCCTGCTGATGATTTTTGCCATGCTGCCGGGGCTGCTGTTCGCTCTGTTCGAGCGGCACGGCCAGCCCCTTGAAGTAGTGATTCAGCAAATGATTCAGTGCTGCTTTATCCGTCCCAAGGAAAGGCCCTATCAGACCAACAATGCTTACGCCGCCCTTGTGCGGCAATACCAAATGGAACAGGAGGTAAAGGCCATTGTCCAGAAAAACGACACCCCGCGAAACCGAAAAGCCCAAAAAGCTCACCCGCGCCCAGAAAAAAGAAATTGATGCTGTTCTCCGCAAGTACAAGGGTGACGGCAAGCCCCGCACGGCGCAGGCCACCATCCCGTATGAGGCCATCTACCCGGACGGTGTGTGCCGCATTGACCGCCGCACGTTCTCCAAGTGCATTGCCTTTGAGGACATCAGCTATCAGCTGGCCCAGCCGGAAACAAGAACCGCCATCTTTGAACACCTGTGCGACCTCTACAACTATGTGGATGCTTCCATCCATGTGCAGCTTTCGTTTTTGAATCGCAAGGTTGACCCGGTGCAGTACGCAAAAAGTTTTGAGATCGCACCGCAGGGGGATGATTTTGACGACATCCGCGCCGAGTACACCGCCATCCTGCAAAAGCAGCTTGCCAGCGGAAACAACGGCATTGTCAAAACCAAGTACCTGACCTTCACCATCGAGGCAGACAATCTAAAAACCGCACGGGCGCGGCTGACCCGCATTGGCCTTGACCTGCTGGGCTATTTCAAGACCATGGGCTGTGTGGCACACGTTATGGACGGGCAGGAGCGTTTGGAAGTTCTGCACGGCATCTTCCACCCGGACGGCGAACCGTTCCGTTTTGACTGGGACTGGCTGGCACCCTCCGGCCTGTCTACCAAGGATTTTGTGGTCCCATCCTCCCTCTGTTTCGGTACGGCCAAAACCTTTGGGCTAGGCGGCAAGTATGGAGCTGTGAGCTTTTTACAAATCCTTGCGCCGGAACTTTCGGACGAAATGCTGGCCGACTTCCTCAAAACCGAAAGCGGCATTCTCGTCAATCTCCATGTGCAGGCCATCGACCAGACCGAGGCCATCAAAACCATCAAACGGAAAATCACAGACCTTGACGCTATGAAGATTCAGGAACAGAAAAAGGCTGTTCGTTCCGGGTACGACATGGATATCCTCCCCAGCGACCTTGCTACCTATGGCGAGGATGCCAAAAAGCTGCTGAATAAATTGCAGACCCGGAACGAGCGGCTTTTCATGCTGACTTTTTTAGTGCTGAACGTGGCCGACACCAAGCAAAAGCTGGGCAACGATGTGTTCCAAGCCGCAGGTGTGGCGCAGAAATATAACTGTTCCCTTGTCCGGCTGGACTACCAGCAGGAGCAAGGCCTTGTGTCCAGCCTGCCGCTGGGCATCAACCAGATAAAGATTCAGCGCAGCCTTACCACCTCCAACGTGGCGGTGTTCGTGCCCTTTGTGACGCAGGAGCTTTTCCAGAGCGGCGCGGCCATGTACTACGGCATCAACGCAAAATCCCACAACATGATCATGCTGGACCGCAAGCAGGCCCGGTGTCCCAACGGCCTAAAGCTGGGTACGCCCGGCAGCGGCAAATCCATGAGCTGCAAGTCTGAAATCGTCAGTGTGTTTTTAACGACTGCTGACGATATTTTTATTTCAGACCCAGAAGCCGAGTATTATCCGCTGGTCAAGCGGCTGCATGGGCAGGTCATCAAACTTTCGCCCACCAGCAAGGACTATGTGAATCCTCTGGACATCAACCTCAACTACTCCGAGGATGATAGTCCGCTTGCCCTGAAATCGGATTTTGTGCTGTCGTTCTGTGAGCTGGTCATGGGCGGTAAAACAGGTCTGGAAGCGATTGAGCGCACCGTGATAGACCGTGCCGTGAAAGCAATCTATCGTCCCTATCTGGCAAACCCCTGCCCGGAGAATATGCCGATTTTGTCTGACCTCCACCAAGCTCTGCTCGACCAGCACTTGCCGGAAGCGGACCGGGTGGCGCAGGCACTCGACCTGTATGTATCCGGCTCGCTGAACGTTTTCAACCACAAAACGAATGTGGACATCCACAACCGGCTTGTGGCCTTTGACATCAAAGAGTTAGGCAAGCAGTTAAAAAAACTGGGGATGCTCATTATCCAAGACCAGATATGGGGCCGCGTCACCCAGAACCGCAGCCAAGGCAGGGCCACATGGTATTTTGCAGACGAGTTCCACTTACTCCTGAAAGAAGAACAGACCGCTGCTTATTCCGCAGAAATCTGGAAACGCTTCCGCAAATGGGGCGGTGTGCCCACGGGTGCCACCCAGAATGTGAAGGACCTTCTTTCTTCCCCGGAGATCGAGAACATTCTGGAAAACAGCGACTTCATCACGCTGCTGAATCAGGCATCCGGCGACCGCAAAATCCTGTCGGAACGGCTGAACCTCTCCGCAGACCAGCAGAAATACATTGACAATTCCGAACCGGGCGAAGGACTGCTGATTTTTGAAAATGTGGTGCTGCCGTTTTCCAATCCCATTCCGAAAAACACCCAGCTCTATAAAATTATGACCACCCGGCTCAGCGAGGTGGTGGAGCTATGAGCCTAACGCATTTCAGCTTGTTTTCCGGCATCGGCGGCATCGACCTTGCCGCAGAAGCAGCGGGGTTCACCTCCGTCTGTCAATGCGAGTGGGCAGCGTTTCCCGCCGCTGTGCTGGCAAGCCACTGGCCGGAGGTGCCCCGCTTTCAGGACATCACCACCGTAACAAAGGAGGCTTTCTTTGAAAAAACAGGACTTCACACCGTCACCCTCATTTCAGGTGGTTTCCCGTGCCAGCCGTTCTCCACCGCAGGGCGGCAGCGCGGCTTCCACGATGAACGCTACCTGTGGCCCGAAATGCTGCGCGTCATCCGGGAATTGCAGCCCCGTTGGGTGCTTGGAGAAAATGTTGCTGGCTTCCTCCGTATGGGGCTCGACAAAACGCTCATTGACTTGGAGCAGGCAGGTTACGATGTTCGGGTTTTCGTATTACCTGCTGCTGCCGTTGGCGCGTGGCACGAACGGAAACGGGTATTCATCATCGGCTCCGCTGCTTCCCACACCCCTTGCCAGCGACACCGGGGATGTGGGCAAGGGGCTGGACATCCAAATCTCTGCGAATGGCAGTTACCGCAAGATGAACAAGGATGGCAAGGCGTGGACGGCGCGGCTTTCCCATGTGGTCTACCGGATGACCCCCACCACGCTGGAAAAGCCCTACCTCAACCCGGACTGGGTAGAGTGGCTGATGGGTTTCCCGCGCAAATGGACGGACATTCCCTTTGGGCCGAAGAACCCGCCGACATCCCGCGTCTGACCGAAGATGTGCCGAACCGCAGCAAGCGGATGAAAACGCTGGGCAATGCGGTTTCACCGCCGCAGGTATTCCCGATTCTCAAATACATTGCGGACATTGAAACGGGCCGCTGTCCGATGGGAGGTGAAGAACTTTGAAAGAATTGCAGGCGAAAGCCAAAGTCACCCAGACCATGACCCGTGACGGTCTGGTGGTGGAAAATCAGGCGGACGGCACTGTAGAGAATGTTTCCAGTCGGGAAGCGGAACAGGACTACTCCACGGATGCCGAGGGCAAGGCCGAAAAAATTCTGGAACGGGCCGAGGACATCAAGGACGGGCATAAAAATAAAAAGAAAGCGAAAAAGGCAGCAGAAACAGCGGCCACCGCCGAAAGCGAAGATGGCCTGCACGGTTCCGCCGCCCGTCTGGAACTGACCGAGGAAGAACGGGCAGACCCGGCGTTGCAGCCGTTTATTCAAAAAGCGGATGCAAAGGCTGACAAGCTGGATTCAGCCCGCGCAGCTCTGCCGAAAAAGCGCGTCCCAGTCAAGGAAAAAGTTTACGATGCAGCCAGCGGCAAGGCGAAATCCACCTTGCGCTTTGAGCAGCAGGACAAAGGCCCGCCCAGCCTGAAACCAAACCCGGCCAGCCGGCCGCTGTCGGAAGCATTGCTGTTTGCTCACGGAAAAATCCACGAGGTCGAACACGAAAATGTGGGTGTAGAGGGCGGCCACAAGGGAGAAGAACTGGTGGAGCGGCAGACGGCCAAGGCCATCCGCAGCGGCATCCGGCACCACAAGATGAAGCCCTACAAGGCCGTGGAAAAGGCAGAACGGGAATTGCGCTCGGCCAACGCGGAGTATTTCTATCAGAAATCTTTGCGGGACAATCCGCAAATTGCGCAGTCTGCCAGCAACCCCATTTCCCGGATGTGGCAGAAACGGCGTATCAAACAGCAGTATGCCAAAGCTGCACGGCAGGCCGGACAAGCCGCCGCGCAGGGTGCAGCCGCCACCGCAGAGAACGGTTTCCGGGTAACAAAGCTGGCGGCCGAGGGCGGCGAACGAGTGGCCGAATTTGCGGCCCAGAACTGGAAAACCATTCTGATCGTGGCGGTGTTCGGTCTGCTGGCTCTGCTCTTGATAACGGGTTTGCAGTCCTGCACCGTGATGGCGGGCACCGCTGGAACCGGCGTGACGGCATCCTCTTACTTTTCCAAGGACAAGGATATGCTGGGTGCCGAGAAAGCCTACGCCAAGCTGGAACAAAAACTGCAACGGTATCTCGACACCTACGAGGCCACCCACAACTACGATGAATACCATTTTTATCTGGACGAAATCGAGCATGACCCCTATGTGCTGATCTCGATTTTGTCCGCGCTCCATGATGGCGTTTTTACATTGGCCGAGGTGCAGGGCGAACTTGAAATGCTCTTTGAAAAGCAGTACATCCTGACCGAGACTGTGACCATGCAGATACGTTACCGCACAAAAATGATGGTCATTATTGGCCCGTATGGTGTGCCGCAGGTTATCACCTACCAAGAACCGTATGAATACTACATCTGCACGGTCAAGCTGAAGAACAAAGATTTGTCCCACCTACCCGTGGAAGTGCTGACCGAAGAACAGCTCAGTGCCTATTCGCTCTATATGCGCACACTGGGCAACCGGCCGGATTTGTTCGGCAAAGCGCAATACCCCAATGCGTCTACCATCAAGCAGCCCACCTACTACGATATTCCCCCGGAAGCACTAAAGGATGATAGGTTTGCCGCCGTGATGGAGGAAGCCACGAAGTACATCGGCTACCCGTATGTGTGGGGCGGCAGTTCACCCAGCACCAGCTTTGATTGCAGCGGCTACATTTCGTGGGTGCTGAATCACTCCGGCTGGAACGTGGGCCGCCAGACCGCACAGGGCCTTTACAACCTCTGTACTCCTGTTTCGGCCGCACAGGTCAAACCGGGCGACCTTGTGTTTTTCAAGGGAACCTACGATACCCCCGGCGTGAGCCATTGCGGTATCTATGTAGGCAATTCCATCATGCTGCACTGCGGCGACCCTATCTCTTACACAAACCTCAACTCAAAATATTGGCAGGAACATTTTTACAGCTATGGGCGTTTACCGTGACGCCAGAAAGGATTTTGTATGGCAAAAAGACTTTCCCGCATTGAGCGCGACATTGAACGGCTCAAAGAAAAAATCAGCGAATACCAGCAGCAGTTGAAAGAACTGGAAGCTGCAAAGACCGAACAGGAAAATCTTCAAATCATTCAGTTGGTGCGCAGCATGAACATGACGCCGGACGAGTTCGCAGCTTTCCTGCGCAGCGGTGCGCTGAACGCTGCACCCACTGTCACCCCGTACCACAAACAGGAGGATGCCGCCGATGAAACCTGATAACTGGAACCGTTTCGCTGCCGGATTGCTGGCTATCCTGCTCTGCCTCTGTTCGTTCTCCATGCCTGTTTTTGCAAGCGGCACTGACCCTGCCCCGGAACCTCTGCCGGAAATTTTGGACGAGGAACCCACCACGGGCGGCATGGAGCCGGAGGGTGTACCTATCACGCCCAAAGGCAACGCAACACTGGTGGATGATTTCTACGGGGACAAACAGCTTATCACCGTGACCACCAAGGCCGGGAATTATTTTTACATCCTCATTGACCGTGCCAATGAGGATAAGGAAACCTCTGTCCACTTCCTGAACCAAGTGGACGATGCCGACTTGCTGGCCCTGCTGGATGAAGAACCGCAGGACACCGAGTTCTGCACCTGCACCGTGAAATGTGAGCCGGGAACATCAATGAAAACTGCTCCTTGTGTAAAAAGAGCCTGCGCAACTGCACGGCCCCGGAAGCTGTGAAAACTGACACCGAAACGCCAGAGGAAAAGCCGAAGTCCAGCATGGGCAGTCTGATGATCCTGCTGGTGCTGGCTCTGGCGGGCGGTGGCGCGGCACTCTATTATTTCAAGTTCCGCAAGCCCAAGGCCGATACCACCGGGCACGATGATCTGGACGAATACGATTTTGGCGAGGACGAGGATGCAGACGAGGAACCGGCTGAAATCGAGATTCATTCGGAGGACGGACAGGAGGACGAAACATGAGTTTTCAGCTGGTGATTGCCGAAAAGCCCAGCGTAGCCCGCAGCATTGCCACCGTGATCGGGGCCGCTGATAAGCGAACCGGCTACTGGCAAGGTGGCGGGTATCTGGTCAGCTGGTGCATCGGGCATCTGGTGTCCTTTGCGGAAGCGGGCCAGTACGATGAAAAATACTGCAAGTGGAAGTATGAAGATTTGCCCATCCTGCCCCAGCCGTGGCAGTTCGTCGTGCCGGACGAAAAGAAACAGCAGTTTGAAGTTCTGCGTGCCCTGCTCAACCGCCCGGATGTGGACAGTGTGACCGCCGCAACCGACGCAGGCCGGGAGGGAGAACTTATCTTCCGTTTCGTCTACCAAATGGCCGGCTGCACGAAACCTGTGAAGCGGCTCTGGGTTTCCAGCATGGAGGATGCCGCCATCCGGGAGGGCTTTGCAAACCTGCGCCCGGATTCGGATTACGATGCGCTGTACCAATCGGCCCTCTGCCGTGCAAAAGCAGATTGGCTGGTGGGCATCAATGCAACACGGCTGTTTTCGGTGCTGTACCACAAAACCCTGACGGTAGGCCGGGTGCAGACCCCGACACTGAAAATGCTGGTGGACCGGGATGCAAAAATCCTGCGCTTCCAGAAAGAAAAGTATTACACGGTCGGCATCCAGTCCGGCAGCCTGAAAGCGGGCAGCGGACGCATTTCGGATGCAGAAACCGCAAATTTTCTCAAAGAAAAATGCACGGGTGCAGTTGCCGTCTGTACTTCTGTCAAGCGGGAGAAAAAGACAGAACAGCCGCCCAAGCTCTATGACCTGACCACCTTGCAGCGGGAGGCGAACCGTCTATTTGGCTTCACGGCAAAGCAGACCCTTGACTATGCCCAGCAGCTTTACGAAAAGAAACTGCTGACTTATCCCCGCACCGACAGCCAATATCTGACCGAGGATATGGGCCAGACAGCACAACATCTTGTGTCTGACCTGCTGGGGCTGCTGCCCTTTGCCCAAGGGCTTGACTTGACCCCGGATGTGGGCCGGGTGCTGAACAGCAAAAAGGTATCGGACCACCACGCCATCATTCCCACTGCTGAATTTGTAAAACAGGGCTTCGCTGGTCTTGCCGAGAGTGAATGCAAGCTGATGAACCTTGTCTGCTCCAAGCTACTCTGCGCCGTGGCTGCACCCCATGAGTACGAAACTGTGACTGCAGTGTTCTCCTGTGCAGGGAGCGAGTTCGCCGCCAAAGGAAAGACTGTGCTTGTCCCCGGTTGGAAAGAGATCGACCAGAGGTTCCGCTCCACCCTGAAAGCAGACGGCGAAGAAGAAACAGAAACCCTGAACACCCTGCCGGAACTGACCGAGGGACAAAGTTATTCTGTTGTATCTGATATTTCGGAACATTTCACGTCCCCGCCGAAAGCCTACACGGAAGATACACTCCTGTCAGCAATGGAGCGGGCCGGAGCCGAGGATATGCCGGAAAACGCAGAACGCAAGGGGCTGGGTACGCCCGCCACCCGCGCCGCGATTCTGGAAAAACTGGTGCAAATGGGCTTTGTGCAGCGCAAGGGCAAGCAACTGGTGCCCACCAAGGACGGCATCAATCTGGCGGTGGTTCTGCCGGAAAGTTTGACCTCTCCCGCTCTGACTGCTGAATGGGAAAACCGCCTGACCGAGATTGCCAAGGGCAATGCAGACGCGGACGAGTTCATGGCCGAAATTGAAGCGCAGGTGCGTCAGCTGGTCAAGACCTACTCCTGCATCAGCGCGGACAAACAAAACCTGTTCCAGTCGGAACGGGCTATCATCGGCAAGTGTCCCCGGTGCGGTGAAAACGTCTATGAGGGTAAAAAGAATTTTTACTGCGGGAACCGTGGCTGTCAGTTCGTGATGTGGAAGAATGACCGCTTCTTTGAGCAACGGAAAAAGGCGTTCACACCGAAGATCGCCGCTGCTCTGCTCAAAAACGGTAAGGCAAAGGTCAAGGGCCTCTATTCCGAAAAGACAGGCAAAACCTATGATGCAACAGTGCTTCTCGCAGATACGGGAGGCAAGTACGTCAATTACCGGGTAGAGCGCAAAGAGTAAGGCAAAAATACGAGGGCCGGTTATGGTAAGGTGAAGCATTCATTTTGCCATAACCGGCTCTCTCTATCCGTAGGATAGCAAAAAAGGAGTGTGACCAAATGAGCGAATTATTTTCCATCCAGCTGCAAAATCGGCAGCAGCAAGGCAGGGATGGCGTCTGGCTGGACCTGCCCACTACAACCGAACAGGTACAAGCGGCCCTGCGGCAAATCGGCATTTCGTCCGATAATCCGCAGGGCCTTTTCATTTCCGGCTACTTTGCCGAGGAAGAAAAACGCTTTGCCATCCCCTACAGCATGGTGCTGGCATCCAATGTGGACGAGCTGAACTTTCTTGCCGCACGGCTGGAAACACTCTCTACCGGGGAACGCGCAGAGCTGAACGCCGCCCTGCAAGCCCCGCAGAGTGAGCTTTTCAGCATCGGGAGAATCACCGACTTTCCCGAAAACGTGGACTACTATGTGCATCTGCCGGATGTGCGCGGGCCTGCCCAGCTGGGCGACTACTATCTGAACCGTTCCGGCATGGTGGATATGCCGGAAGAATGGAAAGGCGGCATCGACACGGCGCAGTTCGGCCGCTATGTGGCCCAGCAGGAGCAGGGCGTGTTTACCGAGTATGGCTACCTTGTCAAAAGCGGGGACGAGTGGCAGAAAGTCCACGAGGGCCAGCCTATGCCGGAGGAATACCGGGTTCTGCCCTTTCCTGCGCCGGAAGTTTTGCGAGATTCGGCCAACATCCCACCGCCTGTTCAACCTGAAACGGAACCGCAGAAAGTTATCCCCATCATCCTGAACGGCAAAGACAGCGTAGAGCGCATGAAAGAAATCACGGATCGGTTAGAAACAGGCATCCAACAGCTGTTCGACAGCGACCGCTACAAAGCCTACCTCACCACGATGGCAAAATTCCACAATTACAGCTTCAACAACACCTTGCTGATCGCCATGCAGGGCGGACAGCTGGTGGCGGGCTTCAACAAGTGGAAAGACACGTTCCACCGCACCGTAAAAAAGGGCGAAAAAGGCATCAAGATTCTTGCTCCTGCGCCGTACAAGGTCAAGCAGAAGATGGAAAAGCGGGACGAACAGGGTAAGCCGATTCTGGACAAGGACGGCAAGCCGCTGACGGAAGAAAAGACGGTGCAGATTCCGGCCTTTAAGGTGGTTTCCGTGTTCGATGTCAGCCAGACCGAGGGCGAACCTCTGCCCTCTATCGCGGTGAATGAACTGTCCGGCAGCGTGCAGGACTACCAAGATTTTTTCAAGGCATTGGAGCAGACATCCCCGGTGCCCATCGGGTTTGAGGACATAGAGGGCGGGGCGCACGGGTACTTTCATCTGCTCGACAACCGCATTGCAATTCAGGAGGGCATGAGCCAGCTGCAAACCATCAAAACAGCCATCCACGAGATTGCCCATGCCAAGCTGCACGCCATCGACCCGAACGACCCAGAACAGACTAACCGCCCGGACAGCCGCACCCGCGAGGTACAGGCCGAAAGCGTGGCCTATGCTGTTTGCCAGTACTACGGGCTGGACACATCCGAGTATTCCTTTGGCTATGTGGCCGGGTGGAGTTCTGGCCGGGAACTGGCCGAACTGAAAGCCTCTCTGGAAATTATCCGCAGCGCGGCCCATGAGCTGATCTCCGCGCTGGACGAACATCTGGCAGAACTGCGCCAGCAGCGGGAAGCAGACCTTTCCGCTACACAGGAGGCCGCATTTGCACTGGATAATGGCAATACGCTGTTCATCCAGACCTGCGATTCTGGCTATGACTACACTCTGTATGGCCCGGACCACACGGCTCTGGACGGTGGGCAGCTGGACGCGCCCGGTCTGACTCTGCCGGATGCCGGGCGGGAAGCACTTAATCTGCTGGGGCAGACAGCCGCGGTGGCGGAAGTTCTGTTGGGCGATAAGCTGGCGGCGTTCCAAGAGGCGGCGGAAAAAGCAAATGAACTTTCTGCCCCGGAAGCAGAAAAAGCCGCTGCGACAGATTTATTCGCAGAGCCCACGGTCACAATTCTGTGGAGTGAAAGTGACAAGCTGCAGGACGGCGAAACCATGCCACTGTCCGTGGCAAACCGCGTCTTTGAAGAACTGGACACCACCCAGCACACGGAACGGGAAAAGGACGGCTACACAGGTGGCTGGTACGACAAGACCGCATTCCGCATTGATTTTACCCTGAACGGCCAGCCAGACAACTACGAGGGGCGGCAGGATTTTGGTGACGGAGAGGGTTCTTTGGTTCAACACATCCAGAACTACCACGAATACTACGCCAAAGATGAAAACTGGAAGAATTTTGTTCTGCATAACAAAGGCCCGAAAGCATGGGAGCAGGACAAGGCAGAGCGGGAAATGGTGCTGACCGAGTTTATCCCGTACCTCAAACAGCATTGCAATCTTTCCGCTATGGAGCAGACGGCTACCGCCGCTTTGCGAGAGGGACAGAACATTTCGCCGGAACAGGCGGCCTATTACAACGCTGTTGTGGCCTATGTGCAGGACTGCCGCCCGCTGCTTAACCAAGGCCAGTATAACTTGCCGGAACCGCCCAAGCTGGCTGACTTTGACCAGAGCTTGCAGGATTACAAGGCACAGGTGCAGGTCGAGATCGCGCAGGAAGCGGCTGCTGCCGGAATGACCGTAGAGGAATACGCAGCGGCAGGCTTTGAAGCACCGCAGCAGGACAGCTTTTTCCATCTACCAGCTGCGCAATGAAGATTCCACCCGCGATTACCGTTTTGAGCCCTACGACCGCCTGCAGGCTGCCGGTTTGACCGTGGACAAGGCCAACTATACGGAAGTATACGCCGCGCCGC
>ENA-OQCL01000651-OQCL01000651.1-human-gut-metagenome-genome-assembly--contig:-NODE-651-length-15595-cov-4.222136_pt1 | contig 15595 bp, 15 predicted proteins | sample MGYA00242502_ERZ504586 | MGnify/ENA primary metagenome ERZ504586 (study PRJEB26092, sample SAMD00036316) | human gut metagenome | host: Homo sapiens | study: EMG produced TPA metagenomics assembly of... | reverse complement strand
AACCTGCCTGAAGGCTATATGAAGCCCTGGCTGAATTTCGGCATCGTGCAGTTTGAAAACGGCGTGACCGCCATGGGTCAGATCGGCTTTGACGATATCGAAAACGGCATGGAGCTGGTCTCCACCGTGGATGTGGTCAAAGAGGGCGTGGGCCAGGATCAATACGGTTTCGTGTTCGTCAAACCATAAGGCGTGGAAGGGATACCCGCCTGGCAGGCGCCGGGCGGGGATTCTGCAAGGGCGGGGCTGAAAACCGCCCCCGCAGTCCAAAGCGGGCGGCCCGATCCGGCCGCCCCACCATACTGGAGGGATTTGTTTGATAAAACTTGAAGTTCGAAAAAATTGCGTATTACGATTCCGTGACCCTGATGCTCATCTCCAAGGACGTTAAGAAGCTGGAAGGCATCGAAGAAGCCCTGGTGGGCATGGGAACGGAATTGAATCGGGAAATCGCGGCCAATCTGGGCCTGGACGCCCGGGGTTCGAGGCGGTGGGGCCCAATGACTTTTTTGTGGCCGTCCGCTGCGGGGACGAGGCGGCGTTTACCAACGCCATAGAGACCGTGGATACCCTCATCAATAAAAAGGCGGACAGCGAAGCCGCGGCCTATACCCCCCCCACCCTGGAGGGTGCGCTGAAGATGGACCCCAATCTGAACATGGCGGTCATCTCCGTGCCGGGCAAGTTCGCGGCAGGGGTCGCCCAGGAGTGCCTGGATAAGAACATCCACGTGATGCTCTTTAGCGACAACGTGACCGTGGACGAAGAACGGGAACTGAAAACCTTTGCGGCGGAACGTGGTTTGCTGGTCATGGGCCCGGATTGCGGCACGGCCATCATCAACCACGTGCCTTTGGCGTTTGCCAACGTGGTAAAGCCGGGGGGCATCGGCATCGTAGCGGCTTCCGGCACGGGCACCCAGGAGGTATCCTCCCTGGTGGACCAGCTGGGGGGCGGCGTATCCCAGGTGATCGGCACCGGCGGCCGGGATCTGAAGAAAGAGATCGGCGGCATCATGATGACCATGGGCCTGGAGTCCCTCATCGACGACGAGGCCACCAAGGTGATCGTGTTGATCTCCAAGCCCCCGGCCAAGGAGATCGCCACCCAGATCCTTACGCTGGCCACCAAGACGGATAAGCCCGTGGTGGTGTGCTTCATCGGCGGCGACCCGGCGGAGATCCGTTCCTTTGGCCTACATGCGGCCCTGTCCCTGGAGGATGCGGCCTATAAGGCGGTGGCCCTATTGAAGGGCGAGGAGGTCAAGGACTTCGTGGGCTTCACCATGGGCCAGGCGGAGGCCGAGGCCCCTGGCTAAGGTGGAGGCCGGAAAATGGCCCCCAGCCAGCGGTATGTGCGGGGCCCTGTTCCACCGGCGGTACCCTTTGCGACGAGGCGATGAAGCTCCTGAAGGAAGGCCTGGGCCATATTTATTCCAACATCCCCTTGGACCCCGCGGATCTCATCGAGGAGGCCCGTACCGCCAAGAGCCGGGAGAACACCTTCCTGGATTTCGGCGACGACGCCTTTACCGTGGGCCGGCCCCATCCCATGATCGACCCCTCCCTGCGGGCTGAGCGGGTGATCACCGAAGGGGACGATCCCGAGACGGCCGTCATCTTTACGGATTGCGTCATCGGCTATGGCTCCCATCCGGACCCGGCTGAAGACCTGTCCGAGGCCATCCGCAAGGCAAAGGCCAACGCCCAGCAGGCGGGACGGCACATTACGGCGGTGGTCTCCGTGTGCGGCACGGAAGGCGATCCCCAGGGGCTCACAGCCACCCGGGAAAAGCTGCGGGCAGCCGGCGCGCTGGTATTCCCCTCCAATGCCCAGGCAACCCGTTTCGTGCAGCTGCTGCTGGGGAATCTTGCGTAGGAGGGAATTATGGCGAAATTGAACGAATTATACCAAAAAGAGCTCCATGTCGTAAACTTTGGCGTGGAAGCCTTCTATCAGGACCTCCTATCCCAGAACAAAAAGGCGGTACATGTCAATTGGAAGCCCGCCGCGGGAGGCGATCCCCGGCTGGCGGCCATGCTCCGCAAGCTCCACAGCGGGGAGCTGGGTGAAAAGATCGCCGCGGCCAACGCCGAGGCCCTCACCCGGATCCTCAACGCCCAGCCTACCCTGATCGGCCTGGGCACCGCAGGGGAGCTGCTGCCCGGCATGACCAAGAAAACCATCCTCCATGCGGGCCCGCCCATTACCTGGGACAGGATGAGCGGCCCGGTGCGGGGCGCCGTCATGGGCGGCCTGATCTACGAGGGATTGGCCAAGGACCTGAAAGAAGCGGAAGAGTTGGCGGCCTCCGGGGAGATCACCTTCGACCCCTGCCACCATCATAACGCGGTAGGCCCCATGGCGGGCGTGGTGACCTATTCCATGCCTGTATGGCGGATGAAGAACAAGGCCTTTGGCAACGAAGCCTATTGTACCTTTAACGAGGGCTTGGGCAAGGTGCTGCGCTTCGGCGCCTGCGACCAGGAGGTCATCGACCGGCTGAACTGGCTGGCTTCCGGCCTGTATCCGGTGCTGCGGGCAGCCATGGAGCGGATCGGGGAGATCGACATCAAGACCATGATCGCCCAGATCCTCCAGATGGGCGACGAGGGCCACAACCGGAATAAGGCGGGCACCTCCCTGCTGTTCCGGGAGCTGACCTTGGGCGTGCTGGAGACGGACTTCTCCAACCAGGAGAAGGAGGCGGCCCTGCGCTTCCTCAACAACAACGACCACACCTTCCTGAACATCTCCATGCCGGCCTGTAAGTGCACCATGGACGCCATCCAGGGGATCCCCTATTCCACGGTGGTATCCACCATGTGCCGCAACGGCACGGACTTCGGTATCAGGATCGCGGGCCTTGGGGAAAAGCAGTGGTTCACTGCCCCGGCAGAGGCGGTGGACGGCCTTTACTTCCCGGGCTACACCGAAGCGGACGCCAACCCGGACCTGGGGGACAGCTGCATCACAGAGACCACCGGCATCGGCGGCTTCTGCATGGCGGCGGCCCCGGCCATCGTCCAGTTTGTGGGCGGCAAGGTCCAGGACGCCATCAATTACTCCCTGGAGATGTACGAGATCACCACCGGCGAAGGCTCCGCATACCGGATCCCCGCCCTGGACTTCCGGGGCAGCGCCACGGGCATCGACCTGCTGAAGGTGATCGAGACCGGTATCCGGCCCATTATCAATACGGGCATCGCCCACAAGGACTATGGCGTGGGCCAGATCGGCGCCGGCTTGGTGCGGCCCCCGGCCGCCTGCTTCACCCAGGCCCTGGAGGCCTGCGCAAAGGCTTGGCTGGAATAGCCGGCCTTTAAACCGATTCCTTTTCTCCCACCCGGCCTAGGAGGCTGGGTGGGGTTTCGGGCGGATCGCCCCGTTATCATCCACGCCGCAGGTTTATTGCGGCTGCAAATTACCGTAAGGAGGTTTCGCAAATGAGCAAATGGTCTGATATTAAAATGTACGAACTCTCCATCCCCATTGGCATCAATACGCCCCCCTGGCCCACCTATGAGCCCTTGCAGATGAAATTCTTCAAGCGGCTGGCGCCCAACGGGGCCAACGGCCAGCTGATGACCCACTCCAACCACGTGGGCACCCACTTGGACGGCCCCCTGCATTTTGACACCGCAGGCCGGGATATGGCCTCCCTGGAGCTGACCAAGCTGTGCGCCCCCGGCGTGGTGGTAGACCTTTCCGACCAGGCTATGGACTGGGGCATTTATACCCCGGAAGATATCGAAAAGCGGGTAGAGGTGAAGGAAGGCGATATCCTGATCATCAACACCGGCTACCATAAGTATGGCTGGGATAGCCCCGAGGCGGATGAGCGCCGCTACATGCTCCGCCACCCCGGCCCCTGCCTGGACTTCGTCCGCTGGGTGCGGGAAAAGAAGCTGCGCTGGATCGGCGTGGACTGCGGCTCCGCAGACCACCCCATGAACACCAAGATCCGCGACTGGGAACCCATGGAGGCCGAAAAGTGCGACGCCGTGTTCAAAGAGCGCTATGGTAAGGGCCTCAACGACATCTATCCCTGGCCGGACCATTACCAGGCCATGCATATCGAGCTGTTCTGCAAGCCCTATGAGGCCATCCATGCCGAGTGCTTGGGCGGCCAGATCGACGAGCTCTCCAATAAGCGGGTCGTTATCGGCTGCTTCCCCTGGAAGCTGGTGGAAGGCGAAAGCTGTATCTCCAGAATCGTGGCCTTCGACGGCTTTGAAGACGTGTAATTTTATGGGACGGCGTTTGCCGTCCCTCGCTATTTTCCAATAAATATCACGACTTACCGACTTGTAACGAGGTGGCAGGTGCGCTATATGAGATCCAAGCGTTATAAGCAGCATACGATCCCATATCCCTAAGGGACGGCGCACTGCCGCCCCTCGTTATTTTTTTACAAGAATCACGAGTCTACTAGACTCGCAGGAACGAGAGAGGTAGAGCAGGTGGAAGCGTTATCCTACGTCATTATCCTGGCCATTATCGCAGCGTTGCTGCTCATCTATGAAAAGGGATTGCGGCCGATAAAAAAGCCTGCGACGGGTTTGCCCTGGCCTATTTCGCCCTGTACCAGGAGACGGTAGGCAATGCCGTCCCAACGGGAATACGATATATCCAGGCTGGGGAGGAAGACGGGATCCGCTTGTTGCCTATGGAAGAGCAGGACACGGCGGTGGCCCAGGCGCTGGAACGGGCGGCCGGGCAAGAAGCCCAAGCCCATCTAGGCCGGATGCGGCAGGCATTGGAACGGTGTTTTGACGCCATCGGCAGCAGCGAACGATATCGGAATATGTATTTCCAGCCGTTAAATGAAATTTACGCCTTGCCCCATTATTTTATCTTGGCGGGGCGAGAACCAGAACAAATTGTGAAGCATGCGGAGCTGGCAGACGCGGAAGGGTTTATGCATAAACATCAGCAGGTTTGCCAGCAGTTGGCCCGGCGGCTGAGCCGGGACGGGCTAACAAAGTTTCAGGCGGCGTGCCGGCAGGGATAACCTGCGGCGCCTGACAGGACCCAGGACCGGGCGGGGCGCGGCGGCGCCGCCCCAGCCACAAATCAGGAGGAGGAGGACGTATGAGAGCATTTGAGTATTTTGCGCCTGGGACCGTAGGGGAGGCGGCAAAATTCCTTCGTGAAAACGAGGGGAAGGCCGTGGTCCTCAACGGCGGTACGGATGTGGTGATCCAGCTGCGGGATCGGCTGATCAACCCGGCATACGTGGTGGACATCAAACGCATCCCAGGATTGAACGAACTGCGTTTTTCCAAGGAAGAGGGCCTGCATATCGGTGCATGCGTGAATATGAATCGCCTAGGCGGGGATGAGAACGTACGCACATATTACCCCTTCCTGGCGGAAGCCGCCCTATCGGTGGGCTCCAAGCAGGTGCGCAACCGGGCGACCTGCGCGGGCAACCTGATCAACGCTTCCCCCTTGGCGGACACCTCTACGCCCCTGCTGTGCCTGGACGCGGTGTTGGAAGTGGAAGGCCCGGACGGCAAGCGGGAGATCCCCATCAATGAGTTTTTCGTATTCGTCCGCAAGACCACCTTGCAAAAGGATGAGATCGTCACGGGGATCCGGGTCCCCTATTATGAGGGCGTCCAGGGTATTTTCACCAAGGTATCCCGGCGCAATAAGGTGGACCTATCCACCGTGTGCAGCACGGTGATGAAGCATGAAGGCAAATACCGGGCGGCCTTTGGCTCTGTGGCGCCGACCCCCCGGCGGCTGCCCCAAACGGAAGCCTGCCTGAACGAAGGGCCGTTGGATGAAGCGCGGATCGACCGGGCGGTGGAGCTGGCCCTCAGCGAGGTATCCCCCATCGACGACGTGCGGGCAAGCAAGCAGTACAGGCTGGACGTGGTGGCTATGGCCCTGCGCCGGAGCCTGGAAAGCCTGGGCTAAGGAGGGACGCGAGATGAAATATCATGTTCATTTTTACGTAAATGGCGATGCCTATGATTTGGATGTGCCCGCCAACAAAACCATGCTGGATGTGTTGCGGGACGAATTGTGCCTTACCGGTACCAAGGAGGGCTGCGGCGCCGGTGAGTGCGGCGCGTGCACGGTGATCGTGGACGATGTGCCCCTCAACGCTTGCCTGGTGCTGGCGCCGGAGCTGGACGGGGTGCATATCACCACGGTGGAAGGCCTGTCCGACGGGCCGAAGCTCTCGCCGCTGCAGCAGAGCTTCATCAAGCATGGCGCCCTGCAGTGCGGGTTCTGCACGCCTGGCTTCCTCATGTCCGCCACGGCGCTGCTCAATGAAAATCCCCATCCCACCCGGGAGGAGATCATCGATAGCATCAGCGGGAACCTGTGCCGTTGTACGGGCTATAAGCGGATCGTAGAAGCCATTGAGGAGATCGCAGCCCGCGGCCAGGCGGCCGATACACAGGAATAGAAAGGAGGCGCCCCGTATGAAATATGTAGGCCAAAGCATAGAGCGTGTGGACGCGATCCGCAAGGTAACCGGGCAGGCGCAGTATGTGGGCGACTTCCATATGCCCCGCATGCTGTACGCCCAGGTGAAGCGGAGCCCGTACCCCCATGCGAAGATCATCAGCATCGACGTATCCAAAGCCGAGAAGCTTCCCGGCGTGCGGGCCGTGATCACCGGCGAATGGTATACCAAGCGTTGCGGCCTGTACCTGGAGGATAAAAACTTCCTGGCCAACAAAACGGTGAAGTATCAGGGCGAAGCCGTGGCCGCAGTTGCCGCAGAAACCGCCGAGATCGCCCAGGAAGCCTGCGATTTGATCGAGGTGGTCTATGAGGAGCTGCCGGCGGTTACCAACGCCATAGAGGGCATGAAGCCCGATGCGCCCCTGATCCATCCCGACCTGCACACCTACAAAGTCGCACCGATTTTCTTCCCCAAACCCCACACAAATATCTCCCATCACTACAAATTGCGCAAAGGAGATGTTGACAAAGCCTTCAAAGAGTGCGATTATGTAGCAGAGCACACGTATTACATTCCCCATGTACAACACGTCCCCTTGGAACCCCATGTAGCCATTGCGCAATATGAATACGACGGCAAGCTGACCGTTTGGGCCAGCACCCAGTCCCCCTACGCGGTGCGGCAAGCCCTGAGCGTAGCCTTTGAGATCCCCCTGAATAAGCTGCGGGTTATTTCCCCGTACGTGGGCGGCGGCTTCGGCTCAAAAGCAGGCACCACCATCGAGGGCATCATCATCCCCCTGGCCATGCGCTGCAAGGGCCGGCCGGTGAAGCTCCAGTACAGCCGGGAGGACGAATTCCAGAATTCCTACGTACGCCAGGGCCTCCATTGCAAGATCAAGACCGGCGTCAAGAAGGACGGCCGCATCCACGCGGTGAAGAACGAATTCGTCTGGGATGGCGGCGCCTATACAGAATATGGCGTCAACATCGTAAAGGCAGGCGGCTTCGCCTCCGCAGGCCCCTACAACATCGACAACGTGTGGACGGATAGCTACTGCGTCTACACCAACCACCCCGTGGGCGGCCCGTACCGGGGCTTCGGCATGTGCGAGATCCACTTCGCCATCGAGCAGAACATCGACATCGTGGCCAAGGAGATCGGCATGGATCCGGTGGAGATGCGCCGGATCAACGGCCTGCGGGTAGGGGATAAGACCTGCATGGGCGAGACCATGGTGGTATCCGGGTACCATGAGTGCCTGGAGGAAGTGGTCAAGGATATCGGCTACGGGGAGAAGAGCGAGAGCCCCAACCCCCGGAAGGTACGGGGCAAGGGCATCGCGGCCGGCTGGAAATCCCCCTCCATGCCCACCAACGCAGGTTCCGCGGCCATCATCCGCATGAACGAGGACGGCACCTTCTTCCTGATGACCAGCGGCCAGGAGATCGGCCAAGGTTCGGATACGGCCCTGACCCAGATCGCCGCCGAGACCCTGGATGTGGACCCCAAGCTGATCACCATCCGCACCGGCGACACGGACCATACCCCCTATGAATGGCAGACCGTGGCCAGCCGTACCACCTATTGCGCAGGCAACGCGGTGAAGCTGGCCTGCGAGGACCTGAAGAAGAAGATCCTGGAGCTGGCCCAGATCAAGCTGGGGGCCTATAAGCGGGATCTGGAATTCAAGGACGGGTATGTGGTGCACAAGATCTACACCGACCGGAAGGTCCCCCTGGCGGAATTCGCATTGGGCCTGGCGTTCCCGGACGGCTCCGGCGTAGGCGGCCCCGCCATTGGCGTAGGTACCTTCACCCTGGAGAACAACATCAACTACGACAAGGAAACCGGCATCGGCGAACATCCTGTGGCATTCTGGACCATCGGCGTGAACGGCGCGGAGGTAGAGGTGGATCTGGACACCGGCGAGGTGAAGGTGCTTCGGATGGTATCCTGCTTCGACGCAGGCAAGGTCATCAACCCGGAAACCTTCTGCGCCCAGTCCGAAGGCGCCATGGTGCAGGCCATGGGTACGGCCCTGTTCGAGGAGCTGATCCTCAAGAACGGCCATATCCTCAACAAGAACTTTGTAGACTATAAGATCCCCACGGCGGACGATATGCCAGAGTTGACCGTTAAATACATAGAGCATGCGGAGCCCACCGGCCCATACGGGGCACGGGGCGTGGGCGAGCCGCTTATGGTACCCGGCGCGCCGGCTATTGCAAACGCCATTTACGACGCCATCGGCGTGCGATTCAACCGTATGCCAATTACAGCTGAGGAGGTATTGAAGGCTCTAAAAGAAAAGGCGACTGAATAACGCCGTATCCGCGGCCGCAATGGCCTAAGGATTTAAAGCAGTCACCGAAGCACTTAGGGAAGCATACTTACAAATTGGAAGTAGGTGCTACTTTTGAGCAAGGAAAAGATCGATTATGGCTAAGGCATTTATGATGCACCAGGACAATTAGGTTGGGGTAGAACGGTTGTTCTGGGCATCCAGCACGTATTTGCCATGTTTGGCGCAACGGTGCTGGTCCCCATCCTCACAGGTCTAAGTATCTCCGTGACGCTGCTGTGCGCAGGCGTGGGCACATTGCTCTTCCACTTCCTGGCAAAGGGGAAAGTACCTGCATTCCTGGGATCTTCCTTCGCATTCCTTGGCGGATTTGCGGTGGTAGCCCCCATGGTGGACGGTATGCCCAACAAGGAAATGCTGCCCTATGCATGCGGCGGTATCGTGATTGCCGGTTTGCTGTACGTGGTGGTAGCGGCGCTGATCAAGGTGTTTGGTATCAAACGGGTCATGCGCTTGTTCCCGCCGGTGGTTACCGGTCCTATCATCATCCTGATCGGCTTGATCCTGGCGCCCAGCGCCATCACCAACTGCCAGGCCAACTGGCTGCTGGCGGTCATCACCATGCTGCTGATCATCGGCTGCAACATCTGGGGCAAGGGCATGATCAAGATCATCCCCATCCTGATCGGTATCGTAGGCGCCTACATCATCGCCTTGATCGTCGGCTGGGTAGACTATAGCGGCCTGGCAACTGCAGCCGCCGTAGGCATCCCGCCCTTCACCATTGCCAAATTCAGCGGCAGCGCGATCCTCACCATGGCGCCCATCGCCTTGGCTACCATGATGGAGCACGTGGGCGATATCTCCGCCATCAGCGCGACCTGCGGCAGGAACTTCATCGCCAACCCCGGCCTGCATCGCACCCTGTTGGGCGACGGCTTGGCCACCTCCCTGGCTGGCTTGGTGGGCGGCCCCGCCAACACCACCTACGGCGAGAACACCGGCGTGCTGGCCCTCTCCAAGGTATACGATCCCAAGGTCATCCAGATCGCGGCGGTCGTGGCCGTCATCCTCAGCTTCAGCCCCTGGTTTGACGCCCTGGTGAACACCATCCCCACCGCCATCATCGGCGGCGCATCCTTCGTGCTCTACGGCATGATCTCCGCCATCGGCGTACGGAACGTGGTAGAAAATCAGGTAGACCTGACCAAGTCCCGTAACCTGATCATCGCGGCGGTCATCCTGGTATCCGGCTTGGGCTTCAACTCCGTAGGCGGCATCCAGATCGGCATCGTGAACCTGTCCGGCTTGGCCACCGCTGCCATCCTGGGCATCTTGCTCAATGCCATTCTGCCCGGCAAGGACTATGAGTTCCAGATGGAAGAGCCTGAGGACGCAAAGGCTTAATCTGTAGGAATCTTGCCGGGCCCCTCCGGCAAGATTCCCCACAAGTAAAAAGGGGATGCGCCGCGCCGGTTTGGGGCGGCGCATCTTAGTTCAAACTATAGGGGTAAGGGGCGCAGAATAGCGCCTGGGGGAGAGGAGGATAGGCATATGCCTAGTATCTGCATAGCAGGAACAGCCGCAGCCGCCATGCTGCAACAGGGACCCATGGAAGGACGGGTACATAGCGTGTTCCGCCGGGTGCTGAATGTGGAAATGCCGGCATTGGCAGGGGCGGTGGATAACCTATATAGTTTGGGAAGGCAGGATGTGCCGCCATCGCCTGCCATGCTGGTGACAGACCTACGGCGGGCATTTTTCGGGGTCTCACCTGGGGATGTGATCCGGGTCCATTCGGATTTAATCGAAGTGGGGGAATACCGCATCGCCATTCCGGAAGCGCTACCCCAGTGGGGACAGAGCCCCCATGTATGCGGCGACCTGGCGGATCGGGAAACCCTAGAAGGCTATTTTTCCAATATTGCCGCCGTGCTGCTGCAACGGGTGCCCTGGCCGCAACCCAGCGCATTGCTGCTTTTGGCAGGCCGGCAACCCCGGCGGGACGATCCCTATGGCAAGGCCTTCCAGGCCGGGGTAGAGGGATTGGAGGCATGGGGCGATAGAGCCTTGGAGGCTGCCTTGCCTGCGGCCCCGGTGCAGGAAACGGCACGGCTGTTGGGCTTGGGCGCAGGACTGACCCCCTCGGGCGACGATTATATTTCCGGGGTACTGATCGGCCTTGGGCAATTTCCCAAAGCGGCAGGTTTGCTGGCCAGCTTGATCCAGGCGGTGCAGGCCAATCTGGCCCGTACCAACCGCTTGAGCCAGCACTTTTTATCCTATGCCATGGCCGGCTATTGGGGCCGCCTGGAAGATCAGCTGGTCGCCGCATTGTGCGCGGCAGACCGGCCGGGTTATCTGGCTGCGGCGGAAGCTTTAGCCGCATACGGTTCCTCCTCCGGAATAGATGAAATGCTGGGCCTGCGCACCGGCCTGCGCCTGGGATTGATGGCTTCCAATGGGGAGAGGCTTTGCTAAGGCATTAGAAATGCTTATGGATCGATAGAATACCATTGGAAAACTTGTTGACAGCCCTAGGGTTTCATGGTATCCTTGGGTTAATAAAACGTATAGTCGGATGATTGGCTCGGGAGAGACCGGGAACCCGGCGCCGAAGGGGCAAGCAGAAACTCTCAGGCAAAAGGATCGAGCCAGGACGACACTCCGAAAAAGTACGGCAGGACGCTTTTCTTGCCATACGCCGAAGGTGCAACCGCCTCAGCCCGCCTGAAAAGGCGGCAGGGGTGTGGAATCTCTCAGGTGCAAAAACGGAGGCGCAAATTTCCAAGGGGAAGTTTGCGCCTTTTCTCGTACCCTAAAAACCAGCACATCCAACCCCTTGCAGAATCAACAATCTATCGGGAGGAGCAACAAAACAATGCAGGAATGCAAGCGCACACAACTTTACGATGTCCATGTGGCGGCAGGGGCCAGCATGGTGGACTTTGGCGGTTGGGAAATGCCCATTCAGTATCCCACCGGCATTGTGGCGGAACACCTGTATACCCGGCATGTATGCAGCTTATTCGACGTATCCCACATGGGCCGGCTGCTGATCCAGGGGCCGGAGCGGGTGGCCTTCTTACAGCATGTGCTCACCAGCAACGTGATGGCCCTGGACCTGAACAAGGCCCAGTATTGCATCATCCCCAACGAAAACGGCGGGGCTGTGGACGACGCCTATCTGTACAAATTCGAGGAGGATTGGTTCCTGCTGGTGGTGAACGCCGCCAATAAGGACAAGGACCTGGCCCATCTGGGGGCGCTGGTCAAGGATTTCGACTGCACCATCACGGACATCTCCGCGGACTATGCTTCCATCGCCATCCAGGGGCCAAAGAGCAAGGAGCTGCTGCTACAAATGTCCGGCGGCCAGGCCATTACCGAGCCCATGAAGAACGCCCTGAATACCCTGGAGCTGGAAGGAAAGACCGTGCGGGTTGCCAAGACCGGCTATACCGGCGAGCCGCTGGGCTATGAATTGTTCATCGACAGCGCCAACGCCGCCTGGCTGTGGAACCGGCTGGTGGAGCTGGGGGCCAAGCCTGCGGGCTTGGGCGCCCGGGATACCCTGCGGCTGGAGGCGGGGCTGCCCCTTTACGGCCATGAGATGGGCCAGGCCCCCGATGGCAGCGAGATCCCCATTTTCGCTGTGCCTCTGGCCAAGTTTGCCGTGAGCTTCTCGGAGCAAAAGGGCAATTATGTGGGCCGGGCGGCCCTAGAAAAGCAGGCGGAGGCCAACAAGGCCATCCTGAATCGGGATTTCCGGGATCTGTCCGTGCTGCCCAAGCGCATCCAACCCATCACCCTGCTGGATCGGGGCGTGATGCGGGCCGGCATGGAGGTTTACAGAGGGGACGTGTGCATCGGCTGGGTCACCAGCGGCACCATGGTGCCCTATTACCAGGCGGAGGGCGAGGGCTTGGCCACGGTGATCCTGGAGGAGACCGCCAAGCGTTCCATCGGCCTGGCCTACATTGCCAGCGACGTGCTCACGGACGATATGGTAGAGATCGACGTGCGGGGCAAGCGGCTCAAGGCTGTGGTGCCTGCCTGCCATATGCGGGCGGATGCGCCGCCTTTTGCCCGGCCCATCCTGTACCGGCCGGAGGCGGCCCCCCGCCCAGGCGGACGCCGCGCCCCGGTATGAAAAGGCCGTCAACCTGATCCGGGAGGCCACGGAAAACCACGACTGGCGGCAGAACCGGTGCATCAACCTGATCCCCTCGGAAAATAGCGCCAGCCGGGCCGTACAGCTGCTGTGCGCCTCGGACCCTGCCTTCCGCTATGCGGAGCATAAAAAGGTAAAATCCTTCTACGACGCGGATATCTTCTATTACCAGGGCACCAAGTTCATCGACCGGGTGGAGCAGCTGCTGGTGGAGCAGATGAAGGAATACTTCGGCTGCACCGAGGTGGAGACCCGGGTCATCAGCGGCCAGATGTCCAATATGGCCACCTTCTCCGCCCTGATGGATTGGAAAAACCGCCTGGACCGCAAGCATGACCCCAAGCGCCTGGGCTATGTGATGAACAACCACATCATCAAGGGCGGCCACCTTTCCGCCCAACCCATGGGCGCCCTGCGGGACTATATCGCCATCGACCCGGTGACCGAACGCCATGCCATCGTGAACTTCCCGGTGTGCAAGGATAACATTTATAAGATCGACGTGGAGGAGACCAAAAAGCTCATCGACCAGTATAAGCCCGAGCTGATCATCTTCGGCAAGAGCATGGTGCTGCACCGGGAACCGGTGGCCGCCATCCGCCAGTTTGTGGACCAGCAGGGGATCCCCACCACCATCATGTACGATATGGCCCATGTGCTGGGCCTGGTGGGCCCCTACTTCCAGCAGCCCTTCCAGGAGGGCGCGGAGATCGTCACCGGGTCCACCCATAAGACTTTCTTTGGGCCCCAGCGTGGCGTCATTGCGGTGAACTACCAGAAAGAGGAATTGAAATACGGCCTCTGGGAGACCATTGAGCGCCGGGCCTTCCCAGGCAGCGTATCCAACCATCACCTGGGCACCCAGTTGGGCCTGCTGATGGCTGCCTATGAGATGAACCAGTTCAAGGACGAATACCAGAAGAACATCGTGAACAACGCCAAGAGCTTCGCCAAGAGCCTGAAGGCCCACGGCCTGGAGGTGGCGGGGGATCCGGCCAACGATTACACCGAGACCCATCAGGTGATCGTGTCCGTGGGCTACGGGGAAGGCCCCAGAGGTGGCGGAGCGGCTGGAGCAGAACAACATCATCGTCAACTACCAGGCCACCCCCGAGGAGGAGGGCTTCACGGCCTCCGGCGCCTTGCGCATGGGTGTGAGCGAAATGACCCGCTTCGGCTTTGGCCCGGCGGAATTCGACCGGCTGGCCGGCATCATGGCGGACTGCATCCTACGGTGCAAGGACGTGACCCAAGAGGTGGAGGCCTTCCGCAGCCAGTATACCCAGATGCATTACTGCTTCGACCAGCAGCAGATGCTGGAGGCCCTGGAGGGCTTTTCGGAAAAGATTGGCCTGTAACCCTTTTACCGTACCCGCCCCAGGGCCGACGCCGGCCCTGGGATAAAACCTGTGAATAAAAATTTGGAGGTATTGATCATGAAGTATCCCGTTGAGTTGCAGTATTCCAAGTCCCACGAGTGGGTGAAGGAGGAGGACGGCGTGATGGTGATCGGCATCACGGATTTCGCCCAGGACGCCCTGGGGGACGTGGTGTTCATCAACCTGCCCCAGGAGGGGGACGAGGTGACCGCTGGGGAATCCTTTGGCGATGTGGAATCCGTAAAGGCGGTCTCCGAGATCCTTAGCCCGGTGAGCGGCGTGATCTGCGCGGTGAACGAAGACCTGGCGGACAGCCCGGAATCCCTCAATTCCGACCCCTACGGCGCCTGGATCATCAAGGTGGAAAACGTGTCCGAGACCGAGGAGCTGTTGGATGCGGCCGCCTACGAGGCCTTCTGCGCCACGGAGGGCTGATATGGGCAGCTACATCCCCTCCACCAAGGCCCAGCAGCAGGAAATGCTATCCCAGCTTGGGCTACAGGATTTCAAGGGGCTGTATCAGGACGTACCCGCCAGCATGTATCTGGAGCAGGGGCTCAATATCCCTGCCGGCATGAGCGAGCTGGAGGTGCGCCGGGCGGTGTCCGCCATGGCAGGGGAAAACCGGGTGTTTTCCACCGTGCTGCGGGGCGCCGGCGCCTACGACCATTATATCCCCAGCATTGTCAAGTACATCCCCGCCAAGGAGGAATTCCTCACCGCCTATACCCCTTACCAGGCGGAAATGAGCCAGGGGATCTTGCAATCCATCTTTGAATACCAGACCATGATCTGCGAGCTGACCGGCATGGACGTGTCCAACGCCTCGGTATACGACGGGGCCACGGCAGCCGCCGAGGCGGCGGCCATGTGCCGGGACCGGAAGCGCACCGTGACGCTGGTGTCCGCCGCAGCCCATCCGGATACCATCAACACCATCCGTACCTATTGCTACGGGGCGGGGTGTGAGATGCGGCTGGTCCCCCTGCGGGAGGGCAAGACCGATCTGGAAGCCCTCAAGGACATGCTGGCAGCCGATGTGGCCAGCTTCTATGTGCAGCAACCCAACTTCTACGGCCTCTTCGAGGACGCCCAGGCCCTGGGCCAGGCGGTGCACGAGGCCGGGGCCATGTATGTGATTGCAGCTGACCGACGCAGATGATGATGACATCGCGACGCTTCCAAAAGCGACGCCGTCGCCGAGTGGCGCAGCTTTTCGATCGTTTCGTTGATCTGCGCGTCCTTTTCGATATAGGTATCCGTCGAGGCAACGTAAGCCTCCGGCTGGTAATAATCGTAATAGCTGA
>ENA-OQCL01000650-OQCL01000650.1-human-gut-metagenome-genome-assembly--contig:-NODE-650-length-15599-cov-6.404666_pt1 | contig 15599 bp, 14 predicted proteins | sample MGYA00242502_ERZ504586 | MGnify/ENA primary metagenome ERZ504586 (study PRJEB26092, sample SAMD00036316) | human gut metagenome | host: Homo sapiens | study: EMG produced TPA metagenomics assembly of... | reverse complement strand
TGGACGGAATCCTTGAGCGCGAGCACGGTGCGCAGGTCGCTCATGTCGCCGATGTATGGAGACGGGTAGAAGAGGTGGCTGCTCGCGAGGCAGAAGGTGTTCTTGAGCTCGCCGCCGATGCCGAGCAATAAACTCGGCAAAGCGCAGGGCAAATACGTCACGCTTGATGCAGAGGCTCTGACGCAGCGTCCGCTTGATTTGTTTGCGCATGTGTCGCAATGCCTGCGGCGCGAGCTTACAGAGTTAATCCCGCTGCCGGAAACAAGGCTTAAAAGCGGCACTGTGCTTGTTGTCGGCCTCGGCAATCGCGGAGTGACGCCTGATTCCCTCGGCCCGCGTGTTGCAGAGCGGGTTTTTGTAACAAGGCATATCAAGGAGCACATGCCGGAAGCATTTGATTTTGATATTCCGAGTGTGTGCGCAATAGCTCCGGGCGTGTTGGGCGTGACGGGCGTTGAAACGATGGATATTGTGTTCGGCGTTGCGAACAAGGTGAAGCCGGATCTGATAATTGCCGTTGATGCGCTTGCCTCAAGGCGCGCAGCGCGGATAAGCACAACCATACAGCTTTCGGATTCAGGCATAAGCCCGGGTTCCGGGGTCGGCAACACAAGAGCGGATTTGAGCCGCGCAAACCTCGGTGTTCCGGTTATTGCCGTCGGTGTTCCTCTCGTTGTTTATGCGAGTACGATTTCACAGGATACAATAAGTCTCATTGCGGACGAAACGGGGCTTCACGGCGATGAGGAAAGGCTAAGAGAGCTTGCGGAGCAGGTCATTGCAAAGCATATGGGTGATTTTATTGTTACGCCGAAGGATATAGACGTTATCGTTGAGGATATGGCGGGAATAATTGCAAATGCAATAAATTCCGCACTGTTCGGGAATAATCTCGAGCAGGTGCGGAATATGCTTGCGTAACTGATTTAAAAATATCGGCAGGTGCAGTGTCAGACCGACACAGCTCCTGCCGATTCAGTCGGCGTTCGTCAATTCAGCTTTTTAAGCGAGTTTATCATATCCTCATCGGGCGTGATTATCAACGTGCGCTGATTTGTATAGATAACCGAACCGGGTTTTGCACCGCTCGGTTTTTTGACGTACCTGCGCTTGGTGTAATCCACCGGAACGGCGGATGAACCGCGTGCCTGCGAGTAGTAAGCGGCAAGCGCAGCCGCTTCTTCGAGGGTTTTCGGAGGTATTTCACCTGCGAAACGGATGATCACATGCGAACCGTGAATGTCCTTGGTGTGCAGCCATGTGTCCTCGGGCGCGGATTGTTTGAACGTCAGCCTATCGTTCTGAGTATTATTCTTGCCGACAAAGATTTCGATGCCGTCGGAGGAAAGATACTTATGCGGGCGTGACGGGGGAAGCTTTGAACCTTTTGCTCCTTTTCCGTTTTTACTCGGTTTGCCGCGTTCCGCTTTGCGGCGGGAGCTGTCGCGTATAAGACCCTGCTCAACAAGTTCCTGTCGAATTTCGTTCAAATCGGATTCGGAAGCGCAGTTTGAAAGATCGCAGTGCAGCCCGCGGAGATAGCTCAGTTCGGCCACGGCTGTTTCGCGCTGAACAACGGCTGTTTCGCGTGCAACCTTGCCTTTGCGGTATTGCTTATAATACTTTTGTGCATTATCCGCAGGCGAAACGGAGTTGTCAAGCGGAATGACGATGTATTCCGGAGGATCCCGATAATAGTCAAGCACCTTTGCATTTTCGGCGCGCGGCGGAAGCGCGTGAAGGTTTGCCGTCAGCAATTCGCCGAAATGCCGAAGTTTCTCAAGTTCCGCTTCGTCGCATATTGCAAGGTTGAATTTCTCGATCTTGCGTTCAAGCCGCTGAACAGCATTGGAAATGACTCGTTCAACGGCCGCCGTTCGCCGCTTAATGCTTTCGTTTTCGGCGCGGGAGCGATAGAATTCGTCCGCCGCTGCTCCGAGTGTCGAAAACTCGCGGCATTCAAGCCCGAATGGGCGGAACGGCAGCAGAATTCGTCCGCCGCTCGGAAGCAACGCAATGCAGGGCACGGTTCGCGCATTAAGAAGGTCACGATAAAAACCCGCAAGGCAATCGGAAACGGTTTCGATCGCATCCGAATGAACGGGGCGCGATTTTGCTTCGGCGGCGCATCTGTCAAAAAGCAGTGCTGCAATTGACGGCGAAAGCCCGAAAAATGCAGCGGAAAGTGCCTTGTCGGGGCGCGGTGCATCCGAAAGAACGTTCAAAAAATCCTCCGCCGCAGCCTTTGCGGGGTCAAGCTTGTCCTGTGTGGGGGGCGCGGAATACTCAAGCTTCGGCAGAATAAGACGCACGCTGCTCATTGACGGCGAAACTCGGCGAACAGCATCCACAATGCGCCCGTTCCCGTCAACAAGTATGATGTTTGAGTGCTTGCCCATAATTTCGCAATGCAGAAAGAAACGAGTGCAGTCACGCAGCTCATTCAAAGCTTCGAATTCGACCACAACGACCCTGTCCGAATTCGGCTGACGAATCGAATTTATCCTTGCGTTAAGCAGGTATTTGCGCAGCAGCATCAGAAAAATCGGTGCATCAACAGGCGAGGCGGGTCTTGCTTCCGTCAGTTGAATGCGGCAATTTTCCGGTGAAGCGGAGATAAGCAGCCTTTCGTTTTTTCCGCAGGAATGAACAACAAAAAGCAGCTCATCCTTTTCGGGCTGCTGAATCTTTTCAACTTTTCCGCCGGCAAGGCATTGAATTTCCGCCACGGAGCGGGCGAGAGTGAGTCCGTCCATTTTTTACCTTTTATTTACGGAACCGCTTGGTCACGAACGGTTCCGTAAGTCAAATCCTTTATAATGCGTATTATGCCCTCGAAACATGCGCCCGCAATGCAGGCATATTCAGCGAACAATGTTGCGGAGCGTGCCGAGTCCCGTGATGCGAACCTCAACCGTGTCGCCGCGCTGCATGGAGCCGATGCCCGAAGGCGTACCCGTTGCAATAATATCGCCCGGCAGCAGCGTCATGCATTGAGTGATGTAACAAATCAGCTTGTCGATACCGTGCATCATGGCGGAAACGGGTGAATGCTGAACGATTTTGCCGTTCAGCAGCGTCGTTATCTCCGCGGTTTCGGGGCTGAACTCCGTTTCGATATACGGCCCTGTCGGGCAGAAAGTATCAAAGCCCTTGCCGCGCGTCCACTGGGGATCGGACTTTTGAATGTCGCGTGCAGTGACGTCGTTAAGGCAGGTATAACCGAAAATGTACTCGGCTGAGCTGCCTTTTTGAACGTTATGTGCCCGTTTGCCGATGACAACGGCAAGCTCGCCTTCGTAATCGAGCCTATGGCTGATTTCGGGGTAAATGACGGCCTCTCCGCAGGCAATGACACTTGTTGACGGCTTCAAAAAAAGCAGCGGTTCCGGGGGAAAACCTTCGCCCATTTCATCCGCATGGGCTCGATAATTCTTTCCGACGGCAACAATTTTCGAAGGTTCGCACGGTGCATCAAAAATAACGCTGTCGGCAGCATATTCATCTCCGGTAAAATGCAGCCCGGCATACGGTTCTGCCGAGAGCCTTTTTATGCTCAGTCCGTCAAGTACGCCGTAGAAGGTTTCGGCTTCGGGTTTTAAGCGAAAGCGAACAATTTTCATATCAAAATTCTCCTGAAGCAATTAATGAGCGGTCAATTAACCATCGGCGGCAGTTGCCCGCCGCCGATGAATTTCTATGTTTGTTTTGTTATGCCGTTTTCCTTCCGGCTCGGAGGACTTAAGTACAAGAATCGGTTCGGAATGCTTAAGAGCGGCATCCTTGGTGATTATGACCTTTGCAACGTCCTCACGGGAAGGAATTTCATACATTACGGGGAGCATGATGTCTTCAAGAATTGCACGCAGTCCTCTTGCACCCGTGTTGCGGAGGATGGTAAGATGTGCAATTTCTTTAAGTGCATCTTCGTCGAATTCAAGTTCAACATTATCCATTTCGAAAAGGCGCATGTATTGCTTTACAAGCGCATTTTTGGGCTGGGTAAGGATGCTTATCATCGCTTCCTCGGTAAGCTGTTCAAGCGTCACAATTATTGGAACCCTGCCGATGAATTCGGGAATGAGTCCGAACTTAAGCAGATCCTCGGGCAGGATGTCCTTAAGGGTTTCGCCGATATCCTTTTTGATATTGGAGCGAATATCCGCACCGAAGCCCATGTTCTTTTTGCCCGTGCGTTTTTGAATAATGTTTTCAATTCCCGCAAATGCGCCGCCGCAGATGAACAGGATATTTGTTGTGTCTATCTGAATGAACTCCTGATGCGGGTGCTTCCTGCCGCCCTGCGGGGGGACGGAGGCAACGGTGCCTTCAAGAATTTTCAGCAAAGCCTGCTGAACACCCTCGCCCGATACATCGCGTGTAATGGACGGGTTTTCGCTCTTGCGGGCAATTTTATCGATTTCATCGATGTATATAATGCCTTTTTGTGCGCGCTCAACATCATAGTCGCAGGCTTGCAGAAGCTTGAGCAGAATGTTTTCAACATCCTCGCCGACATAACCCGCTTCCGTGAGTGCGGTTGCATCCGCAACGGCAAACGGAACGTCAAGCACCTTTGCAAGCGTTTCCGCAAGCAGGGTTTTGCCGCAGCCGGTCGGTCCGAGCATGACGATATTGCTCTTGCCGAGTTCGGCATCCGTCTTTGTTTCCTTGGCATAAATGCGTTTGTAGTGGTTATATACCGCAACAGCAAGTGCGCGCTTTGCATGATCCTGGCCGATAACGTAATCGTTGAGGGTTTTTACGATGTCAACGGGTTTCGGCAGTTCGTGCGGAGCTTCCGCCGCATCCGTGTCGGCAAGGGCAGGCTCCTCTTCAAGAATTTCCCGGCAGAGCTGAATGCATTCGTTGCAAATGTAAACGCCCGGGCCGGCAAGGATACGATCTACCTCATCGCGGCTTTTTCCGCAAAAAGAGCATTTGATTGTATCGTTGTCACTGTGTTTTGCCATTCTGATTAATATTCTCCTACGAAACGCCTGAAAAACAGGCGTGTTATTTCAGGGGGTATGCTGAATAATCAAATCAGCATTTATTCCGAAAAGCTCCGATTAAACCTTCAGCCACTGCATGAAAGACCGTTTCGTCCGAGCCTGCTTCGGCTTAACGCAAAATCAATATGAGCATTCCGCATTGAACAGCGGCTGCGGCCGCAAAAAAATGATTTTATCTCTTGGGCTGAACGATTTCGTCGATAAGCCCGTATGCAAGAGCTTCGTCGGCGGTCATATAGTTGTCGCGCTCGGTGTCAAGTTCAATGCGGGAAACGGGCTGGCCGGTGCGCGCGGCAAGTATAGCATTCAGCTTTTTGCGAATGCGCAGGATCTGTTCGGCATGAATCTTAATATCCGATGCCTGCCCCTGTGCGCCGCCGGAGGGCTGATGTATCATTATCTCACTGTTGGGCAGGGAGCGGCGCTTACCCTTTGCGCCCGCAGCAAGCAGGAATGCGCCCATGGAAGCGGCCATTCCGATGCAGATCGTGGAAACTTCGCAGCGAATATATTGCATGGTATCGTAAATTGCCATGCCGGCGGAAACGCTGCCGCCCGGACTGTTGATGTAAAGATAAATGTCCTTGTCGGGGTCATCCGCTTCAAGGAAGAGCATCTGCGCAATGATGAGGTTGGCGGTGTCGTCATCCACAACGCCGCCCAAAAAGATGATGCGGTCCTTCAGCAGACGGGAATAAATATCGTATGACCTTTCGCCTTTGTTGGTTTGTTCAACAACGATGGGAATTAAGCTGCTCATGTTGACCTCCGAAATAAAAGTTTTTTGTGCGGTGCACGGGCCGACCGTGTGCGCCGAGTTGAAAGAGTTACTTCGCACGAAACAAGCATTTGCGGCAGATGCGGCAGATGCAAGTATCATGCTCAGGTTTTAAAAGGCTCCCGCAAATGCCCGAAAACTGTCGGTTGAAGTCAACCGACCGATGTTTTCCGTATCCCCGGGAGCCGAAAAAGCTGTGTTCCGCGTAAAGGATTTATTCCGCTGCGGGTGCTTCTTCCGCGGGAGCTGCTGCGGGAACAACGGCGTTTGCAACAAGCATTTTGACTGCGGCGTTGTAAAGCGCGGATACGGCATATTTCATGCGGTTGTCCTTAAGTTCGGCATCGATTTTTTCGTCATCCCAATGCTGCTGCTTTGCAGTGTCGCTCATTGCGATAACCTCGCGGAAATCCTCGTCGGTGGGCTCGAGCTTTTCCGCGTCGATGATTGCCATCATAACGTACTGGGATTTGAGCTGACGCTGAGCGGCCTGCTCATAATCCTTGCGCATATCTTCAATGGAAAGGTGTGCATATTCAAGGTAGCTCTTGAGATCTGCGCCGAAGGACTGAAGCTGCTTGTCGAACCTGTCGATCTGCATGTCAACCTCTGCGGAGACGATATCGCCGTGAATTTCAACTTCCGCATTGTCGATGACTTTCTGAAGGATGAGGTCGGTGCGCTCGTTCTTTGCTCTTTCGGCGGCGCGCTTTTCAAGATCGCCGCGAACATAAGCGGTGTATTCGTCAACGGTGGAGCATTCTGAAATATCCTGAACGAATTCATCATTCAGTTCGGGAACGTTTTCTTCGGTGATTGCGTGAACCTTGACCTTGAAAACAACGGGCTTGCCCGCAAGGTTTTCCGCATGGTAATCCTCGGGGAAGGTGACGTTGATGTCACGCTCGTCGCCGATGTTCATGCCGACCATCTGCTCTTCAAATCCGGGAATGAAGGAGCCGGAACCGATTTTGAGCTTATAGCCTTCGGCAGTGCCGCCTTCGAACTGTTCATCGCCCATGAATCCCGCAAAATCGAGGGTTACGATATCGCCCTGACGAACGGGACGATCCTCAACGGCTGCTTCGGTCGCCATCTCGTTGAGCTTTTTCTGAATCTCTGCGGAAACTTCTTCGTCCGTAACATTATATTCAATAACGGGTGCTTCTATTCCCTTGTATTGGCCGAGCTTGACCGTCGGGTGGAGAACAACTTCCGCGGTGAAGCTGACGCCGTCCTGCTCGGATACTTCGGTGAACTCAATGTTCGGCTGAATCTCGGGCACGAGATTGTGTTCGGCAAGCGCATCGGAATAAACGCTTTGAACGAGTGAATCGAATTCCTCATCCCAAAAAACGTTCACGCCGTAGGTTGCTTCAATAACCTTGCGGGGCACTTTGCCCTTGCGGAAACCGGGAATGTTGTAATGTGCACCGGTCCTGCGGTACGCACTTTCCAATGCTCTGCGGTAATCCTCTGCGGGGATTTTGAGGCTGAGCTTGACTTTGCCGTTTTCAATGTTTGTGAGTTCTGACATATAATCCTCCAAATATATCTGCATCGGTACTTCTGTCCGATTAGTGTGCCGAGAAAACGCCGATTAAAATTTTTGCAGCAATGCCCGCAAAGCAGGGCTTCTGCGCCGCAAAAAAGACTTTTCCGGCTTTTTCCTGAGGGATAGCATCCAAGCAAACGCTCAATGCAGCAAAAAAACGCACCGCATATGAAGCGTCCCGGGCAGTATCCACAATGATTTATTATAACACAGGGTGATGCGGCTGTAAATGATTGACAACCATAATATACCGCAACGGTCGGTTTTTTTCAAGTCTTTTTTATCAAAATCGGAATCGTTTCACAATTTTTGCGCAAAAATACATAATATAAATAAAAATAAGCAAAAAACGGCGGGGTGAACATAAACCACCCCTGCCGAAGTGCGGCACTGCCGCTGTGCCGTATGGTACTGCGGCGCTGCCGTGTCATTGAGCCGGTTTTTGCACACCGTTCACATCGATAAGGGTTTCGCCGTCCAAAAGCAGGTCGCTGACGGTAACAAAGCTGTATCCCTGAGCAAGCGCGGACTCAATAAGCGTCGGAAGATACTGCTCTATCTTATAGCCGTTGTTGTGGCAGAGGATGATCGAACCGTCCGAAAGTTTCGGAAGCACGGTGTCAAGAATCGTCTGCGCGGAACGCTCGGGCTTCCAGTCAACGGTGTCAATATTCCACTGAATGACCTCGTAACCCGCTTCACGAACGGTTTTAATAACTCTGTCGTCATATTCGCCGTAGGGTGCGCGGAAAAGCTTTGTTCGCCTGCCGATGATGGGTTCAAGCAGATCGTCGAACTGTGAAAGTTCACTTTTCATTTGCTCGGGCGAAAGTTTGCTCATGTGCGGATGGGTGAGGGAGTGATTGCCGATTTCGTGACCGGCATCGGAAATTGCCTTCACCTTGTCGGGGTAGTCGTTCACCCAGAAACCGCAAAGGAAAAAAGTTGCCTTGATGTCGTATTCCTTCAGGGTATCAAGAATAAAGTCCGTTTTGTCATCCTCCCATGCAGCGTCGATTGTAAGCGCGATGCGCTTGTCGCTCCGCGAAACGCTGTAAACGGGCAGCTCCTTCATCAACCCCGCAAGCACTTCAAGTTCATACTGTTCAACACCGCTGCCCGCTGCCGAACTCGGCAGATTAAGGTTCGACTGCGGTTTGCCTCCGGTCGGACGGTCGGGTTCGGCGCCGCTGTCCCTGCCGGAAAAGACCGCAAATGCAATTGCGGCAACAATGACAAGCAGCACCGTCGCCGCCCAGATGAGGGTTTTTTTTTGATATTACCATTATTTTCATTGCAGATCCTCCGTCTGATTGATTGTTTCCGTTTTGATTATATGAAGCGGACCGTCGGAAACATTCCGAACGGCGCGAAATTTGCGGCCGCGGCACGGATTTGCGTAATTTGCATAAACGGAACAAAGCGGAGAAAAGCTAAATCGGGAAAGGCCGAACAAAACGTTCTCTGCGTAAAAATCGACGCTTGCGGATGCATTGGGTGAAACGGCGCGGAACGGTATCAGTTCGGAAAAACGGAAAACACGAATGAATCAGGGAGCGGAGAAGCTTATGAAACCCGAATCAAATAACGAATCAAACAATCATGAAAGCGACCGGGGCGGGGAAGGCATTCGCGGCAGGTTGGAGCGTTTCTTTGCCTTTGACAGGCACGATATGCGATATGAACTCACCGAACGTGAAGCGGGGGAGCCGAAAAGCTTCGGCGGCTGGAAGGATATTGCACCGCAGGGGGAACCCGAGTTTCGCCCCGTGCCTGCGGATATAAACGCTGCGGAAGCGGAGCTTCGGAATGTGTTCCGTGCGGATATAAACACCGATGTTATCTTCCGTCGACTCAATATTGCGGGGAAAACATCCGCATTGATTGTGTATATGAACGGAATGGCAAGCGATGAAACGATTGCGGATTTCATAATGCGTCCGTTAATGACGGCAAAGCAGGATGCGGATACAAGCAGCGAAGGCATAATCAATAATATCCTGCAAGTCAGCGAAATAGGTACGGAAAGTGATCTTAACCTTGTTATAACGGCAATAACGGACGGTAAAGCCGCCCTTTTCGTGCAGGGTGCATCCGAAGCAATTATTCCGGAGACCCGCGGGTTTGAAAAGCGCAGCGTTTCAACAACGGATAATGAAAAAATCGTGCGCGGACCGAAGGAAGGGTTCACGGAGAACCTGAGAACGAATATAACGCTTGTCAGACGAATCATTCATTCGGATGATCTTGTTGTTGAGTTTCGTCCCGCCGGGTGCGATAACAATATAAGAATTGCCGTTATGTATCGGGACGGCGTCGCGAACCGCACACTTATCGAGGAAGTTAAACGGCGGCTGGCAAAGGTGAACGCGCGCACAATCATAGATACCGGGATGCTTGACCAGCTTATTGAGGGTGACGGCTTCTCGCCGATTCCGCAAACACTCGCAACCGAGAGACCGGACAGGGTCGCATCCTTCATAATGCAGGGCGCGGTTTCAATAATTGCGGACGGAAGCCCGTTCGCGCTTATCATGCCGATAACGCTTTCCGCGCTCATGAACAGTCCGGAGGATATTTACATGCGGAAGCCTCTCGGAACACTTCTGCGCATCGTGCGTTATGCGGGAGTTCTGATTTCGCTTTTGCTGCCGGGATACTTTGTTGCGCTTGCGCTGTATCATCAGGGGCTGCTTTCAACGGAAGTGCTGAGCACCGTCATACAGTCGCGAAAGATGGTTTTTGAACCGCTCCCGTTTGAAATGCTGCTGCTGCTTTTTGTTTTTCAGTTGATAAGGGAAGCGGGAATGCGCGTTCCCGGCAGCATCGGGCAGGCGATCGGCGTAATCGGCGGATTGATACTCGGGCAGGCGGCGGTGGCAGCGAATCTTGCAAGCTCCGTAATGCTCATCATCGTTGCCCTGTCGGGACTCGGAAACTTCTGCGTTCCGGATTATTCAACACAAATCGCTGCATCGTATTTGCGCATCGCGTTCGTAATTGCAGCGTGGCTCGGGGGGCTGCTCGGACTTGCGGCGGCACTGGTTGTGTTTACGGCGTACCTTGCAAACATGAAATCGTTCGGCGTTCCGTTCCTTGCGCCTTTTGCACCGAAAACGCTCTCGAAACGGCCGTTCGTTATTCGCGGAAAACTCGGAATGCATCACAGAGCGGAGGATTACATGAATACGCACGGAGATACGCTGCCCAAACAGGAAGGAAAATCATGAAAAATTTTTTGAAACGCTGTTTTAAACGCGTGGATAAGCGCATGAGCCCGAATCAGGGTTTTGCCGTTAAACGGAAATTCAAAAACCGGCTTTCGGGAACGGCTTTCGGGAGGGGCTTATGAATCTCAGAGAAGGGCGCATCGGCGTCCGCGAGGGCATATCGATTGCGGCAATTGCGATGTGTACGAGCGGGCTGCTCACGTTTGACACAAAAAATACCTATGCCTGCGGCAATGCGGCTTATATCACGCTTCCTGTCGGCGGAATCATTGCACTCGTTTTTTTTATCATCGTGCTTGCGGCAATGCGGCGCAGCGGAGCAAAAAATCTTTCGGAACTCATTCTGTCCGCATTCGGAGGTACGATCGGCGCGGCGGTCACACTTGTGCTGATGCTTTGCCTGCTCGCTGCGGCATACTCACCGCTAAGCGGGTTCATCCAAGTGCTGCACGGCTTGTTTTTCAACGGCATCGGCTACGGCAAACTTGCAATGTATGTGCTTCCGACGGTGCTTTTTGTTGCATGGCTCGGTTTTGAAACCATAGGACGGACGGCAAAATGCTTCGCTTTGCTGCTGCTGATTGTGCTTGCTGTTTCGATTCTGACGGCATCAAGTGAGTTTGAAACATACAGATTGTATCCGTTCCCGGGCAGCAATATCGGGTTGTTGACACGGCAGGCTTTTTCGCAGTCGGGTGCATTCCTGCCGGCTTTGCTGTCGCTTTTGATAACATGTACCGGGCTTCAGGGAACGCATCACGCGAAAAAAGCAGGGGTCATTGCCGCCTTAATCTCCGCTGCCGTCTGCGCGGCTGCACAATTTGCGGTAAGCCTTGCGTTCACTTACACGGAGCTCGGCGATCTTTTTATGCCGCTGTTCAGAATCAACAACCTTAAGAGTCTTGAAACGCATTTGCTGCGCATGGATAAACTTGCACACATTGCGTGGCTCACCGGCGGCATGCTGACGGGTTCGTTCTATATTTATTCGGCTTCGCTGCTGTTTTCGCAGGTTTTCGGCGTTCGTGATATTCGGCCGGTGCTGAGTTCGAATGTTCTGCTTGTCGGACTGCTGATAATCATTGATTTTGAAGGAATCATGCGCTTTCTTCCCGACCCTCGCGCAGCGAATGCCGAGTACGGCTTCATCTTCATTGCCGTGCCGACCGCACTTGCGGCTTTCATCGGAGCCGTTTCGGCGAAAAAACGGAGAAAACATTCCTGAATTTTACATTAGCATAAAAAGAAACGGAGAAAAACTGATGAAACAAACTCAGCGGCATGAAAATAAACAAAAATCACTGCTGCGCACTGCGGCATTGACGGCTTTGACTGCGGCAGTTTGCACGGCATTGCTTCCGCTCTGCGGCTGCCTCAATCCGGTGAGCCTTGATAACTACGGTTATGTTGTTACGGTCGGTGCTGACATAGGTCAAAAAGAGAAATATGAGGTGATTCTCGAGCTCCAGAGGGAAAGTTCAAATGCCTCCGATGAGAATGAAGGCGGCGCGATAGTCCTTTCGGTGGAGGCCGAAAACCTTTTTGATGCGATAAACAAAATAAGCTACGGTGTGCCGTACGAACTGAGCTTTACCAGAACGCATGTTTTCGTTTTTGGTGAGGAGCTTGCAAGAAAAGGCATGATACCGGATTTTTTGGGACTTTCGTTTGACACACTGCGAATACGAACCTCCGCAATGGTTCAGGTGACGCATTGCAGCGTTCGTGAATACCTCGGCGGTCTGAGTGCAAACAATAACGCGAACCTTTCAACATTGCAGGATGACATGATTAACGATGCGCGCAAAACAGGGCGCGTTGCGGTGATAAATGCTGCGCGCTGCTTTGAAGCGTGCAGCGGCGGAAGGTTTGATCCCGTGCTGCCAATGGGCTTTTACGATCCGAAAGTTGTTACGGATACAAAACAGAAAAATACTGCAACCGAGGGAGAAAATCCTTTGGCGGATGCCGAGAAGGGCGCAAGACTGGGCGGAATGAAGGGGCTTACAATGTGCGCCGCGCTGTTCGACGGATGGGTTATGAAAGGGTGGCTTGATGCGGATGACACTCAGTTCATGAATATCGGAAAGGGCGATTTTGAATCGGGAACAATAATGTATGATTACGGTGAGCCCGGCGGTGCGGAGTGTGCAGCGCTGATTGCAAAACTTGAAAAAAAACGCATTTCGGTCAATGTTGACGGTGCCCCCTCCGCAAAAGCGGAATATGAAATCTCGCTGACTGTCGGACAGGATAAGTCGGGCAGAATCGGAAGGGAATGGCGGAGCGGAATGCAGCAGAAACTGGAACGGTATTTTGAAACCGAGCTTGCGCGGGTGTTCAAACTTTGCCGCGACTGCGGCTGCGATGCAATGGGGTTCGGAAGATATGCCTCAAAGCAATTCGGCAGCGTGGAGTCGTGGGAAAATCTAAACTGGAAATCCATCTATCCGGAGCTCGATGCGGAATTTATTGTTAAATTGACACTGGATGACGAATACATTGCCGAAACAAGACAATAACAGCCTCGCGAATTTTGTTGAAAAGGAGAAAAAACATGATTTGGATTCCTGCCGCGGTATGCGCAGCTTATAACATTGCATACATCGTTCATTGTCTCAAATTTAAACGTTTTCGTGCTGCCGTCGGAATGGCTCTGCTTGCGGCGGCAGTTGCGGCGGCTGTCATTTCGATTCAACTGAACAGACTGTAAAATAGTTTTGAATAATGCGGAACGGCCGCGCTGCGTATGTTCACGTGACGTGAATACATGCGGCATGTATTCACGTTATGTTAAGAAGATGGGGATATCGGTCCCCTTTTCTCTTTTTAACATTCAATTTTGATTTATATTCTTCACAGCTATTGAATTTACGTTCGATTTGGGTTATATTTATTGCATCCAAAAATACGGGAGGCTGTTATGTGGTCTGAATTTAAAAAGTTTGCATTCAAAGGCAACGTGATGGATATGGCAGTCGGTGTTATGATAGGCGCCGCGTTCAACGGAATAGTAAGTTCAATTGTCAACGATGTCTTCATGCCTTTGTTCGGACTGATTTTTGACACAACCGATCTCGGCACGAAATTCATCGTCCTCAAAGGCGTTGAAGGCGTTGATCTTGCCGGAATGACGGCGGCGGATGCTGCTGCGGCCGGCGCAACCGTGCTCAGCTACGGCAAATTCCTTGCGTCAATAATCAACTTTTTCATTATCGCACTTGTAATCTTCTTTATGGTCAAGCTCATTAACAAGCTTAAGGAACTCGGCAAAAAACCCGAGGAAGCGGAGCCTGCAAAAGAGCCCAGAATTTGTCCTTACTGCAAGATGGAAATTGCGGATGATGCCGTTCGCTGCCCGCATTGCACCAGCGTTCTCGATGCCGAACCCACCGAAAAAAATGTCGGATTTAAACACCGATCGATTCGGGTTCGACAGTTTATTTAAAATGATTCAGGAGAAAACAATGAGTTTATATTCACAGTGGCAGGAGCTTATAAATGCTCACACAAGCGAGGCGGAGCTTCGCAGGTTTTGGGACGGCTATTTTAAGGCGGAGACTGAAGCATACAAAAAAATTTCTTTCCGCACACAAAGCGGAGTATGCAGGCCGCGAAGAGGAGCTTGCGCAATTTTTCGGAATGCCCGCCGAAATTTTTATCGGCTTTATCGACGGCATCAACACAAGCCTTCACAGCGAGTTGCCCCTTGAAGAAATTGAAAAGGATACGGAAATCAAGCTCGATATCGACTTTGAAAAGCTTTATTTCAACATGCATGAAGCAAAGGCCGATTGGCTGTACAATCTTCGCGAATGGGACGGCGTGCTTTCTTCGGAACGCCGCCGCGAGATAACAAAACCAGTGGCGTGAATCCAAACAGTTCAGAAACACCGAAAAGAAAATCGGTCCGAATGATCCGTGTCCCTGCGGCAGCGGCAAAAAATTACAAAAAACTGCTGCGGAAAAATTGCGGAATAATCCTTTGGTAAGCTGCACGGAATGCATGAACGACCATGCGTTTCGGCAGCGTTGAAAACGATCATAAAACAAACAATGAGCAACTATATTTATTCCGCCCCGACTGGTGACGGCTGGCTGAACCTTGCAAGGGACGGCTGTTTCCTTGAGAACAACAAAAAATGGCGATGTTATTCTATACTTCTATGTGAATAAAAATGCCGTTATTATCGGCAGAAACCAAAATGCATGGAAGGAATGCAGCATTGCAAACATGGATGCGGACGGTGTTCAGCTTGTGCGCAGGCATTCCGGCGGCGGCGCAGTCTTTCATGATAACGGCAATCTTAATTTTTCGTTCATCACGGATGAAAAACACTATGATTTAAACCGACAGATGCGGGTTATTTTGAATGCTGTTTCAAAACTCGGCCTTAAGGCGGAACTGTCCGGGCGCAACGATATTACCGTTGACGGCAAAAAATTTCTCGGGCAATGCGTTCAGCCTTGCAAAGGGCAATCGTTCACATCACGGAACGATACTGGTGAACGCCGACTTGACGAAGCTTTCAATTATCTCTGCGTTTCAAAGGAAAAAAGTGCGCTCAAAGGGCATTGATTCCGTGCGTGCGCGCGTGTGCAATCTTTGCGAGCTTTCAAGCGGACTCACGGTGGAGGCGATGCGCAGACTCGTTATCGAGAGCTTTATTGAAGAATACGGCGCGGCGAGTGAGTATGTTTTTTGACGGAACGGCGCTTGCGGAAGTTGAGGAAAGGCGCGAAAGGCTTGCCTCATGGGAGTGGCGTTTCGGAAAAACTCCGCAGTTTGATTTTGAAACCGACAAGCGTTTTTCGTTCGGAGATACTCAGATTTATTTTAATTTGCGCGACGGCGTTATTCGCGAAACGAAGGTTTATTCCGATTGTCTCGATAATGTCGGACACGGTCGTCGTCATGAACCAAGGCTGGATCCAGCAAATCGGCACGCCGGAGAGCGTCTACAACGAGCCAGAGAACGCCTTCGTCGCGGACTTCATCGGTGACAGCAACATCATCGACG
>ENA-OQCL01000649-OQCL01000649.1-human-gut-metagenome-genome-assembly--contig:-NODE-649-length-15631-cov-2.886610_pt1 | contig 15631 bp, 18 predicted proteins | sample MGYA00242502_ERZ504586 | MGnify/ENA primary metagenome ERZ504586 (study PRJEB26092, sample SAMD00036316) | human gut metagenome | host: Homo sapiens | study: EMG produced TPA metagenomics assembly of... | reverse complement strand
GCGAAGGCCGGCCGACGCCGCCGCTGGTGATCTATCTTGGCAAGGCGCTGCCGTCGGCGATCTTTGCCATGCTCGTCGTCTACAGCCTGCGCAATGTGGATGTGCTCGGCCAGAGCCACGGCTTGCCGGAACTTTTGGCCATCGTCGTTACTGTGGCGCTGCATCTCTGGAAACGACAGATGCTTGTTTCCATCGCCGGCGGCACCGTGTGCTACATGCTGCTCGTGCAGCTCGTTTTCTAAAATTGCTGCGTAAAGCGTTCGTCATATTGGCGGCGCTTTTTTAAGTGCGCGTTAAACGCATATCAATGGCTGGTCAAATTTGCGAATCATTGCGACAATTCACCCGCGAATGCTTGTCGCGCTCCGCGAATTTTGCTACACTAGGTACGAACCGTTATTACTCCGGCAGAAATGGCTGGAAATCGTGACAAGAAAGGTGAAAACGAATGAAACATTACGGTAAGAAAGTTCTCTCAATGGTTCTCGCTGGTGCAATGCTCTGCAGTTCGGCGGCGCCGGTGTTTGCGGCGAACGAAAACACCGCAGCGGACGCCGACGACATCGTCGTGCTCTACACCAACGACATCCACTGCACCAACGACGAAGGTATGGCTTATGCCGCCATCGCCGGCTACAAAGCACAGATGGAAGACGCCATTGGCGCTGACAACGTGACACTTGTGGACAATGGCGACGCCATTCAGGGCGCTGTGCTCGGCACGCTTTCTGACGGCGAGTGGATCGTCGACATTATGAACGAGGTTGGCTACGATCTCGCGATCCCTGGCAACCACGAATTTGATTTCGGCATGGATCAGTTTCTGGACATCGCAAACAACCAGGCAGATTACCAGTATCTGAGCTGCAATTTTGTGGATAAAGACGGCACCGCCGTGCTCGATCCATACGCCATGGTGACTTATGGCGATACCGACATTGCCTACATCGGCATTTCCACGCCGGAAACTCTCTCAAAATCCACGCCGGCTTTCTTCCAGGATGAAAACGGCAATTATATCTATGGTTTCTGTCAGGGTGAAAATGGCCAGGAGCTTTACGATCGCGTGCAGGATACCGTTGACGCCGCGCGCGCTGATGGCGCAGATTATGTCGTCGCGCTGGCGCATCTCGGCGAAGATCTGCAGAGCCAGCCATGGATGAGCACGGACGTCATCGCCAACACCACCGGTATCGACGCAGTGCTCGACGGCCATTCTCACACAGTGGAGCCTGAAAAGATCGTCAAAAATGCTGACGGCGAAGACGTTGTTCTCAGCCAGACCGGCACCAAAGCGGATTCCATCGGCCAGCTCACGATAGATACTGCTACTGGTGAAATGAACACAGAGCTCGTTCCAGTCGCAAATATCGCCACCGACAGCCCAGCGTACACCGCTGCGCAGTCCTACATTCAGAGCATCCAGGATAAATACCATGCAGTCACCGAAGAAGTGGTCGCCCAAACCACCGTTGATCTCACCGTCAACGATCCAGCCACCGGTGAGCGCCGCGTGCGTTCTGCTGAAACGAATCTCGGAGATCTTTGCGCCGATGCGTATCGCGAAGTCATGGGCGCTGACATCGGTTTTGTCAACGGCGGCGGTGTGCGCGCTGACATCAAAGCCGGCGATGTGACCTACGGCGACATCATCGCTGTGCATCCGTTTGGAAACATGGCGTGTCTTGCAGAAGTCAGCGGCCAGCAGATTCTGGATGCGCTCGAGCTCGGTTCCATGTATGTCGGCACCGCTGAAAGCGGTGGTTTCCTGCAGGTTTCCGGTCTGAAATACACGATCAATACACAGCTCCCAAGCTCCGTCGTCGTTGACGACACCGGCGCATTTGTAGAAGTTTCCGGCGCTCGCCGCGTCAGCGATGTGCAGGTGGAAAATCGTGAGACCGGCGCCTATGAACCACTCGATCCAGCTGCGACCTACACCCTCGCTGGTCACAATTATATGCTGAAGCAGGGCGGCGATGGATTTACCATGTTTGGTGAAGACAATATCAAGCTGCTCCTCGACGAAACCATGGTCGACAACGAAGTGCTCATCGATTATCTCACCGAAAATCTCGATGGCGTGATCGGCGAAGAATATGCAGATCCATACGGCCAGGGCCGCATCACCATCAACAACGAGCCTGTCGAAATCCCTGAAGAACCAACCGGCGATCTGCCATTCATCGATGTGGATCCAGATAGCTGGTATTATGGCGCTGTGGAATACGCGTATGAAAATGGTCTCATGAACGGCGTCGCCGCTGATCAGTTTGCACCACAGACGACGCTCACCCGCGCCATGATGGCTGCTGTGCTCGCTAATCTCGAAAATGGCAGCGCCAATACGTCCGGCAGCTTCAGCGATGTCGCCGACGGCGCCTGGTATGCAGATGCTGTCAACTGGGCAGCGGAAAACGGCATCGTGAATGGCTACGAAGACGGCACCTTCCGTCCAGATGCGCCGCTCACCCGCGAACAGATGGCGGCCTTCCTTTATAATTATGCCGCCTACAAAGGCTACGATGTGAGCGCGACGAACGATCTCGCACAGTTCAGCGACGCGGCTCAGGTCAGCAGCTGGGCAACCGACGTTGTAAAATGGGCCGTCGGTGCCGATCTGCTCCATGGCGTCGGTGACGACAAGCTCGCGCCAACTGGCACGGCGACGCGCGCAGAAGTGGCAGCGATCCTCGCAAATTTCTGTGAGAACGTTGCGGATCTCGGCGCTGACGAAGAAGTCGCCGCCTGACAAACGCGCAATATTTCCCCCGCACGAACGCGGGGGATTTTTTATCTTCTAAGATAAGAATTTGCTGTTTCCATTTCTAGATACACTCCGCGCATCAACTTATTGACACATCAACAAGTTGCGAGTACAATAGCCTTGTTGAAAAATCAATAAGATGCAAAACGGGCGCCACCAAAAAATTCCCAACCGGCTCCCGTTGCAAAGATATGGAGGAAATCATTATGGTATTTGAAGCAGTACAGGAACTTTTGGCAGATCGTCTGGAATGTGAACCATCTGAGATCACCATGGACAGCACTTTCCATGATCTCGGCATCGATTCCCTGGACACCGTCGACCTTTTGATGGAACTCGAAGACAAGCTCGACATCTCCATCGAACTCGATGAAAAAGTTGAGACTGTCGGCGATCTCGTAAACTTCGTCGAAAAACTTCAGAAGTAAGAAAAGAGGCGCGCTCATGATCAACACACCGATCACCGAAATGCTGGGCATCGAATATCCAGTGTTTCAGGGTGGCATGGCATGGGTCGCCGACGGCAAACTGGCAGCTGCAGTGTCGAACGGCGGTGGTCTTGGGATCATCGCCGCCGGCAATGCGCCAGTCGATGTCGTTCGCGAAGAGATCCATATCGCAAAATCCTTAACCGACAAACCATTCGGCGTCAACATCATGCTGATGAGCCCATCTGCCGATGAAGTGGCAGCGCTCGTCTGCGAAGAAAAAGTGGCTGTGGTCACGACTGGCGCCGGAAATCCTTCCAAATATATCGAAGCCTGGAAGCAGGCAGGCATCAAAGTCATTCCTGTCGTCGCTTCTGTGGCGCTGGCCAAACTCATGCAGCGTCTCGGCGCTGATGCAGTGATCGCTGAAGGTGGCGAAAGCGGCGGCCACGTTGGCGAGCTCAACACGATGGTGCTCGTGCCGCTGATCGCTGACGCTGTCACGATCCCTGTGCTGGCAGCTGGCGGCATCGCCGATGGCCGCGGATTCGCAGCGGCGTTCATGCTGGGCGCTTGCGGCGTGCAGATGGGAACGCGTTTCCTCTCTGCAGAAGAATGCGGCATCCATGACGAATATAAGAAAAAATCCTCAAAGCCAACGACCGCAGCACCGCCGTCACCGGCAAACGTCTCGGTCATCCTGTGCGCAGCCTGCGCACCAATTTCACCCGTGAATACACGAAAGCCGAATACGGCGGCCTCAGCGACGAAGAACTGGAAGCCATGGGCGCCGGCGCGCTGCGCAAAGCTGTCAAAGAAGGCGACAGCGAGAACGGCTGCTTCATGGCTGGTGAATCCTGCGCGCTTGTGACAAAGATCCAGCCAGCCGCTGAGATCATCCGCGATGTGGTCACGGAAGGCGAAGCACTCTTGAAAGGAGCCATGCAGTGGGTAAAATAGCATTCGTTTTTGCCGGCCAGGGCGCACAGTACAGCGGCATGGGCAAAGATTTTTACGCGTCGAACACTGCTGCCAGAGCAGTGTTCGACGAAGCGGAAGCGCTTCGCCCAGGCACCCTCGAGCAGTGCTTTGAAAGCGACGAAGCGGTGCTCAAGGAAACCAAAAATACCCAGCCTGACATGTTTGCAGTCGAGCTTGCGACCGCGGCTGCCCTCACAGCGAGCGGCATCCGCGCGGACATGACGGCTGGATTTTCATTAGGCGAGCTGGCGGCGCTGGCTTACGCCGGTGCAGGCAGCTTTGCAGAGATTTTCCAGCTGGTCACCAAGCGCGGCGCGCTCATGCAGCAGGCCGCCGAGGAACAGCCAACGGCCATGGTCGCTGCGCTGAAGCTTTCTGCTGAGGACGTGGAAAAGCTCTGCGCAGAGTTCGCGAACGTCTATCCTGTCAATTTCAACTGTCCGGGCCAGGTTTCCTGCTCCGGTCTCGCTGAGGAAATCAAAGCGTTCAGCGCTGCTGTCAAAGAAGCTGGCGGTCGCGCTGTGCCACTCAAGGTGAAGGGCGGTTTCCATTCGCCATTTATGAAAGAGGCTGCAGCTGCTTTTGACAAGGAGCTTGCGGCAGTCGATTTCAAGGCGCTGGAGATCCCGGTCTACGCCAACTGCAATGGCCTGCCTTACAGCGAGGATGTGGTCACCACCTTGTCGCAGCAGATGGCCAATCCTGTGCGCTGGGAAACGAGCGTGCGCAATATGATCGCAGCGGGTTGTGATACGTTCATCGAGATCGGCCCTGGCGATACGCTCTCGGGCATGATCAAACGCATCGACGGAAACGTGCGCCGCTATACCTGTGGCAGCATCGAAGAAATGAACAAGATCTTAGAAGAGGTGAAGGCATGATCCAAGGAAAAACAGCCATTGTCACCGGCGGTTCTCGCGGCATCGGCGCAGCAACGGCGAAAAAGCTCGCCAGCCTCGGCGCCAATATCGCCGTCATCTATGCCGGGAACGAAGCTGCAGCGAACGCTGTCTGTGAAGAATGCCGTGCGCATGGTGTGAAAGCGGAAGCTTTTCAGTGCGACGTCGCCGATTTCGCGCAGACCAAGGAAACCGTTGCCCTTATTAAGGAAGCTTTTGGCACAGTGGACATCCTCATCAACTGCGCCGGCATCACGCGCGACAAGCTCCTGGCGATGATGCGCGAGGACGATTTCGACGCAGTCATCGCGACCAACCTCAAGGGCACCTGGAACATGATCCGCCAGTGCTGCGGCATTTTCATCCGCAACAAGGGCGGCAGCATCGTCAATGTGTCGTCGGTCGTCGGCCTCACCGGCAACGCCGGTCAGAGCAATTATTCTGCGTCGAAAGCCGGCATCATCGGTCTCACAAAATCGACAGCCAAGGAGCTGGCGGCGAAAAATATCCGCTGCAATGCAGTAGCCCCTGGCTTTATCGCCACCGATATGACAAAAGATCTCGGCGGCGAAGACAGCCTATGGCTGAAAATGATCCCGCTGGCGCGCGCAGGTGAAGCAGAGGAAGTCGCCGAAGCGATCGTCTTCCTGGCAGACGCTGCGTATATCACCGGTGAGGTGCTGCGCGTCGACGGCGGCATGGCAATGTAAAAGGAGTGTTTGCATGAACGGACAATTACACAGAGTGGTTGTGACAGGGATCGGCGTTGTCTCCCCTGTCGGCAATACCCTCGAAGAAACCTGGAACAATCTCGTGAACGGCGTGTGCGGTATTGCGCCGATCACGCTTTTTGATACAACAGACTACAAAGCAAAAGTCGCCGGCGAAGTCAAAAATTTTGAGCCGCGCGATTATATGACGAAGCAGGAAATCCTGCGCAGCGACCGTTTCACCCAGCTCGCTGTCGCTGCTGCCGCTCAGGCTGTGGAAGAAAGCGGTGTCATCGGCACCGTTGATCCTGCGCGCATCGGCGTTTATTTCGGCTCCGGCATCGGCGGCATCAACACCATGACCAAGGAACATGCCAAGCTTCTCAACAAGGGGCCAGCGCGTGTTTCTCCATACTGCGTGCCAATGATGATCGCCAACATGGCAGCTGGCGAGATCGCCATCCGCTACAACTGCCAGGGCGCCGCTATGCCGGCTGTCACAGCCTGCGCGTCTGGCTCCAACGCCATCGGCGAAGCGCTGCGTCAGATTCGTCACGGCTACGCCGACGCTGTCATCACCGGCGGTTCGGATGCGGCTGTCAACGAACTCGGCGTGGCAGGATTCGTGAACATGCACGCGCTTTCCACGTCGGAAGATCCGAACGCTGCCTCCCTGCCATTCGACAAACGCCGCGGCGGTTTTGTCATCGGCGAAGGGGCGACGGCCCTCGTGCTCGAAGAATATGACCACGCTGTCGCTCGCGGTGCGAAAATCTATGGCGAGGTTTGCGGCTATGGCTCGACCTGCGACGCTTATCACATGACTTCCCCAGCGCCAGACGCAGCCGGCGGTGCCCGCGCGATGATCCAGGCGATGGAAGAAGCGGGTTACAGCGAAAGCGACCGCGTTTATGTCAACGCCCACGGCACCGGCACGCCGATGAATGATTCCGGCGAAACCACAGCGATCAAAACGGCCCTCGGCGAAGAAAAAGCGCATGAGATCCTCATCAGCTCGACAAAATCGATGACTGGCCATCTTCTCGGCGCAGCTGGCGCCATCGAAGCGGCTGTTTGCCTGAAGGTGCTCGAGACTGGCATTGTTCCTCCAACGATCAATCTCGAGGAGCCAGATCCAGCCTGCGATCTCAACTATGTGCCAAACAAAGCTGTAGAAGCAGAGATCGATCTCTGTCTTTCCAACTCTCTGGGCTTCGGTGGCCACAACGCCTGCCTGGCCTTTAGAAAGGTGTGAGCATGATGAACGAACAAACGATCCGCGAATACGCCGCGCTCATGAAGGAGCTCGGCCTCACCGCCATCGAAGTGGACGAGAGCCGCGACTATTTTCGCCTGGAGTGCGACAAGGGACCACAGGTGATCACCGCAGCGCCAGCGATGAACGCGCCGATGGTCCGGCCAGAATCAGCGCCGGTGGCGACGAACGTGAGCTATAAAACCACCAGCTTCAAATCGCCGATGGTCGGCGTTTTCTACGCAGCGCCAACGGAAGATGCAGAACCGTTCGTCAAAGTTGGCGATCAGGTGAAGAAGGGCGACACCCTCTGCATCATCGAAGCGATGAAACTGATGAATGAAGTCGTCGCAGAAAACGACGGCATCATCGAAGCGATCTGTGTGGAAAACGGCCAGCTCGTCGAATATGGCACCGAGCTTTTCCGCATCAAGGAGATGGACGTATGAACCAGGAAGAGATCAAAGAGATCCTGCCCCATCGCGACAACATGCTCTTAGTCGACGAAGTGGTGCAGGACGGCGAAGAAGCCATCGGTACCTACCACGTGCGCGGCGACGAATTTTTCCTGCAGGGACACTTTCCTGGCAATCCTGTGGTGCCAGGCGTGATCCTCTGCGAAATTCTCGCGCAGTCCGCCTGCATTCTCCTGCGCGGAGAGATGACCGATGGCAAGCTGCCGATGTACACCGGACTGGACAAGGTCAAGTTCAAAGCGCCGGTGCGTCCTGGCGATACGTTTACGACGAAATGTCACATCAAACGTCACATGGGACCATTTTATTTTGCAGAAGGCGAAGGATACGTTGGCGACACGCTGTGCGTGAAAGCCGAATTTTCCTTTGCCATCGTGGAGCAGTGAGGCTATGTTTACAAAAATTTTGATTGCCAATCGCGGCGAGATCGCTGTGCGCATCATCCGCGCCTGCAAGGACATGGGCATCGCCACTGTGGCTGTCTATTCTGAAGCAGACCGCGATGCGCTGCATGTGGCGCTGGCAGATGAAGCCATCTGCATCGGCCCAGCGGCGTCGAGCGACAGCTATCTCAACGAAGCGCGCATTGTGAGCGCAGCGCTGGCGACTGGCGCTGTGGCGATCCATCCTGGCTATGGTTTTTTGTCAGAAAACGATCATTTTGCAGCGCTCTGTGAAGCCAACGATCTCGTTTTCATCGGCGCACCGGCGAAAAACGATGCAGGCGCTCTCCGACAAATCGAAGATCAAGAGCATGATAGCGCGACGTCGGACTGCCGATCATTCCTGGCACCGAAACGTTGGCGAATGTCGACGAAGCGATCCGCGAAGCGGAGAAGATCGGTTATCCGGTCATGCTCAAGCGCGCTCCGGCGGCGGTGGTCGCGGCATTCGCATGGTCACTTCGCCAGAGGAGCTGGAGCAGGTTTTTGCGACAGCGGAAGCGGAGAGCCGCGCGGCTTTTGGCGACGGTGCGCTCTATCTGGAAAAATGTGTGTATCCGGCGCGCCATGTAGAATTTCAGATCCTCGCCAATGAATATGGCAACGTCGTCTGCCTCGGCGAGCGCGATTGTTCTGTGCAGCTGCGCCATCAGAAGCTCATCGAAGAAGCGCCGTCGCCAGCTGTCACCGCGGAAATGCGCGACGCCCTCATTGAAGATATCTGCGCAGCTGTCAAAGCCATCGGCTACGTCGGACTCGGCACGCTGGAATTTTTGCTCGACAAGGGCGGACATTTCTGGTTCATGGAAATGAATCTGCGTCTGCAGGTTGAGCACGGCGTTACAGAATTGCTTTACGGCGTCGATCTTGTGAAATGGCAGATCCGCGTCGCTTGCGGGATTCCGCTGGAATTCACGCAGGAGGATCTTGCGCTGCGCGGCGCCTGCATCGAATGCCGCATCAACGCACGCTCCACTGGCAAAATCACGACGCTGCATGTGCCAGGCGGACCGTTTGTGCGCTTCGATACATTTCTGATCCAGGGCGGGACGATCTCGCCATTTACGATTCCCTGCTCGGCAAGCTCATCGTCTGGGCCAGCGATCGCGACGAAGCGGTGCGAAAAATGCGTGCAGCGCTCTGCGAGCTGGTCATCGAGGGCGTGGAAACGAACATCGAAGAACAGCTGGCGCTGATCGGCGAGCAGGATTTGTGCTGGGCACCTACGATTTGAGATTTATGGAAGGACGGTGAGCTGAATGGCATTCCTGAATTTTCGCAGAAATCCTGACAACGCGCTCGAATCTGGTGGCCGTAAGGTCAGCCAGACGGCAGCTGAAAAAAATGAGATCACCTGTCCGAACTGTCACCGCGCTGTGGATGCGGCGAAACTCGCTGCGACGCTTTCCTGCTGTCCACACTGCGGCCATCATTTCAGCGTTTCGGCGCGGGAGCGCATCAATATGATCTGCGACCGCAACAGCTTTGTCGAGCTTTTCGGCGACATCGTTTCAAAAGATCCGCTGCAGTTTCATGAGTACGGCCAGAAGCTCGCAAAAGCGCAGCAGGCTTCCGGTGAAAACGAGGCTGTCATTTGTGGCACGGCTTCCATCGGTGGTGCGAAATGCGCCTTCTTTGTGATGGAAGGAAAATTCATGATGGGCAGCATGGGCGCCGCCGTCGGCGAGCGCATCACGCGACTTTTTGAACATGCGATCGAAAAACGGCTGCCGGTTGTCGGCTATACCGTTTCCGGCGGTGCGCGCATGCAGGAAGGGATGTTTTCCCTCATGCAGATGGCGAAGGTCAGCGGTGCTGTCTATAAACACAGCCAGGCGGGTCTGCTCTATATGCCGGTCCTCACTGGGCCGACGACGGGCGGCGTCACAGCCAGCTTCGCCATGGAAGGCGATATCATTCTTGCTGAGCCTGGTGCGCACATCGGTTTTGCCGGTGCGCGTGTCATCGAGCAGACGACGCGCAAAATGCCTGCCGAAAGGTTTCCAGACGGCAGAATTTTTGCTGGAGCACGGATTCGTCGACGCCATCGTGCCGCGTGCTAAGCAGCGTGTGACGCTGTCGCGTCTGCTGAAGCTGCATGGAGAAAGGAGCGGCCAATGAGTACAGAAGCATTTGAGAGCGTCAAGATCGCCCGCGACAGCAAGCGCCCGACGGGGCTCGATTATATCAATGCGATGTTCAGCGAATTTTTCGAGCTGCACGGTGACCGCCGCTTCGGCGACGATGCAGCGATCGTTGGCGGCGTTGCCTATCTCGGGCGTCAGCCGGTGACCGTCATCGCCATCGAAAAAGGCCACACGATCAAAGAGCGCAACGCGCGCTTGTCTGGTGCGCCGCATCCGGAAGGCTACCGCAAAGCGCTCAGACTGATGCAGCAGGCAGAAAATTTCCAGCGCCCGATCATTTGTTTTGTCGACACGTCCGGTGCCTATTGCGGCATCGGCGCGGAAGCGCGCGGACAGGGGCATGGCCATCGCGGAAAATCTCGTCGAGATGATGGGATTTTCTGTGCCGATCATCTCCATCTTCATTGGCGAAGGCGGCAGCGGCGGCGCGCTTGCCCTTGGCGTTGCCAACCGCGTTTGGATGCTGGAGCATTCTGTGTATTCGGTGATCTCGCCAGAGGGCTGCGCGAGCATTCTCTGGAAAGACGCAAAAAAATGCCGACGAGGCTGCCGACAATCTGAAGCTGACAGCGCAGGACGCTTACCGTTTTGGGTTTTATCGAAAAGATCATTTCTGAAAAAGACCTCGGATCGCGCATTTTCTACAAGGATCTGCAGAAAATGCTGATCGACGAATTAAAGATCCTGGCGCAGGAAGACGATCTCAGCGAAAGCCGCTACAGACGTTTCCGCGCTTTAGGGGCACTTTGAGCAGAGGAGCGACAATGAGTATTTACAAAAATTCTTCAACGAGACTGTCGACGAAAACGGCAAGCTCCTTGATATCGAGATTCATTATCCTGACAATTTCAACTTCGGCTACGATGTCATCGACGCCATCGCAGCGGAAGATCCAGATAAACGCGCCCTCGTCTGGTGCAACACCGAAGGCGAGGAGCACATTTTTTCCTTCGGCGACATCAGCCGCCAGAGCAATCGCATTGCCAATGTGCTGCTGGCTGCCGGCGTGAAACGCGGTGACCGCGTGATGCTGGCGCTCAAGCGTCACTACGAATATTGGTTCACCGTCATCGCGCTGCATAAGATCGGCGCCGTGATGGTGCCGGTTACCCATATGCTGACGCCGGACGACATCGTCTATCGTCTGGAGGCTGCAAATATTCGCACCATCATCTGTACCACGCAGAACGACGTGCCTGCGCACGTGACAGAAGCGACCCAGCGCGTCGGCGGCGAATTCAAGCTCTGGACCCTCGCCGAAGGGACCAGCGGATTTGCTTGTCTGAACACCGCCATGGCCAACGCGCCGGAAACGCTTGAGCGCGTCGAGACGCTGGCGACCGATCCGATCGCGATCTATTTCACCTCTGGCACCACCGATCAGCCAAAGGGCGTCATCCATGACTGCACCTATCCGCTGGCGCATTTCGTCACCGCCAAATACTGGCAGGGAACGCGCGACGGCGGGCTGCATTTCACCGTTTCTGAGACCGGCTGGGCAAAATCCTCCTGGGGTAAGCTCTATGGTCAGTGGCTCAATGAATGTGCCGTCATGGTTTACGACTTTGACAACTTTGAGCCAAAACAGATGGCCAACATCATCAAGAAATATGGCGTCACGTCCTTCTGTGCACCGCCGACCATCTATCGCTACATGACCCGTAAGGCCAATCTCGATTTTCCAGCGCTGGAGCACGCCTCCACTGCTGGCGAATACATGAGCCCGGATATCTTTGAGAAATTCCGCGCTGCCACCGGCCTTGACGTGCGCGGCGGCTATGGACAGACAGAAACAGCGCTGCTTTTGGCCAATTACATCGGCGTGCCATCTCGCGACAGTTCCCTCGGCGTGCCATCGGCGCAGTACCACATCGAGCTGCGCGGCGAAGACGGACAGCCTGTCGCCGACGGCGAGATCGGCGAGATCGTCATCGTGCCGAAGAATGGCCAACATCCTGTCGGCGTGCTCAGCGGTTATCTCGACGACGAAGCGCGCTATGAAAAAGCCTGGGCAGGCGGCGTTTTCCACACAGGCGACGCCATTTACCGCGACAGCGACGGTTATTATTGGTTCCACGGGCGTTTTGACGACATCATCAAGAGCGGTGGCTATCGCATCGGGCCTTACGAGATCGAAGAAGTGTTGATGAAACATCCTGCCGTGCTTGAATGCAGCGTCATCGGCGTGCCGGACAAACTGCGCGGCCAGGCCATCAAGGCCATTATCGTGCTCGCGCCTGGCTACGAACCATCGCGCGCCCTCGATCGTGAGATCCGCGATTTCTGCAACAGCCAGCTGGCTGAGTATAAATGGCTGCGTCTCATCGAATTTGTTGACGCCATGGATAAGACCATCAGCGGAAAGATCAAAAAGGCCGAGCAGCGCAGAGCGGAAGCTGCACGCGCCTGAGTGTTGAGAATAAGGAAAAAGGAAGTGCCGAATGCAACACCGCGTAACCGATTTTATGACATTGGTGGTCGCCGCTTATAAAAAACTCCAGCAGATCAAGAAAAAACAGACCGCGCTCTACGCGGCCTACGATATCAAAAGTCAGCACGTCATGGTGCTCTTTTTCCTCGGGCACCATTCCTCCGGGCTGACTGTCACCGAGCTCGCCAAATTTTTGCTGCGAGGACAAATCTGCAACCTCGCGCGCCGTTGAATATCTTGTCGAGCGCGGCTACGCCGTTCACGAGGAAGATATTGCCAGACGCCGCTGGCGTTCCAAGGTGAAGATCACCCCAGCTGGCATGCGTCTCTGTCGCATCATCGACCACGTGTCGATCGAAGCTTCCAACGTTGTCAAAGAAGGCATCTCTGACGAAGATCTGCAGGGTTTTTTACCGCGTTTTCCATCAAATGGTCAAGAATATGGACAGATTTCTGTAACAAAAAAGTGTGACACCATCCTGCGTGGCGTCACACCTTTTTTGTTGATTCTGTCGGGATTTCTTCGCCGTCAAGAATGGCGGCGAGCAGATCGTCGTCGTGGTAAAGGAGCTTGAGGGAAAATGGCGGATGCTCCTCAGCGAGCAGGCGCAGAAAAATCCTGTCACCCTGCCAGAGATTGAGGGATGGGATCTCCTTTTTCGGCACCCAGCGCAGCACGCCCTCGCGGCAATCTGTGGCGAGCGCGCCGGAAAAACCATCGGCGGTGAAAAGATGCATGTATTCTGCGTCATTGTCGTTGTAGCAGAAAGTGATGATGCCGCGGTAGCGCCAGCGTGTGAGCGTGAGCCCCGTTTCTTCGCGCACCTCGCGCAGGAGGCAGTCGTCTGGCGACTCGCCGGCTTCAAATTTTCCGCCAACACCGATCCACTTGCCCTTGTTGACATCGTGGTCTTTCTTGACGCGGTGCAGCATCAGCATCGCGTCGTCCTTTTCAATGTAGCATAATGTCGTCAATTTCATCTCAGATTCCTCCATTTATAATGGAAACAAAAAACCGCAAGCCCAATCGGACCTGCGGTCATCACGGAGAGAAGGGGATTCGAACCCCTGATACGGTTCCCCGTATACACGATTTCCAGTCGTGCTCCTTCAGCCAAACTCGGACATCTCTCCTCACTCAGCGAATATAATTTTAGCAAAGATGGGTGGTGCTTGTCAATGATAAATTGCATTTCTTTTCATTTTTCTTTGCAGAATTTTTACGCGTGCCTTTGTTGCTGCCAGGCTATTGACAGTCGAATTTTCCGGCGATAAAATGAAAGAAATAATCTGATTTTATCTGTGAAAGGGCGGTGGCGCACATGCTGTATCTGATCATCGTCGTCGTATCGTTTGTTGGGGCGTTGATCCAGGGCGTGACAGGGTTTGGTTCGTCGCTGACGATCATGACGCTCCTGCCGTATTTTATGGCGCTGCCGCAGGCGGTGGCGATCAGCTGCGTGATCCCGCTGGCACAGATGGCGGCGTTGGTCTGGCTCTATCGTGCGTCGCTGAACTGGCGGCTCATTTTGATACCGTCGGCGATTTATCTCGTCGGCTGCTGGCTGACGATCCGCAATGCTTATCTTTGATCCAACGGCGCTGAAAATTTCCTTCTGGGGATAATTTCTCATCATCATGGGGCATTTATTTTCTGCGCTTCAGCGAGAAGGCGCAGGGTTAAAAACACGATTCCGGTGATGATCGCCTGTAGATTTTGTTTCAGGATTGATCAACGGGCTCTTCGGCATCGGCGGTCCGCTGATGGTGCTTTACTATATGGCAGCCTGCAAATCGATGAGCGAATACATTGCCTGTCTGCAGTGCTGCCTTTTTCATCACAGATATTTACTGCCTGATCCTGCGCACGCAGGAAGGCACTTTTCACCGCTGATCTCATCGGTCCATCGATCGTCGGGATCATCGTCATCCTCATTGGCCAGGCATTCGCCGCGCGCATCGTCAAAAAGATCAACAGCGAGGACATCATCCGTCGCTGCACGTACATCATGGTCTGCGTGTCCGGCGTGATCATGGGCCTGACCAATCTGCCGTTCTGACAAAAAGGAGCGAACACCATGAAATTTACCGATCTGCCGGGCATTGAGCCCTGCTTTTTCAAAAAATGGAGAGATCCTCATCGCAGATGGCGACCGCGTTGATCATGTGTATTATCTGCGCAAAGGTACCGTTTACCGCGAGATCGTCACCGATACAGGCATCGAGAGCATCCTGTCCTGCAAAGAAGGCGGCGGCCTCACCGATTCTCTCATCGGCATTCTTTTGCTCTATGGCACAGAAGCGCCGTACATTTCCGGCAATAATTTTGTGGCCGGCACCGATTGCTATTGCCTACGGATTCCAGTGGACACCATCAAGCGCTATCTTTACAAACGACCGGAGCTTTTAGAGGAGCTCGTGGGAACAGCTGTGCACGAGTGCGGTTATCTGATGACGCTCTACCTCGGCAAAACAGAAGTGCCGGCGCCAGCTGCGCTGTGTCACTGGATGCTTGAGCGTCTGGAAGTGGATGAAGCGGGACGCAGCTATCTGCCAAGCTATCACCACGACGATATCGCCAAATTTCTCAACCTACACAAGGTCACCGTCTCCCGCATTTTCAGCGCACTGCGGCGCGACGGCGTGCTGGAAAAAAATAAGCAGGGCTTTCTCGTGCGCGATATGAAAAGGCTGCGCGCGTACGCAGAAAATATAATCCACCTCAAATATTCGTAGTCCAGACTACAAGTGAAGAAATAAAATGAATCCTGTTAATTTTTTGATTTTGAGAAAAAACCGTAAAAAATTAACCCGGGTTATTGATTAGTAGCAAAGGAACGTATAAAATGGATTTATCAATTGATGGTAAGCGATTACCCAATCTCTAAGGAGGAAAATTTATGAGTTCAACCATCTATCCTACCGGTACTACGATTTATGATCCAGAAAAAGCCTGGAGTGGCTACACCTTGATGCCAATCGGCAAAGTCGGTGCCGTTCTGATCGACATGAACGGTAACGTTGTCAAGGTTTGGAAAGACTTCCAGGGCTTCCCTAACAAGCTCCTGAAGGGCGGCTATGTACTTGGTTCCCT
>ENA-OQCL01000648-OQCL01000648.1-human-gut-metagenome-genome-assembly--contig:-NODE-648-length-15667-cov-13.766924_pt1 | contig 15667 bp, 16 predicted proteins | sample MGYA00242502_ERZ504586 | MGnify/ENA primary metagenome ERZ504586 (study PRJEB26092, sample SAMD00036316) | human gut metagenome | host: Homo sapiens | study: EMG produced TPA metagenomics assembly of... | reverse complement strand
CACCTGTTCCCATACCGAACACAGTAGTTAAGCATTCAGAGGCCGAAAGTACTTGTCTGGAGACGGACTGGGAGGATAGGAAGTTGCCGGTTAAGCAAAGAGCTCCGCTGAGGCGGGGCTCTTTTTTACTGTCATATCGTTCGATATTTTTTCGGAAATTGTTCTGGGAAATTCTCGAATTGATGCTTGACAGCTCGGTGGAACATCTGTATAATTATATCCTGTGAGTGACACATTAGGATATCTACTTTAATTGCAGCAGTGAATTTCGACGCTCACGTTTGGTTCACTAGCTCAGTTGGCAGAGCACCTGACTTTTAATCAGGGTGTCCCGGGTTCGAATCCCGGGTGAGCCACCAATTATTGATGAGAGTCCAAATAGTATTATGGCCCGGTAGTTTAGTTGGTTAGAATGCCGCCCTGTCACGGCGGAGGTCATGGGTTCAAGTCCCATTCGGGTCGCCATCTTGCCTCGGTAGCTCAGTCGGTAGAGCAGGGGACTGAAAATCCCCGTGTCAGTGGTTCGATTCCGCTCTGAGGCACCACTTGACATCATGCCCGCATTGCGGGCTTTTTTTGTATCATGATTTTTGTAGGATAGCAGGAGGTAGCAATGGAGGCGTTTCTCGCGTCGTTCCTCGTGGTCTTTCTCGCAGAGCTCGGGGATAAGACCCAGTTCATCGTCATGGCGTTCACGGCCAAATACCGCTGGCAGTCGGTGTTCGCCGGCATGACGCTTGGCATCCTTGTCGTCCATTCGCTGGCGGTTGCAGTAGGATCCTTGGCGGGGCAGCTGATCCCTGTCCACCTCATGACGATCATCGCCTCGTGCCTGTTCATCGGTTTTGGTGTCTGGACCTTGCGCGGCGATGATGAGGAAGAGGAAGAGAACGTGCACCCCTCGCGCTTTGGCCCCCTGCTGACGGTCGCCATGACCTTCATCGTCGGTGAGATGGGTGATAAGACGCAGTTCGCGGCGATGACGATGGCTGCACAGTATGAATCCTGGCTCATGGTCCTCGCGGGTGCCGTCGTCGGCATGGTGCTTGCCGACAGCCTCGGCATCTTGGCAGGTGCTTTCCTGCACCGCAAGCTGCCGGCCAAGAAGATGCGCTATCTGTCGGCGGGCATCTTCCTGTTTTTCGGTGTGGTCGGCCTCTTGCAGAGCGCATTCCAGGGTGTGTTCGCATGATGGATTTCCTTGTATTTTCCAGATTGTGATGTATAATGGTTGATAGCAAATCAAGATATTGTTTGGCGTTCAGAAAGGAAGACTTGCAAACATGGAACAATTTTCGACGATGTTCTTGGAGTTCATTGCTTCGTGGGGGTATTTCGCGATTGCCATCCTCATGGCCGCGGAAAATGCCTGCATCCCGGTGCCGAGTGAACTCATCCTCGGTTTTGCAGGCTATCTGATCTTCTCGGGCCAGCTGACGTTTGCCGGCGCGCTGACGGCAGGCATGATCGGCGGCATGGCCGGCTCGATCTTCGCCTATCTCGTCGGCCATTACGGCGGCAGGACGTTCGTCGACCGCTACGGCCACTACTTCTTCATCAAGAAGTCGCATGTCGATGTGGCGCAGAACTGGTTCGACAAGTACGGCCTCAAGGCCGTGTTCTTCAGCCGCATGCTGCCGGTCGTGCGCACGTTCATCTCGCTGCCGGCTGGCTTCGCTCATGTCGACATGAAGAAATTCCTCGTGCTGACGTTTGCCGGTGCGCTGCCCTGGACGGCGCTGATTCTCTACGCCGGCATGATGCTCGGCGAGAGCTGGAAGATCCTGACGCAGATCGGCCATGAGGCGAGCATCGCCTTCGTCGTGGTCGCCGCAGTCGTCATCGCGGTGCTCTACGTACGCCATAAGCGCAAAAAAAACGCGCAGGAAAGCATTGACGCGGAATAACGAGAAAACGAAAGCCGTCTCAAGATTCTCAGTGAATCTTGAGACGGCTTTTTTGCTACCCAATGCCAGTGCAGTCAGCGCAGAAGGAAGAAGAGCGCTGGGAAGAGGATGGGCAGGAAGAGGCCTGTCGTGATGACGAAGGAGGCGACGGCGAGGTCGGTCGTCAGGTGGTAGAGGCGCGAGGTCAGCACGGCGTTGATGGCCGTTGGGCAGAAGGAGCAGATCACGAGCGTGCCCTGTGTGACGGGATCGTCGACGAAGAGGTAGATCAGCACGCCGAAGAGGACCGGCGTGATCAGGAAGCGCAGGGCGGTCAGCGAGCGGACTCTGTGCGCGTAGCGGCGCACCTGCTGGAAGTCAATCAGGAAGCCGACGGGCAGCATGGCAATCCAAGCGGCGATGTGGACGAGCCCCTGGAAGACCGGTGCGAGGGCAGGCGGCCGCTCGATGCCGTAGGCGTTGAACAGCAGCCCTGCGGCCATGCCGATGAGGCTCAGCTGGTTGAGCGAGAAGAACATGTCGCAGAAGCTGTGCAGGCGATCGGTCTTGCGGACGGCATGCGTGTGCTTCATGTAGCAGTACTGGGCCATCGGGAAGATGACGAGCACGAGCAGGATGTTCTGGCATGTGCCGATGAGCTGCGTGTAGGCAAAGCCCTGCTCGTCGTAGAGGATGAAGGCGCAGACACCGCCGAGCGTGCCGATGTTCGCGAGCATGGCGCTCGCGATATAGGCGCCGCGGTCGAGCCAGCTCTTAAAATGGCGGGCGAAGGCGACTGTGCCGATGGCGCCCGGCACGAGGATCAGCAGGAAGCCGAAAATCGGCACGGTCAGCAGGCTCCACGAGATTGGCAGTACCCAGAAGCTCAGCAGTGCTAGGACGGTGTAGATGCAGACGACGTTGAAGCGGATGAGCTTGTTGATGGCCTCGCCAGAGACGAGGTGGCGTTGATGCAAAACGTAGCCGACGGCGAGCGGTGCGATGAGGTCGGTCAGCACGAAGATGAGGCGCAGGTTTGCAGTATCCATTGGCGATAAAGTCACTTCTTTCTTTGGGAATCCTATCTATAATAATAAATAGAGGCAGATTGATACAGCTTCGTTGACTCAATCGTATCACGTTTGCGAAAGGTTGTAAATCGAGTGGCTTGTGCTATAATAGGGGCGATATCTACTAGTTTCATAGTGTTTTGGCAGGGCAATGGGGCCATTGAAGAGCAGGAGGGATATTTTGCGCAATCTCGTCATCGGGTCGTTTTTCTTATCTTTGGCGGGGAGCATCTGGGGCGGCATGTTCATCGCCGTGCGGCTCTCCATCTTCGTCATCCCGCCTGTGCCGCTCGTCTGGATGCGCTATGGCACGGCATTGCTGGCACTGATAATCCTGATGCTCATGACGCACTCCTCCTGGCACATCGACAAGAAGGACCGCAAGCTCCTCGTGCTCTCGGCGCTCTCGGGGCAGGTGCTCTCCATCGTGACGCAGGAGACGGGCACGATGATGACCTCTGCGCAGACGGGCTCGGTCATCACGGCGGCGACACCGGCCTTCATGGTCGTCTTCGGCTACTTCCTGTTGCACGAGAAGCTCACGGCGGGGCGCATCGCCTCGGTCCTTCTAGCGACGATCGGCGTGCTCTTCGTCGTCTTTGATCCCGATAACTTCACGGTCAATCCCCTCGGCGGCGCCTCACTCTTCGTGGCAGCCGTCACCTGGGCCTTCATGTCGGTCCTCTTGAAGTTCCTCTCGAAGTACTCCGTCATCACGGTGACGTTCTACAGCGTGCTCATCGCCTTCCTGACCTTGACGCCGTACGGCCTCTACTGGCTGCTGACCGCGGCGGACTATGCGGCGATGGCCTCGCCGTCCGTCTGGGGCTCGGTGCTCTACCTCGGCTTCATCTCGACGACGGCTGGCTTCTGCCTCTGGAACAAGGGCCTCCTCTACATGGATGCTTCTCTTGCGGGGCTCTTCATGTTCTTCCAGCCGATTGTCGGGACGTTCCTCGGCTGGCTGCTGCTCGCAGAGCCCGTCACCCTCTATTTCTGGATCGGCTTCACGCTCATTGCGGCCGGCGTCGTGCTCGCGCTGCGCGGTGGCAATACGACGGCTGCCGAGAAGCTCGCGCGCCATCACCGCGACTGCCTCGACCATTAATTATGCTTGCATTCGCTCGCCGTTCGTGGTATACTTGTTTAGTCGCTGAAAAGCGAAGATGTAACTCTGCTCCTCGTAGTAGGGGAGCCAAAGACCAAAGAGGGAGGTGATTTCGTGAGAAAGTACGAAGTCATATTTATCGTGAAACCGATGGAAGAGGATGCAACGAACGCTGTCATCGAGAAGTTCAGCAACCTGATCCAGAACAACGGTGGTACCATCGATAAAGAAGATCGCTGGGGCAAGAAGCGTCTTGCTTATGAGATCAAGGACTGCACGGAAGGTTACTACTGCCTGTTCAACGTTACGTGTGAGCCGGCATGCGTTGCTGAGTGCGACCGTGTCATGAAGATTACGGACGAGCTCCTCAAGCACATGATCGTCAAGTCCGACGAAGAGTGAGCGAGAGACTTGTAAAAGTTCTTTAAGATGTACTACACCATATGGGTGTCAGGGAGGCATACCTCATGAACAAGGCAATACTGATTGGACGTCTGACTCGTGATCCTGAGGTCCGCTATACGCAGTCTGGTGTGGCTGTATGTACCTTCACACTGGCTGTTGACCGCCGTTTTGCTCGCAGAGATGCCAATGACGGTCAGCCAACGGCGGATTTCATTCCTATCGTGGCATGGCGCAAGCTTGCTGAGATCTGTGGTAATAACCTGATCAAGGGCCGCCGCATCTCGGTGGAAGGCCGCATCCAGGTCAGGAGCTACGAGGCACAGGACGGTTCGAAGCGTTATGTGACGGAAATCGTAGCCGATGAGATTGAGTTCCTCGATTCGAGAAGCTCGGCTCAGCACGAAGGTGGTTTCGGTGGTGCTCCGGCACCGCAGCCGCAGCCCCAGTCGAAGCCGGCGGATGCAGGTTCTTTTGGCCCGTCTATCCCTGATGAAGAAATCCCATTTTAAGACTGGAGGGGAATTACTTTGATGAGACGTGACAGAGGCAGAAGACCTCGTAGAAAGGTCTGCTCGTTCTGCGTAGACAAGGTCGATCATATCGACTATAAAGACGTTGCAAAACTGCGCCGCTTCGTTACGGAGCGCGGCAAGATTTTACCGCGTCGTATCTCCGGCAACTGCGCTAAGCATCAGCGTCAGGTGACGGTCGCAATCAAACGCGCACGCAATATCGCACTGCTGCCGTTTACTGCAGAATAACGATGACAAAGTGCTGTACTTCGGTACAGCGCTTTTTTTATGTTTTCATATTTTCTTGAATGATTGAATGATTGGATGGAGATTCGATGATGGAAATGAAAGAAACGGAAGGAGGAGCATCATGCACAGGCGCATCGAGAGTGCCATGACCATGATGACGGACCCGCGTCATTTCAAGCTGCGCCTCTTCATTGAGGGCAATATCATCGGTGTGGCGACCGGCATGGTCATCGCACTGTTCCGCTACCTGCTCGAGCTCTCAGAGGAATATTTGCCCGTGCTCTATCGCTGGCTGCCAGAGCACAGCGTCTGGATACCGGTCTGGTTCCTCGCGCTCTTCCTTTGCAGCTGGGTGCTCTACCGCATCGTGAGCAAGGACGGCATGACGTCTGGTTCGGGCATCCCGCAGATCAAGGGCATCCTGCTCGGCGAGATGGATATGAACTGGGCGCGCGTCCTCGTGTTGAAGTTCACGGGTGCGGTGCTCGGCATCGGCGCGGGCATGTCGCTCGGCCGCGAGGGCCCGAGCGTCCAGCTCGGCGCCTGCCTCGGTCAGGGGCTCGGGCGCCTCACGCATCGCTCGTATGCGGAGAGCCATTATCTGCTGACGGCCGGCGCGGGCGCGGGCCTCGCAGCGGCCTTCAACGCGCCGCTCGCCGGCGTGATCTTCTGTCTGGAGGAGCTCACGAAGAACTTCTCGGCCTTCGTGCTAATGGGGGCCATCTCGGCGGCCGTCACGGCGACGACGGTCACGCAGTACTTCTTCGGCATGCAGCCCGTCTTCCATATGGGGGTCGTGCCGGTCATTGACACGGGCCACATGTACTTCCTGCTCATCCTGCTCGGCGCGTTCGTCGGCCTCCTGGGCCTCGCATTCAACCCGATGCTCACGCGCTCGCAGGATTTCTACAAGAAGGTGCCCGCGCGTTGGCGGCCGGTCGTGCCGCTCTTCTGCGCAGGTGTCCTTGGCTTCGTGCTGCCGCAGATTCTCGGCGGTGGCAGCCGCCTCGTCGACTCGCTCGTCGTGACGGACTACACGCTCGCGTTCCTCGTCCTGCTGCTCGCCGCGAAGTTCCTCTTCACGATGGTCTGCTTCGGTTCGGGCGTGCCCGGCGGCATCTTCCTGCCCATGCTCGTGCTCGGCTCAGTCGGCGGCGCTGTCTTTGCCAAGGTCGCGATCTTCTTTCAGTGGATGCCGGAGCTCTTTGCCGTCAACTGCATCGTCTTCGGCATGGCTGCCTACTTCTCGGCCGTCGTCAAGTCGCCGATCACGGGCAGTGTCCTGATCATGGAGATGACAGGCTCTTTTGAGCACATGCTCGCGCTGATCATCGTCTCGATGACGGCCTACCTCGTCTCGGACCTCACGGGCGGCGCGCCCGTCTACGACATGCTGCTCGCGCGCAGCTTGGCCGTGCGCGAGAAGATCGCGAGCCGCATCCGCCATCGTCGCGTCCTCTTGGAGCTGTCGGTCGGCGTGAAGTCGGCCCTCGACGGCAGGGCAGTCGCCAGTGCGCTCTGGCCGTCTGGCTGTGTCCTCGTCAATGTGCGGCGCGGTCCGCACGAGCTCGCGCCGCGCGATGGGCTCGTGCTGCAGGCGGGCGATACGCTCTTCGTGCTGACGGATGCCGACGACACGGCGGCGCTGCAGGCGCTCGCCGCGGAGCATCCGGATCAATAGTGCACGTGTCAGAGATACTGCACAGAATCGGCAAAATCCTGCTCATTCGCACGCATTATCAGAGGATATGAGAGATTCTTTGCAGAAAGACTTGATAATTTTTCTCTTATCTAGTACAATAATCGTACAACAAGAGCAAACAATAAATGCGAATTGGTTTCATAGGAGTGAGTAATATGTTTTTGGAAGAACGTCAGGACATCATCCTGAGCATGCTGGCACGCGACGGCAAGGTCCGCGTCCGTGACCTCAGTGAGAAATTCAAGGTCACCGAGGACTGCATCCGCAAGGACCTCGGTGCCCTCGAGAAGAAGGGCAAGCTCAAACGCACGTACGGCGGCGCCGTGCGCATCCGCGAGAACAGCCACATGGTCGAGGTCAGCAAGCACCGCAATACGGACGTCGAGGCAAAGCAGCGCATCGCGCAGGCCGCTGTCAAGCTCATCCACGAGAAGGACATGGTCTTCCTCGATATCTCGACGAGCAACCTCGCCATCGCAGAGCTGCTCGTCAAGATGGAGCTCGAGGTCACGGTCGTCACGAACATGATCGACATCCTCGTCGTGCTCGCGCGCAATCCGAAGATCCGCGTGGTCTTCGCTGGCGGCAAGATCAACAAGAGCCGCGATGGCTTCTGGGGCGGCATGACGCTCGACTTCATCTCGCGCCTCAAGCCGGACATCGCCTTTGTCGGTGCAGTTGGCGTCGACGTCAAGGAGAACAGCGTTTCAACGTACGACATCGATGACGGCATCAACAAGGCTGCCATCATCCGCCACAGCAAGAAAGCCTACGTCGTGGCCGAAGCGCGCAAGCTCAGCACGGACGGCAACTACAACTACACGACGCTCGACACGCTCTCGGGCCTCATCACGGATTCGGAGCCGGCAGCAGACATCCGCGCAGCAGCGGATTCGTACGGCGTGGAGATCATCCTGCCATGATGTTCTCTATGCCCGCATGGCTTTCGCGGTTTACTCGGTCTCGGTTTACTTGGAAAACTCTATATACGGGCATCCTGGAAGGACTGAAGGTATTTGCGTTTTACCTCGCAGTCCTTTCCGTTTTCCGGGGCTTTTTCATCGCGTGGCTGGCACCGTATATGGGAGCTTCGACGGGCGGCCACGACATCTTTCTCGCACTATGGCGCGGCTTCCGCCTCTCGATGCAGACGGCCGGCGCGCTGACGCTCGTGAGCTTCGTGCCAGGGCTGCTGCTCCACTATCTCTGGCCGCGCTGGGAGCGGCGCATTGTGCTCGCGCTCAATGGCGTGCTGCTTTCCTTGCTCTCGATCCTCTTTGTCGCGAGCTTCCCGTTCTACCGGCAGTTCCACGCGAACTTCAACCAGATGCTCTTCACGGGCGCTAACGACGATATCTACGCGCTCCTCATCACGATGGTGCAGCAGTACTACCTGCCCGTGCGCCTTGCAGGAGCCCTGCTGCTCGCCTATGTTCTCTGGCGCGGCCTGCGCGCACTGCTTCGCTGCAGCTGGCTCGAGGCCTGCATGGATGGCGTGCGCCTGCCCGCGCCCGTGCGCTGGCTCGGCCGGCTGGCCTTCCTCTACCTGACGTACATCGTCGTGCTGCTCGGCATCTTCGGCGGCAGCCTGGGCTGGCAGACGGCCGTCAACTGGGAGAACGCCGGCGTCACGAAGGACGAGTTCCTCAATGAGGCCATCCTCGACAACGTGCAGGCCATCTACCGCGCCTACAATCTCAATGAACGCATGCTGGCCTGCAATGGACTCGACTTCACAACGGAAGACATCCGCAATCTGGCAGCGCGCCTTTCGGGCAAGCCCGCCGATACGGATGACCTCGACGTCTACCTGACGAGGGAGGCGCAGGGCCCGCAGGTCGAGAAGCCGAAGCAAGTCATCGTCATCCTGTCGGAGAGCTTCGCCAACTGGCCGCTGCTCGACAAGTACGAGGATATCCCCATCTCGCATGGCATGCGCAGCCTCATCGCGGAGGATGACACGGACTACTGTCCGACGTTCCTTCCGAATGGCGCGAGCACGGTCTCAGCCGTCACGGGCGTCGTGACGGACTTCGCCGATGCCAACCTCTACCTGACGACGATGCCGGAGTCCTTCGCCGCGCCGTACCCGACGGCCAGCGCCCCGCAGATGGAGAAGCTCGGCTACACGACGAACTTCTGGTATGCAGGGCCGTCCACCTGGGAGCGCATCGGCGCCTTCACGCAGGCACAGGGCTTTGATCACTTCTACAGCCGCGGCGACTTCGGCGATGTGCCGGGCAGTGTCTGGGGATGTGAGGATGAGGTGCTCTACGAGAAGGTCCTCGACGGCCTCGACCCGGATACGCCGAGCTTCAACGTCCTGCTCAATGCCTCGAATCACTCGCCGTACGACCTCGACCTCGAGGCCAAGGGCTTTGACAAGGAGGCCGTGCGCGCCGCGCTGCCGGAGAACCACCAGCAGGACGAGGAGCTCTTGAAGGAACTCGGCCACTACTGGTACGCCGACCGCGAGCTCGCGAAGTTCGTCAAGGCGGTCAAGGCGAAGTGCCCCGAGAGCCTCATCGTCATCGTCGGCGATCACGGCGACCGCTACAACATCGACAAGACGCCGACGATGTACGAGCGCTACGGCATCCCCTTCATCATCACGGGCAAGGGGATCCACAAGGGCACCTTGCTGCCGGATGCGGCGGGCAGCCAGATTGACATCATGCCGACTATCTACGAGCTCATCGCCCCGAAGGGGTTCTCGTACATGGCCGTCGGCTCGAGCCTCACGCGGACGAACCGCCAGGGCGTCAACTACGGCTTCTTCATCACGCGCCATGCCATCGGCAAGGCGGACATAGTGCCGCTCGTGCCGGAGTCCGTCGACGGCGGTGAGCCGCCGACAATCGACCAGCAGGCGATGGAGGACTACATCAACGGTGTCCGCAGCGTCTCGTGGTGGCGCCCGAAGTACGGTGCCATCCTCGACGCGTCGAAGCTCGAGGGACGCCGCTGAGCCAATGGAGGGAGAAAGAACAATGATTTCACTGAAAGACTGCCAGCTCTGCCCGCGCCGTTGCGGCGTGGACCGCATGCAGCGGGTGGGCTTCTGCGGCGCGGGCGCGAAGGCGCGCATCGCGCTCGTCTCCCTGCACAAGTGGGAGGAGCCGTGTCTCACGGGCGCCGATGGTCGAGGGGCGGGCACCGTCTTCTTCTCGTACTGCAACTTGCGCTGCTGCTTCTGCCAGAACCATGAGATCTCCCATGAGGGACGCGGCATCGAGGTGACGGACGAGCGTCTCGCCGAGATTTTCCTAGAGCAGCAGGCGCGCGGCGCGGCGACGCTCGACCTCGTGACGCCGACGCACTACGTGCCCGAGATCCTGCACGCACTCGAGATGGCCAGGGAGCAAGGCTTCCAGCTGCCTGTCGTCTACAACTCGGGTGCCTATGAGACGGAGGAGACCATCGAGGCCCTGCGCGGGGAGGTCGATATCTTCCTGCCGGACCTCAAGTACGCTGACGAGGCGAGTGCGCGCGAGTACTCGCTGGCGCCCGACTACTTCGCCGTGGCGACGAAGGCCATCGCGCGCATGTACGAGGAGGTCGGCCCGCTGCAGTTTACGCCGGACGGGCAGCTCAAGAAAGGCGTCATCATCCGCCACCTCGTGCTGCCGGGCCACCGCCACGAGAGCATGCGCGTGCTCGACTGGATTCATGAGACATTCGGCGACACGGTACAGATTTCCTTGATGAACCAGTACACGCCGATGTACCGGGCGGCAGAGCACAAGGGCATGAACCGCCGCCTGACGACGTTTGAGTATCAGTCGGTCGTCGACCATGCCCTGAAGCTCGGCATCACGCACTGCTACGTGCAGCAGGGCCGCACAGCCGATACGAAATTCGTGCCGCATTTCGACGGCAGCGGCGTCGAGCAGGGCTGACAGACCGCTCTGGCGGTCCTGACTTGGAATAATTTGCGATAGGGGGATCTTTTTGCTCACCGTATTCTTGTTTTGCTTCTCACTGCTGCCGATGGCCTATCTGCGCTACCATCCGTTCCGGGTCATCGCAACGCCGCGCGAGCAGCATATCCTGATTGTCGGCCATCTCATCATCTTTGCGTCTGAGTTCCTGCTTGTCGCAGCGCTCTTCATTTTGGGCTATGCGCCGATGCAGGGCAGCGTCTTCCACAAGTTGTATTTCGTATGCTACTGGCCCCACTTCCTGCTGCTCCTGTTCACGATACGTCCCTTCTGGTTCCGCCACTTCTTCGTGCTCGGATTGCAGGGCATCTACGCGGTCTTCCTCCACACGGTGACAGTCCTGCTCCTGAAGCAGATCTGGATGCAGACGACCTACTTTGCCAGCCTGTACTTCTTATGCTACCTCGGCTTGCTGCTGATCAGCTTCCCGGGGATGATATGGCTGCTCGGCAAGCTCTTCACGCGAGAGCAACTGCTGAGAGGGAAGCCGACGGCTGCTTTCTGGAAGTACCTCGGCTTTGTGCCGCTGCTCCTCACCTATTATCAGGGGAGCATGGGCTATGCCACCTTGCTCCAGCAGATCCAGGACTTGTCGGATATCCACCTCTACATGCTGGTGAGCCGGATAATCCTTGTCATCATCGGGATTGTCCTCGTCCTCTCGGTGCGCAGCGGCTACCGCCAGGTCTGCATCATGCTCCGCGCGAAGGAGCGCAGTATGGCGATACAGGAGCAGCTCCGCGAGATTCACGACTATGCGGATACCATGCAAAAGGAGCAGCAGAAGCTCGCCATCATGCGCCACGACAGCCGCCATCAGCTGCGCATGCTGGCCGAGCTCATCGAGAGCGGCCACTGCGATGAGGCTGAGCGGCAGCTGATGGCCATGAGGAAGGAGGTGGAGAGACGATGAGCTTTGACATGATGACAGTGGGCATCACCGCGGTCTACGTCCTGATCCTGCAGCCCTTCGCGCTCTTGCAGATCTTGCCGTTCCGCCGCTTCCTGACCCGTGTGCAGAAACGGTATATCCTCATTTTCTGGTGCCTGCTCATCGTGCTGGAAGTCGGCCTCGTCACCGCGATTGTCTCATTGGACGTCTTCCCGTCGCGCCAGATTGCCTACTGGCGGCTAGGCTACCTCGTCTGGATTCCCCAGTTCGTGCTGGCCCTCTGCTTTACGCGCCGCTTCTGGGCAGGCCATATCTTCATCGCGGCCTTCCGCATCCTGTTCTCGGGCATCATCTACACGGTCACACGCGCCATCCTTCTGAACCTCTACCCGGACAGGCCGCTGCCGAGTCTCTACTTCGAGCAGATCCTGCTCTACAGCGCGCTGTCTCTTATGGCATTCCCGTTCCTCTTGCGCTTCTTCACCAATATATTCCGTCACTTCGAAGTGGCCTCGACGCGCCGTTACTGGCGCATCATCACACTGATCCCCGTGCTGCTCGCCGCCGAGTCGCTCTACCTGAGCCTTCTCGATTCCCAGGAGAAGATCCTTGACTTGTTGCTGCCGCGCCTCATGCTGCTCCTCGTCATCGTCCTGCTCATGGCCAGCATCCGCAGCGGTCAGCGCGAGGTCTACCGCGAGCTGCAGGTATTCGAAAAAGAACACGAGCTGCAGCAGCAGCTCGTGTCAACGGCGCATTATGTGAAACTGTCAGAGACGTCACGGCAGCGCATGGCTGTCCTCTACGAGAAGAAGCGGCAGCACATCGACCATCTGCTCGAGCTCGTGCGCCATCGCGACCGCGAGGGGGCGCTGGCGTACATCGAGGCGCTCGGTGCGCAGTTCAGCCGCACGAAGCTGCCGCAGTACTGCAAGAACACCCTGATCAACGCGGCTCTGACAGTCTACTTTGCACGCGCCAAGGAGCTCTCCATCCCCGTGACGGCCACCATCGACCTGCCGGAAGAGCTCTTCTGCAGCGGCGACCTCTCCATCGTGCTCTCGAACCTCGTAGAGAATGCCCTGATCGCGAGCCAGAAGCAGCCGCCATCGGCGCGCCACATCGTCGTCATGACGATGTGCCAGAACGGCGTCATCAACCTCCTCGTCAAGAACCGCTTTGACAAGGCGGTCGAGTTCGACGAGGAAGACCTGCCCGTGACGCATGTCAAGGGACATGGCCTTGGCATGAAGTCCCTGGCCCGCTTCCGCGACAAGTACGGCGCCACTGTCTTCTGCCAGCAGAAAGAAGGCTGGTTCACGACCTACCTCCAGATACCGCTCCCCGCATCGTCATGACGGCATCATGCCTGCTTCACCGAGAACATGAATTGGAAGTAGAGTTCCTGGAATTCCCGGTACTTGCGCTTGCCAAGCGGAATCTCCTGCCCGGCAATCTCCACGTAGTCCGACTTGATCACGTGGACGGCGGCGAGATTGACGAGGTAGCCCTTGTTCGGCGAGGCGAACTGCCCCGGCGCGATCTTGTCGAGCGCATCCTTCATCTCCTGGCCGGACTTGCGCGTCTCGAGCACCGTGCCGTCTGCCAGGTGGACCCGCAGGATGTGGCCGCTGCTCTCGAAGTAGAGGATCTGTGCGATTTCCTCAATGCAGATGCCGCCGCCCACGAGCCGCAGCACGATTTTGGCGCTGTTGCGCTGGCGGATAAACGAGATGGCCCGGTCCATTGCCTTGTTGAACTGGCTCTGCGTGAACGGCTTCAGCAGGTAGTCCGTGGCCTTGACCGCAAAGGCGTCCACGGCGAACTCATCGCTCGTCGTCAGGAAGATGATCTCCGTGGCGCGGTTGTATTTGCGCAGCTCGCGGGCAACCTCCGTGCCGAGGATTCCCGGCATGCAGACGTCGAGCAGGACAATGTCAAAGACAGCGCCCTGTTCGATCGCATCGACAAAGGAGAAGGATTTGTCAAATGTTTCATAGGACACCGTGTCGTGTTTATTTTGGAAATACGTCTCAGATGAGCGTCGGATGGATTGAATCTGGTCTGGCTGATCATCACAGATGGCGATACGCAGCATGGAGTCACATCCTTTCGTATATCTTGTCTTAATTTAAAGTATACTCGCTTTTATGCGATACGCAAAAAACCGTCCTAAAAGGGCGGTTTTTTTGCATGAACGGGCAAATACCCGTTTGCACGCCGGGCTGCAGGCGGCGGATTCGTGTATTTATGACAAAAAACGGCCATTTCATGACAAGAGAAACGATTCACGCTTTCTGCATGGTATCCTGAATGTGGACAAGATGGAATGCCACAGGATAGCTGGGGCCATCATTGATGAAAGATTTGTATTGCAATATAAATTCCAAATTATCTAATCATGAGTAGTTCGAAAGGGGATGTCGTTTTATGAACCGGATTTTTAAAGTCATATGGAGCAAGACAAAGCACTGCTACATCGTCGTGTCGGAGTACGCCAAAGCCAACACGAAAGCAGCGCACATCGGCCTGCGCACAACAGCCGCAGCCGTAGCCGCAGCCGCCATGCTGCTCGCACCTGTTAACTATAATTATGTTTGGGCCGCTGATACGGCGACTGTGACTGATACGAGCAATACGGAGCAGACCGTTTATACCCAGGAGGGAGCGGAAAAGAAATTTGCCACTCAGGATCAGCTGCAGGCAGATGTAGCCGCTACTAACGCGGAAGTTGCCAAGAAAGCAGATCAGACAGCTTTAGACGAAACGAACGCTAACTTGGCGAAGAAAGCAGATCAGACAGCTTTAGACGAAACGAACGCTAACTTGGCGAAGAAAGCAGATCAGACGGCTTTAGACGAAACGAATGCCAACTTGGCGAAGAAAGCCGATCAGACGGCTTTAGACGAAACGAATGCTAACTTAGCGAAGAAAGCAGATCAGACGGCTTTAGACGAAAACCAATGCTAATTTGGATAAGAAAGCGAATGCTGCAGATGTGTACAGCAAGACGGATGCAGACAGTAAATTTGCCACTCAGGACCAGCTGCAGGCAGATGTATCTAAAACGAATTTAGACCTTACCAATGAAATGAACGAGCGCAAAGCTGCGGATACAGCACTGGATACTCGGATTACGAGTGTGAAAGAATACCTGCAGAATGAAACTGAAAATAATTATGTGAGTAAAGCCGGACTGGCCAGCGAGTTGGAAGTCAAGGATGCTGGGGTTGTGAAGGCAGACCAGAAGATTGGCGAGAATGTGACAGCCCTTGGCAAGGCTTTGAATGATGAAACGGCAGCTCGTATCGGTGCAGATGCGGCTCAGGACAAGGTGATCCAGCAGGTCAATGACAACCTGGTACAGAGCGTCAATACGATCAACAAGAACATGGCTGACGGGTTCACTGCATTGAATCAGGCGGATGCCAACGAAGCCAAGGCTCGCGCTGAAGCAGATGCAGCTGAAACTGCTGGTCGTGTAGCAGCGGATACCAAACTGGTGGAAGCTACCAATAGTGGATTGAGCATTGATGCTCATAATGTACTTCAGAAAAATATCACTTCCATTGATTCCACTACCGGAGAGGTGACTACCTCCAAGGAAGCGGCTACTACTCTGGTGATGAATGAAGGTAACAAGAATCAGATTACACTCAGTGAAAATGGAATCAAAGTTGGAACTGGCAGTACGGTGATAGCATCGGATGGTGTATTTGCTGGCGGCGATACAGCGGGTAAGGCAAAGGCAGCCCTCAATGCTGATGGCAGCATACAAAGGAGCTAACGGGGCATTTACTGTAGATACCAATGGAAACGTAGCTTCTGGCAATGTAACTTCCACCGGCACGGTGCAAGGTACGACCTTAACTGACGGTACCGCAATTATGTCTGCAGGAAAT
>ENA-OQCL01000647-OQCL01000647.1-human-gut-metagenome-genome-assembly--contig:-NODE-647-length-15740-cov-1.833088_pt1 | contig 15740 bp, 19 predicted proteins | sample MGYA00242502_ERZ504586 | MGnify/ENA primary metagenome ERZ504586 (study PRJEB26092, sample SAMD00036316) | human gut metagenome | host: Homo sapiens | study: EMG produced TPA metagenomics assembly of... | reverse complement strand
ACTGTTTTCTCCTCCCATTATTTGCAGGGTCACTCTTCAATAGCGGCCTTCTGCTGGTTGATTTCCGAATGATTTGGATGTCGAACTTCTCCTTGCGGCCGTAGGTGTACAGGCCGTTGACCTCCTGCTCCACATCGTACAGCTGGGTGTAGCAGAAGCCGCAGATGTCCGGGTTGTTCAGCAAAGCTTCGGTCAGGCCGCGGTAGCGGGCGAAGTACTCCTTGGGGGTGGTGGCGCGTTGCCATAGCCCCAGCCTTCCACGGTCTCATCGGGCCAGCGGATGCCGCCGTACTCGCTAATGAAGACAGGCTGGCCCTCGTAGGGCTGGTTGAAGAAGGGCGGGCGGCCGTTGGGCGCCTCCGGCACAGAGTTGAAGAAGGGGTCCTCCGCCGGGATAACGCCGCCGGTCTCCTCCATGCGCTGGGAGAGGCCGTTGTACCGGGCCAAAAGGCTCTCGGTGTTCTGGTCGTAGTCGTGGATGTCGTAGACTTCGGAAATCACCCGGTAGTTGCCGCTGGAATCGATGCAGGGGCGGGTGGGGTCCAGGCGCTTGGTCAGCTTGTAGATGCTGCTGAGCAAGCGTTCTTCTCCCGCTCCTCCCGGTAGCCCCAGGTCTCGTTGAAGGGGCACCAGCCGATGATGGCCGGATGGTTGAAGTCCCGCTCCACGGCCTCGCTCCACTGGTTGAGGTAGGTCTCGGTGGAGAGGGGATGGGCGTGGTCCAGACCCCAGTTGGGGTACTCGCCCCACACCAGGTAGCCCAGCCTGTCGCAGTGGTAGAGGAACCGGGCCTCGAACACCTTCTCGTGGAGCCGCGCCCCGTTAAAGCCCGCCGCGAAGGACAGCTGAATGTCTTGAATCAGGTCCTCCTCGGTGGGGGCGGTGTAGATGCCGTCGGGATAGAAGCCCTGGTCCAGCACCATCCGCTGGAACAGGGACTTGCCGTTTACCAGGAACTTCTTCCCCTGGAAGCGGGCGTCCCGCAGGCCGAAGTAGCTGTGCACCCGGTCCTCCCCAAAGGTGAGCTCCAAGGTGTAAAGGCCGCCCTTGCCGGGCTCCCACAGGTGGGTTTCCTCCAGCTCCAGCTGGGCGGTGAAGAAGCCGTCCTTTACCCGCAGGGACTTCTGCCCCACAGGGCGGCCCTCCCAGGCGGCGGAGAGGGTCAGCTCCCCTTCGCCCTGAACAGCGCCGGTGACAGTCACCCAGCCGTTTTCCAGGTTGGGGTAATACTTGGCGTACTGGATGTAGCTTTGGGGCACGAACTCCAGCCACACCGTCTGCCAAATGCCCGTGGTGCGGGTGTAATCGCAGCCGGAAGAGGCGTACAGGTGGGCCTGCTTGCCCTTGGGCTGCAAGCCGGAGCGGACGTCGTCCCGCACCGCCACAAAGAGGCTGTTCTCCCCCAGGCGCGCCTGCCGGGTGATGTCCAGGGTAAAGGAGGTGTACCCGCCCTTGTGGGTGCCCGCCAGCTCCCCGTTGACGTAGACCGCGGCCTCGTAATCCACCGCGCCGAAGTGCAGCAGCACCTTGCCGGCCAGCTCCTCCTGGCTCAAGGTGAAGGTGCGGCGGTAGGCCACGCCGCTGATAAAGTCTGTGTAGCCAATGCCGGAGAGCTTGCTTTCCGGGCAGAAGGGCACCAGGATCTCCCGGTCGAAGGTCTCCTTCTCCCACAGGCGGCGCTCCACAGCGCTGCAGCCAAAGTCGAACGCAAACTCCCAAGTGCCGTTTAGGTTTTTCCAGCTGTCCCGCTCCCATTGGGGATTGGGATGCTCCGGACGTGGTATGTTGCACATAAATAACTCCTCCTTGCAGGGTGATTTCATGGAATCAATGCGATTATACCCGTCCTTTTCCCATATGTAAATATCCAATGCACTTCTTTGCCGGAAATGTGAAAATGCCGCGGCACTTCTGGCCCCATCAGGGCCAAGGCAGCTCCTGCTTGACATGCAGAGACACCGCCCATCCAATGTAAATGGAAGGCGGTGTCCTTTTCATAGGAGTCGCTTTAGGCTTGCGTCTTTGTTTTTATTGGTTCTTGCTATCGTAGTTGCGCTGGAGAATCATGGCGTGTGTTTCCTTCCTTTCTTTTTCTGCGTCCAGTTCGACCTGGATGCGGTCAGCTTCTGGGGCGTCTGGTTTAAAATTTGGCTGGTGCTTCATGAACCGCTCAAAGAGCTGGTCCACCCGGTCTGTGGTGAATAGAGGCATGGGGGACTCCTTTCTGGGCAATAAAAAAGAGCGGCCTGACTTTTTTTCAGACCGCCCTGCGAGAAAATATTTTGTTGTGGGGAAAAGGAAAACGGGAGCTGCTTTTATCACAGCTCACGCTTCACTGGGCCAAAAATAAGAATGATTATGGTTTTACGTTGGTTCGAATCCCTACAGACGGGTCCCGGATCATTCAAAAACGTCACGCCGCGACGGCCCATTTTCGGCCCTCAAGACGCGAAAAAAGCCCGGAAATCCGGGCTTTTTTCGACTGGGATCATTTTGTTCCAGTAAAGATGTCTAAAGGGACAACATTTCATACAGTACGGCGGAAATAAAAAGCGGGAAAACACAACATGAGGTGTTCATTCCCGCTATTTTTCTGCCCGCGTATCTATATCTTGTATTTCTTTTCCTTTGAAATGCACACCCCTAATCTATGAGGTAGTGCCGCAGCAAATCCTCCCGGCCATCTTCTTTCAGCCGTTCCACAGAATAGCGCAGCCATTCCTCCGGGGTGGGTACATCCCCGGCGCATGGTATCCGTTCCCATTGCGCCCGGCGCTTCGGGTCAGGGTCATGTAGGCCCTCCCATATCCGCTTTGAGATTTTCTCTTTGACCTTTTCCACGGTCGTATGATCCCGCTCCGCCAGCATGGCGAAGAAATCTTTTCCTTTCTCTTGCAATGTAAAGCCTCCTGTCTGTATGAATAGTATTTCCATGTTCGGCCCATGATATAAACTACTCTATGCCCCACTTGGGCGATACGGTAGCCACCGATTGTGACTATTATACCACCCATTTGGGAATTAGAATAGATACAGATGGGCAGGTGATGGAATGGACGCACAGAAGCGGATCAAGCAGCTCATGGAGGAGCGCGGCTGGACGGATTACAGGCTGGCAAAAGAGGCAAACCTATCTCACTCCACAATAACCAATGTTTTCAAAAGGAATAATGCGCCGACGCTTCCCACGCTGGAAGTGATTTGTCGTGCGTTTGGAATAACCTTAGCACAGTTTTTCGCGGAAGGCGGAGAAGCTGTGGAAATAACGGATGAACAGCGCGAGCTTTTTGCAAAATGGAGTACACTCACCGAGAAGCAAAAAGCCCTGCTGCTTGAATTTATAAGCACCTTACAGTAGAGGGCAAAGAAAAAGACCGCAGGCCGGAACCTGCGGTTTTCTCTTTGCCTTATTTCATTATACAGCCCAGCGCAATTCTGGCCCTCCGGTATTCCGGGAGCGGGTTGCCCTTCATGCTCTCAATGGAAACCCCTTGCTTTTTGAGCTTTCCTTCTAACCGCAGCGTCTGTCCGCAATCCCGGCAAAGGCGGGAAATATCGCTGACTAAAACCGCGTCTATCATGTGGCGGTGGGCCAGCCCGGCCATTTCCCGGATGCCGGGGCGGTTCAGGGAAAGGCCGCTGCCGATCTCGGCTATTTCCGCCACAATATCATAGCCGCGCTCTTTGGCATATACGCGCAGCCGTTCCTTCTGCACCTCTAACAAGGTATCGTTTTGATCCGCGCGGGCGAGGCGGCAATAGACCGCCACCCGCATTGTTTTCCTTGCTTCCTTCTCCATTATGCTGCCCTCCATAATTCTGCCGTGATTTCGACCTGCCGCCCATCGCGGAAGGTGAACACCAGCCTTTTATCTTCGTAAACCGTCACATAGTCCACCGTGGAATACCAAAGCTCCTCGTCAAAGGATTGCACCAGCTCCTGATGGCTGTTCATGTTTTCCATGAACAGCCGGATTCTTGTCTTTTTGGCATTGCGTTCCTGCCGAAGCTCTGCGATTTCCGCCAGCCGTTTCCGGGCGGCTTCAAACCGCTCAGAGTAAGCATCATACCGGCGGTTGTATTCTTCCTGATCCATGGCGGTCTGCGCATTTTCAGAAATGATTTTCTGAATAAGCCCCAGTACAACCTCGCTTTCATTTTCCAAGGTTTCCTGTTCTGCATCCAAGTCTGCCGTATCGGTCAGTGCCGCGATCACTTCCTCGTATGCCTCTATAATCTCGTCCCGGTTCCCCAGCACGATATTGAAGGCGGCCAGAAATGCGGCTTTGATTTCATCCTCTGTAAGATGGGGCGTGGAGCAATGCTGACCCCGGTATTTTTCGTTACACTGCCATACAAGGCTCCGGTTTTCCGTGTTGGAGTGCCAGACCTTGCTGCCATAAATGCCGCCACACTCGCCGCAGATAATGCGCCCGGAAAATGGATGCAGGCAGCTCGTAAAACGCCCATCCGTCTTGCGGGTTTTCAGCTCGTATTGTACGAGGTCGAAAAGCTCCGGTTCGATAATGGCCGGATGGCTGTTCGTCACATAATACTGCGGCACCTCGCCTTCGTTGACCTTTTGCTTTTTGGTGAGGAAATCCACCGTGAATTTCTTCTGCAAGAGCGCGTCGCCTTTGTACTTTTCGTTGGTAAGGATGCTCTCCACCACCTTGGCCCGCCACACCTTTTTACCGCCCGGCGTGGGAATACCCTCGTCGGTGAGGTAGGTAGCGATGGCCGAGGGGGATTTACCATAGAGGAAAAGGCGGTAAATCAGCCGGATAATCACCGCTTCGGACTCTACAATGACCGGCAGCCCGTCCGGGCCTTTTTCATAGCCGAGGAAGCGCCGGTAAGGAAGGCTTACCTTTCCGTCTGCAAAACGCTTGCGCTTGGCCCCATGTGACGTTCTCAGAAATGGAGCGGCTTTCTTCTTGCGCCAGCGATGGACATGATTGGTGAATAAGCAGCTCGCCTTTTCCGTCCAGGTGCGGATATTCTCGTTTTCAAAGAAACTTCAATGCCCTTTTCTTTGAGCTTGCGTACCGTGGTTAAGGTATCCACCGTATTGCGGGCGAACCGGCTGATAGATTTCGTGATAATCAGGTCGATTTTACCCGCCAGTGCATCGGCCACCATGCGGTTGAAGCCGTCGCGCTTTTTGGTGTTGGTGGCGGAAATGCCCTCGTCGGTATAAACCTCTACAAACTGCCATTCGTCCTTAGATTGAATGTACCGGGTATAATAGTCCACCTGCGCCTCATAGCTGGTAAGCTGCTCCTCGTTGTTGGTGGATACACGGGCATAGGCTGCCACCCGTAGCTTGCAGGGCCTCGCTGCTCAGTACATTGATGGGAAGCCGGTCTTTCTTTGCAGGGATAACCGTTACCCGCGCCGCTGTTACTGCTGGCATTTGGCAAGCCTCCTTTCTGCGGCCTGCCGGAGCGCCAATTCACGCGCCCGCTGGCGGTTCTCCGGGTTCCAGCTATGGCGGCGGGAAGGGTTATCCCAAGTCTTTGTTACGGTATGCCCGTCATAGAAAACAAAGACCAGCACGCCGTTCTCCGGCACCTGAATTTCTTCCACCTTGGCCGCAAAGGCCGCCTCGTCAAATTCCGGCAGGCCCATGGCCTCGGCGCTCACCCGTTTCAAAATTTCCTCCGGGATCTGCTTGGCATCGCAGTGCGCCTTGCCTTTCTGGTTGAAGGTGCGACAAATCCAGACCTGCTTTTCATACGGGGTCTTTGGAGCCACCGTTTTTCGGGTAAAGCATTTTCCGCATTTTCCACAGCGCACTTTGCTGGAAAACGGAAAGCGGTTCCGCTCATAGCTCCCGGAGCGCGGTTTATAGGCGGCAGCCCGGCGGGCACGTTCCGCCAGAACCTTCTCATAGGTTTCCCGGTCAAGAATCCCTTCATGGCTGCCCTCTACAAAATACTGTGGCTTTTCGCCGTTGTTCTTGCGAACCTCTTTTGTGATGGGGTCTACCACAAAAGTCTTTTGCAGCAGCATATCCCCAACGATTTTCTCGTTGCAAATCAGGTCAACAATGGAGTTCCCTCCCATGTTGGCACCATGCCTGCCTTTGATATTCACGGCGGCAAAGGCATCTTCCAGCTTATACCGCCCGTAACCTTCCAGATAGAGGTCGGCAGCCAGCCGTATGATCTCGGCTTCTTCCGGTACGACTTCCAACCGCCCGTTGACCTGCCTGTAACCATACATGGTGATGCTCCAAGGCAGGCCCTGCTCATAGTTGGATTTGATACGCCATTTCTGGTTCTCGGATACTGAGCGGGCCTCCTCCTCTGCATAAGCAGCGAGGAGGGTAAGCAAAAGCTCGCCATCCTCGCCCATGGTATGAATATTCTGTTCCTCAAAAAAATACGTTCACGCCGATCAGCCGCAGCTCGCGGATGGTTTTCAGCGTGGTAACAGTATTGCGGGCAAATCGGGAAACCGACTTTGTAATCACCATGTCGATTTTTCCGGCCTTGCAAATCTGCCAGAAGCCGTTGAAATTCGCCCCGGCTGTCCTTGGTGCCGGAAAGCGCCTCGTCGGCATACACACCTGCGTACTGCCAGCCGGGCGTTTTCTGGATCATGCCGCTGTACTGGCTGATCTGCGCCGAAAGGGAATGAAGCGGAGCTTCTCTGCCGCTGGATACCCGCGCATAGGCTGCCACACGCTTTAGCTTTTGTACTTTCTTTTGCGCTGGCAGGGTAACTTTTTGAATGATGCGTTCCATAAATACGCCCTCCTTTCAGGACACTGATGTTATAGGAAGCCACCCTGAAAAGAAAGGCTTTTCAGCAGAAAATACCGCCCAAAACAGGCCGGAATTTTGCCGCCAGTCTGGCCTCAATGCGCAGAAAATCCGCCTCGTTTATGATGCCTTTTTGCAGCATTTCACGGGCCACCGCGAGGGCCGCCTGATACTTTTTCTCCCGGTCAAACTGTTCCTTCGTCATGGGTGCCTCCTTTCTGGAACCGCGCCGCTATGTAGCAGGCGTGGGAACAATACTTCCGTTTCCGGTTCCCATAGCTCTGAAATTCCTGCCCGCAATGGGCGCAGGTAGCCGGATAGAAGGCGGCTTTATGGATAAGCTCCGGGTGCAGCTTCCACCATGCGCGGCGGCAAGCCTCGGAGCAAAATTTTCTCTGTTTTCTCTTGGGGTATTGAGGAAGCGGCCTGCCACAGTTCCGGCATACCACCACCGGCTCTTTGGAAGCCACTCCGGTGAGGTTGTTGCGGCGGCAAAAGCTCTTGACCGTATTCTCAGAAATACCTAACCGGGTGGCAATCGCTCCATAACCGAGCCCTTCGCAGCGCAGATAGCGCACCTGCTCTTTTTGTGCGTCTGTCATGGGATCGCCTCCTTCTTTATAGAAAAGAGCGGCCCCGAAGGGCCGCCTATCACGCTTAGTTGGGAAGTTTCAAGACCTGCCCCGCATAAATTACGTCGGAGGTCAGGCCATTTAGTTTCTTGATTTCATTGTACCGGGTTCCGTTTCCGAGGTGCTTTTCTGCGATAGCCCACAAGCTGTCGCCTTTCTGCACCGTGTAAGTAGAAGCGGCTGCGCTGCCCGCATATACAACCTTTCCCGCCTCGTCGAAAAACAGAGTAACCGGGGTTTTCGTCGGCACAGCGTTTCGCATTGTCCAGCACATTGAAAGCGCCCTTTTGAGAAGCGGCATCCGCCCAGCTCTTGCGCACCCGGTAAAGGGTGCCGCTGCCGGTGCTGCCAGAGGCGGAGGGGTAAACCTTCTTCCCAGCTTCGTCAAAGACCGCATAGCCGGGATTCTTGTCCGCCAGCTCTTTGGCATTATCCAAAACCGCAAAGGCCCCGAGCTGGGAGGAAGCATCGCTCCAAGACTTTCTCACCCGGTAGAGGGTGCCGCTGCCTGCAGAACCTCCGGTATTGCCGGAAGAAGAACCAGCCAGCTTGGCCTTCACCGCTGCGCGGAATGTGTCCATGTTCTTCCCATGCTTCGGGAACCAGTGCATGACATCCCCGTGATTGGAGGCAATGCCCTGCGCATGGCCCTCGCTGTGGCAGATGATATTTTTCCTCGGTCAGGCCGTACTGCTTGCAGAGATAAGCGCAAAGCTCCACCGCCTCATTGTAGACCTTGTTGAAATAGGCGGAGTCCGTCAGGCCATCCTCGCAAATTTCAAAAGAGATGTGGGTATTATTGCCGGAGCCCTTGGAACCGGAGCCGCAATGCCAGCCCCGGTGATCCCAAGGAAGCGTCTGGTAAGTGGCAATCGTCCCATCCGCCAGCTTGCCGATAAAAGCGTGAACGCAGACCTCCCGATCCATGGGCTGGTTCCAGTGATTGTTGTACTGGTTCTTTCCCAGCAGCCCATCATCCGGGCCGACATAGCGTTTCAGCCACGGGTTGTTGGCCCCTGTGCTATGCACCATAATGCCCTTGGGGGGTAATCTTGCGGCCTGCCTTGTAGCAGGCGTTATTCGTGAAAATCAGTGTATGCAGATTCATAGCGAAACCTCCTGTTTCTTCTTCAAAGCCAACGACGCTGCCGGTGCCGTATTCATGCACCAAAGCAGCGCCGCTGTAATAAAAGGCCAGTATCTCGTTGTAAGGGACACCCTGTTTTGCGGCCCACATACAGCCCACTTGGGAAAGCCCCACGCCATGGCTGGGATTGGTGGGCTTTTCTGTGCGGGCCGCCGTGTCCCACGGATCAGGCTTGTTCACATAGTAGGGATAGTCCCGGCTCCAAACCTCTCCGCTGCGTTTGCAGGTGCCGCCGTTTGAGGCCGAATAAAAGCAGTCAATGACTTCGCCACCATAGGTAAGCACCTGCCCGGCGGTTTCCACCACGGCCTGCCTGCTGCGGGGGCTGGACTCTGCCAGAGGGGCGCGGTATGCCTGAAAGCTGGTGGTGTCGTCTACCACCGTCCCCGCCATGGCCCGCCTGACCGCAAAGGTGCGGGGCGGCCACTGCCTGCGCTTTGAGCGCCTCCATGTGGGAGCTTTCATAAATCTCGGAGGCACCACTCCGCAGAGGTATTCCTCCAAATCCAGCTCCACAGGCCCCGCGCCAAGGAGGGCGGTATTCTCGGCGCGGGTCAGTTTTACGGAGATCTTCATTCCTTGCCCTCCGTGTCCTTGTCGTCCTCGGTGCGGTTATGGAGCTGCGCCAGTACCTCTTTGAGCTTCTCCGGGATGGGCAGGCCGATGTGGCCCGCATTTTCCAGCAGGCTCACGCCTTCGTTGGAAATGTAGAAGAAAATCACCGCAGTACGCAGCGCATCACCGCTCCCGATAAGCTGGGTGTCGATCACATGGCCGATGCCGACCATGACGAAAATCAGCACCTTGCGGAAAATCCCCTTAAAGCCCACATTGCTGGAAAGGGTCTTGTCGATGATGGCGCACATCACCCCGGTAAGGTAGTCGATCACCACAAAGGCAATGAGCGCATAAAAGAAACCGTCCATCTCTCCGAAGAACCAGCCCAGCCCGCCGCCGATAGCGGCAAGCGCCACCTGAATCCAATTCCATACAGTCTTCATAAAAAAATCCTCCTTTTACATAGGAAACAAGCGCCCACCATACAACAAAGCGCCGTTCCGGTTTTATATTTGCTTCGGCATGACCTCCCACAGCCGCATATCCTCCTGTCCTAAAGACCAGATTGCAATGCCGCGCAGGCCCCACCGGTAAGCAGCCTCGTTGGCCCAATATACCAGCGAATCCACGTCCTGATAGTACAGAATGGAAAAACCATCTGCATCGCCCAAGAACAGCCGGGCAGTCCAGACGTTTATATCCCGTGGGATCACCTTGGCTGTGTAATCATTCCCGCAGGAAATTTCCAGCAGGTGGGAATGAAAGAAATCATAGTCGAGGGAAATATCCTCGCTGCGGGTGGAGCCTTCATCCACGTCGCTGTTCACTGAGAAAAATCTGAAATTCCTCGTCCCACGTCACGCCAGAGCGGGCGATCCGCCCGAAGCTGGTGCGCACCCCGTCCGGATACACCACGTCAAAACACTCATAGGGTTCATAAGCCCAGGCATCACCGGCCCGCAGCAGGTCGCAGACGATCTCATTGTCCGCCTGTATCCCCGCATAGCCGGAGGTGGCGCTCACCGTTGCGGTAAACCGCAGGGTGTAGCTGGAACCGGAATACACCCGGACCTTGCTCCCACGCTTTCGCATCTCAATGGTATAGACGGTCGGATCGCTGTGGAGCTGCGCATCCGGGGTCTTGGAAAAGCTGGTGGCGTAGCTGCCAAGAAGCGTGGAGCCTTGGTATAGCTCCACCCGCTGAGTATCGTAGTTTAAGCAGCAGAACAGGTTTCCAAGGAATACCCCGGCCCGTCCGCCGCCATTCTGTGGAAAACCCACCCGCGCCCGGATATGCAGGTCGGAGAATCCATCATATTTCCATGCCAGCTTGCCGGAGCCTTCCAGCAAGGAATATGGCCGGTTCTCGGTGGTGTAGCTTTCCCTCCACACCGACCATTCCCCCGGAGAGCGTCGTCCAGTAGCTGTCCGGCAGAGGGGTATCATCCCGGAAGTCCTCATACCATACCAGCGCCGAGTCCGGTTTTCGCCGGAGCATTTCACAGGTGAGCTTAAAGCCTTTGTCCGGGGTGGCGGGCTGGCCGTTCACATCCAGAAACTGCCGGGGTGAGAGGGTGAAGGTCGCCTCTCCGGCAGACGGTTCCTCGGAAAAGCTGCTGCATACCCGGAAACCGTAAAACTGAACGCCGGGAAACGCCGCCGCTGATTACCAGCGTATGATTGCCTGCGGAAAGACTCCTGCCGGAAGCAAAAGAAAGCCAGCAGGTGCGCCGCCAATACGGCCACCACAGGCGGCTTTCTGAAAAGGTCTTGGAGCTTCCATCCACCGACACATTCAGCGCGTTCTTATCCCAAAAAGGAAAAGCAAGCCGCACTGCTATGTCATAGGTGCCTGCCTGCTCAATCGTAAAAGTTGAAGGTTGCTGTCGCGCCTTCCCCCAGCACTGTCATATAGTCGGAAATGCTGGCGATCCCGGTATAGGAATCCGGGGTGCCTCCGCCACGGTCAATGTAGATCGTCCCGAAGGAAGTCTTTTGCTCTTTCCCGTAACAGGTCAGATACCGCTTGCGGTTATAGACTTCCTGCTGCAGGGGCGAAACCACCGAGGTCGCATCCCATCCTTCCATGTAGTCATATACCTGCGGAAGCGCCCACGGCACCATATCCACATCGTCCCAATATGCCACAATGGGGATCATGGGCTGGGGCGGCGCGTCACCGGTAAAGTTATAGCCTCCGGTCATCCAGAGCTTGGCGGCATAGTAGGTGTTGGAAATCCCCCGGTAGGTTTCGCCAAGGTTCTCCGGGGTGTCGTATATCTGCCAGTTCCAACCGTAGCCCGGCAGGCCCATAAAAATCTTCTCCGGGGCCATGGCCGTAACCGCGTAGTTATAGATGCCCTCTAACCAACTCCGGGGGGAAACTGGGCCAGGGGCACTGCCTGCCCACGCCATGCCATAAGACATAATGGAGGCCGTGTCACAGTACGGGTTGAGGTCAGCATAAACGCACCAGTTTTCACCGCCCACACTGCCCTGAACGCCGGTCATACCGGGCAGGCAGATGTTGACGAGTTTGGAGGAATCATAGGCTTTGACCGTCTGGTAAATAGCCTGAAATAAGGCATTTGCTGCCTCCCGGTTTTCATACCCGCCGCCGCGCTCCAGATCAATATCCACCCCGGCGCACCACGGGTATTTCTCCATAATGCGCACCAGCTCGGTTAAAAACTTATCTTTAGCCCCATTTGTGTTATTGCGCAGGGCCGTGAAAATACTGGCAGTGCCGTGGTTCATCACGGTCAGCATCCAGTGAATATGCGGCCACTTGTTGATGTAAGTCATCATGGAAGAAATGCTGGTGCCGGTTTCCGAAAGGGTGCCGGTAGCGTCTACCTCGAAGGTGAAAATTCCCACCGTATCCAGCCGGTCGCCATAGTCCCGCAGGGCCTCGTACATCCGGGCGTTCTGCATGAACGACCAGACCATGCACCGCCTTCCTTTTAGATAGTCCCGGCTCAAAACCGATCACCGCCTTCCTGCATTTCCTGAAATTCAAACAGCAACCGAGCGGATTTATGCTCCTCTAATGTCACCGGATGCTTGCTGTCCCCGGCAGCCGTGTACTGAAAGAAGCCGCGCTTTTCCGTGGGGCTTCCATTGAGCAGGCATTTCCGGGAAGAAGCCAGAAGGGCCAGTTCATCCCCGGCGCTTACCGCAGCAGGGAAAGCCGCCTTGTGTGCGCCCGCGCCAGCAACGAGAAACGCTGCCCGCCGCCATGTCCTGCACCGGGTAGAGATAGCAGTCCAGTCCCGCCGTATCAGAGCCGAGGTTGAATAGCACCACCGTTTCCGCCGAGCGTACCACGCCGTTGTAGAAACGGGGAGGAACAATGGAGCCATCCTCCCGGTATTTTTGCAGAATCGTTTCTGTATTTATCACATAGCCTGTGAGCCGGTCACCTTCCTGAACCATCAGGTCGGTGAAATAAATCCGGCCTGTACAATCAGAAATCATCGGCTTCACGGTGATGCTTACCACCCGCTGATCCTGTTTTGTCAAAATTGTTTCTGAAAATCGAGTAAATTCCGCCGCCATATCTGCCTCCTTAGCCGTCCAGCGTCCACTGGATTTCGCTGGGATGGCCCACCCAGCCGGTAGCAATGGAGCCACCCTGCACCATAATGTCGGTAAAATACACCTTGCCGGTGCAGTCCGTAATACAAAGCCGGATGGTGATAGAACGCAGCCTCCCGTACCCCTTGGGGGACAGGTCGGTGGCAGTTTGCGAAAAAGAAGCCATAGGCCGCTCCCTTCTATATTAAAAGAGGTCGATGAACCGCGTTTCCGTGGAACCGTCCTCATATTCAAAGGTTACTTCGATGCCGACCTGCCCGCTGGGGCCTTTCTGCAAATCCTCCGAGGCAATCTGCGCTGAAAAGGTATAACTCCGGCGGCTGGCCGGGTAGACCGTCTGTGTCAGGCTTTTTGTCATACCCAAAACGCCCTCTGCCTTGAAGGAAGCCGTACCGGAAACGCCGTTTTCCGCATCCACCTCAAAGCCGGAGTTCGTCCAGTAATTCATGCCGCTGTCAGCGCGGGAATTACGCAGATGGTTAAAAGGCACCAAGTCCTTTACTTCCTGCCGGTCAATCACATCGGTGGAGGCCAGCACATCGGCGGCCTTATCCCATTGTGCGGAGGAATCGCCCAGTTCCCGAAGGGTAGTGGAAAGTTCCAGCACAGTTTTCCACGGCTCCTGCAAATTGTACTGGCGGCGCACCACGCGGGTTTTTACCGATAGATTGAGGTCTTTATCGTCCACCGTTACAATATCGCCCAGCGCCCATGCCTCATGCTCGTACCCGGTCAGGGCCGACAAGTCCATTGCGGAGAGAACATAGGAAACGCGGGGCTGCGCGTACTGTGCCAGCCGCATCTGTGTATATTCCAGCATCTGATAGGGATTGGTGAAGTTAGAGCAGTCCAGCGTGGAAATACGCACTTCGCTGGTATAGGTGAAATCCTCCACATATTCTTTCCCATTGTTGATGGAAGCGAACGTCATTCCATCCTTGCCGTAGGCATAGAGCCGCGTGACAAGGCTGCGCGTATCCACCACCCGCTCAATACTTTTAAGATTTTTACGGTATGCAAACAGAGCGCCGCTGTCATTCCCGCCAAAGGTCAGCAGGTGGACGAGCCGGTTCGGGCAGTCAAAAATCAGGTCGCCACCGTGGATATTCTGCGTGGCCCGCAGGATGGAAAGGGCGTTTTTCTCCGTACATTGCCATGTGCGCAGAGTGGTGACGTTGACCGTCCCCACCGACCAGCCGGTACCTTCCAGCGCGTGCCGCATCGGCGCATCCGCTGTATCCGCATTGAAGTCCACTGTTTCTTTCTCCTCGGAAAAGGACAGATCATAAAAAGCGGCCTCGGCATAAACCTGCGTTATGATCCGCCCATCCGTGTCCTTGGTATCGGTGAGGGTTCGGATGCGGTAAATATCATTGACGATTTGCACCTGCTTTTCATTGTCCAGCATGGCCCGCTTGGGATCATGGAAAGGCAGATAAAATTCCATCGTATCGGCCCCGTTGACCTCGCTGGTAACAACAATGTCAAAAGCGTTTTCCAGAACGGCTTTCCCAAGCGCCGTTTGCATCCAGTACCACAGGTCGGGCGAATCCCAGCTTTTCATAGGGAGCCTTCGGTATATCGTGGAGCTGGATTTCCAGTACCTTCGGGGTAAGCGATAGATCATCTGTGGCAAGCGTTACCCGGAAACGAATATACTGCCGGTTCGGGGATTGCAGCTCACCGCTGGTGCCGATAGCCTGCCATGCCGACCATTCCTCCAAATCATCCGACGTGGAGGTTTCCACCTGCTCAATGAAGGTCACGCCTGCTGTGTATTCACTATTTACCGATACCCGGCCCGAACCGGAAAGGGCGCAGGCCGCCGCTTTTGTAATAAGCTGCCCGCTGGACGGATAGGCTCCGTCCGAGCTTCTAAGGGTAACGCTCCCCGGCTCGGTGAGCGCATCCACGTCACCGGACATATCTCCACCGTTGGCAAACAGGGTGGCCTTAAAATATTCCGCCAGATCCTCGGCAGTCAGAGAGGAATCCGTATCCAGAAACCAATCGTCAAAGCCGCCTGCGTAATAATAGGTGTCAGCGTGCATCCCCATAACGAGGTCAGCGGTGCAGGAACGGTTCAGTTCACCCTCAATCGTCAGCTCGTTTGAAATCCATACTGTACCGGTGCTGCGGTCGCCTACCACATAGCAGGCTTTGTATTCTTCCGGTTCGATCACAGCAGCGAGGAAATACCAGCCGTTGTTGACCAGAGAAAATGGAGGCGTTACCGACTCGTCCAAAATCAGGGAGCCGGAGGAATTATAGAGCATCAGGCGAGGCCGCCCGGAATAAAGCGAAAGGTACAGGATCGGCTGGCCCGGCCCCTGCCGGGTGTTAAAGATTGGGCAGAAAGTATTACCCACAGAATAAATGGTGGGGTTCATCCAGCCACCCACAACGATCCGTTGCCCCAGCTCGGAGAAGATGGAACCGTTGTTCACAACATGAAGATAGGTTCTCTCCGAAGTGGGGTTGTTGAGATTTAAGCGAAAATAATGCCCTCGCCAGCCTTCCAACAGATTGGCCGTGGTGCCATTCCAGTTAATAATATTGAAGTCCCGGCCATTGCCGGAAGAATCCATCAGCCGGTCGTTGCTGTCCGGCTCGGATTCGTTAAAGCGCCAGAGGCCGGAGGCGGCCCATGCGGCTGGAAATTCTCCGGTGAAATCCTCCTGCACAGTTAAAGTTGTCTTTACTGCCATTGCTTACCTCCATCGGCTCTTTGCCTGTATGTGAAGTTCGGTAAAAACGGCGCATGCCCTCAACTGCAATTTCCACTCGTTCATACCCCGGCGCAGAATCGGAAAATTCAGCTCCTCCAAACAGGGCAGACCGTTTCGCAGGGTATTGCCCGCGCTGTCCGTCACTTTTGCGCCCGTGTTCCTGCGAAACCTCCGGGTGCTCCCCCTGTTTATCTCGTGCGCGCAGCGGACTATCCGGCTGTCCTCCGCCTGACGAAACACCTCCGTCAGCCTCACCGCCGGTATCTCCCCCGAGCGCAGGATATCTGAGAACACCCGCCCCGGCCCC
>ENA-OQCL01000646-OQCL01000646.1-human-gut-metagenome-genome-assembly--contig:-NODE-646-length-15805-cov-3.072203_pt1 | contig 15805 bp, 20 predicted proteins | sample MGYA00242502_ERZ504586 | MGnify/ENA primary metagenome ERZ504586 (study PRJEB26092, sample SAMD00036316) | human gut metagenome | host: Homo sapiens | study: EMG produced TPA metagenomics assembly of... | reverse complement strand
GGGAAGGCGTCAAACCATGCGCGGTATTGCGATGTGCCGATGGAACTGGACAGGTTGACATGCCCGGTCTCTCAGCTCGTTCACCATGTCCGAGAGCACTTCGTAGAGGTTTTCCCACGTCATGTCGGACGTGATGCGCTGGGCGTAGCGGGTGTGCACTTCGTCCCAGTCCAGCCCGTATTCTTCGTGCTTGTATTCCAGGAAGCAATATTGTTCGTCAATGATTTTCCATAGGGACTCGAAGTTCGATTCGGGCGTATTGCCTGATATGTCTTCGCGGATGCAGGAGGCGAACAATGCCTGCACGGTGATGCATAGGTAGAGGATATATTTTCTCATGGTTTAAAACGGAGTTATTTTAGGTGGCGTGGTCATGTGTTTCTTTCCATGGAACAGGTACAGATTGCGCACGACGCCTATCATGAAGTCGTGCGAGTAGGTATGGCTTTTCAGGTTGTTACCTTTGCCTGCTGGAGGTCGCATACGTAGCCCACACGCATCACCGTGTTCCCTACCGGGAAGTCGAGGGTAAGGAGCTGGCGCAGGGACGGGTTGTTGTGCAGGGAGGTGAACACTACGTTCCGTCCTCCGTTGCCCAGCGAGAATATTTCGTAATACGATTCGCCGAACTCAGGCGAGAACATCACGCCCAGCAGGGGCAGGTTCGCTTGCCAGCGTACCGTGAGCGGATAGTTCTTGATGCGGAACCGGTAGATGAGCATCCCTGATGCCCTAAGCCCCGTAGGCTTTGCTGGCGAGGTTGTTCGAGTTGCGCCGGTTGTATACCACGCCTGCATTGAGGTCGAGCATCGGACCGAAAAAGTATCTTCAGTCCCTTGGCAGGGCGGAACTGGTAATGCAGGGCATAGCTCCAGTTCACCAGCCCGCCGTACGTATGGTTGGTCTGCGAGATGTTTTCGGTGTACGAGGCATGTAGCTGGAACAGGTTTTGCGCCGAAACGTTCCCGTCCATCAGGCGGGTCATCCGCATCGTTTCGTAGGCGAAGCGCACTTCTGGACCTTCGTATTCCAAGGGCGAGAGATAGGTCTCGAATGTGTTGTTGTGTCCGGCTCCTATCATCACCGAGCGCATCACGTGGCGTGTGGCTTGCAGGGAGTCTTGCGCTTGGATACGGGTCGGAAGGCAGGTTAAGACTATCAGAATAAGAACCCAGAGGCGCAGAGGCACAGAGGCTTTATTTTTTATTCTCTGTGTCTTTGTGTCTCTGTGTTCGATATAAATCAATGTTTTCATTCTTCTTCGTTATCGAATAGGTTCATTTGTCCGTTTTCGTCTTCGGGCGTTCCGTTATCCTCTGTGTCGGGAGCTTCTTCTGGTTCTGGCATGCGGGTAGGTTCCAGTTCGTTTACCTCGCCCACGGTGTAGGTGGTGAGGCGTTTGCCCTTAGCCTTGTAGCTCTTTATGCCTACAAAGTCGGACGCTTCGACTATCAGCGGTTCCCGGAACGCGTCGTGTCCGCCGAATACCACCTGGATGCGCGGATAGGCTTCGGGGCTGAGCAGGAGCAAACGGTTTTGCTTGTTCTCGCCCAAGTAGTTCTGGCGCTTGCTTGTCGCCTCGAAGCAGAAGCGTTTCAGGTACGGGTAGTTCTGCTGGTCGGCATCGTAGAGCACGGCGGTCCACACCTTGTCGGCATCAAACTTCTCGATGAGCCGGATATCGGGGTCGTAATGGTTGTTCAGGTCGAAGTCGGTAGTATAGAAGTCGCCGTCTGTATGTACCACGAGGATGCGGTCATCGCTTTGGAACTCGCCTAAAGTATTGTCCGCGACCGTCGTAATTGAGGCGTAACACATCGTGGTCGAACCACACCTTGCGTCCGCCCAGGGTAGAGCCTCCCGCGTTGTTTTCAGCCCGATTTTGTGTACCTCGTACTTGGTGAGCAAGTTGCCCATCGACTGGCGTCCCTTGAGTTGATGGTGCTGAAGTCGCGCTCGAACACCAGTTTCTTGATGGCCGCCAGGGAGTCGCCCAGGTTGGCGATGCCCACCTGTAAATCGCTGATGAAGTCGTAAATGGCGCCGCCTTCCTTCAGGTGTTTTCCCCGGTCGATGCAATCCTCGGTGAGGGCGGAACAGAGCACATCCGGCACCTCCTGCTCCAACACCATATCCGCCGTGGAATCCAGGATCACCGCCTGGCGGCAGAATTCCCGGATAAAGGTATCCCAGGCGTGCATCACCTGGTCAAAGGACTCCATCTGAAGGAAATGGCCGCAGCCAGGATATATCTCTTTGCCGCTGTCCACGTCCACCCCGTCGTTAAGGGCGATCATCAGGGTCTTGGGGAAGTTGACAAAGCTCATGCCAGTGCAGCGATAACCCCATTTGCCTGGGACCGCCACCTCTACGCAACCGATGGCGCTGTAATTGTAGGCGTCCTCCTTTTTGACCCCCAGGGCCAGGAAGGACGGGATGATGATCTCATCGTTGTTGAAGGCGGGCATACCAAAACCGCAGCGGATCACCTGGATGCAGGCCGCCATAAAGTCGTCGGACAGGCCCTTATGATAGCGAACGGTCAGGTTAGGCTGGGGCAAATGGCACCGGGCTACGGTCTTGAGGATGAGATAGCTTAGGGGATTGACCGCATCCTTACCATCCGGGGTCTGGCCGCCTATGGTGACGTTTTGATAAAGGGGGCTGCCGGCGCTGAAGCGGGTATGGGACCAGCTGCGGATCTTGTTTACCGAATAGGTGCGCAACCACAGGTTTTCCAGCAGCTCGCAAGCCTGCTCCTCGGTCATGCCGGCCTGACGGCTCCTTTCATAATAGGGGAAGCAATATTGGTCCAGCCGGCCATAGGACAGGGAGTGGCCGTTGGATTCGATTTGCAGGATCACATGGAGAAACCAGACGCTTTGCAGGGCCTCATGGAAGGTCTCCGCCGGTTCCATGGGCACCTTGCGGCAGATCCTGGCGATCTCCAAAAGCTCCTTTGCCCGCTCCGGGGTGGCTGAAGCGGCCTGGGCCTGGGCAAGCTCCGCAAAGCGCAGGGCATAAGCCTCCACCGCGTCCAACACGATTAGAATGGCCTGATAAAAATAGCTTTTTTTCAGATCCTGGAAGTCGGTTAGATCCAGCTTTTCCTGAGCTTCCAAGGTCCTGGCCCGGTAGCCCTTCAGCCCTTCCCGAAGCACCCGGCCGTAATCCACGGCGATGTGGGCGTCCCCAGAGGTGATATTCCCCTCGGTCTTGATGATCCCCAGGTCGTAAAACAGCCTGGCCCGCTGGGGGAATGCGGCATAGCCCTTATCCTGTAGGGTGCGGCCCTTCCAATAGGGATAGATGTCCCGTAGAACCTGCTTATTTTCCTCCGTGATGGTAAAGCGGTCGCCATCCCGCTGGTCAAATTGGTCCAATTCGTTGATGACCCAATCCATGGCATATTCCGGAAAAATCGGGGCGGCCCGGTCCGCGCTGGCCTGGTTGCCCACCAGTAAGGCTTCCGGATCGATGTAAATGGACATGCCTCGCAGCACCGCATCCAGGGTATAAGCCCGGCGCAAGATCACCTGCTCCTGCTCATGGTCCCGATAGGCTTTGGTGGTGAGGATGGCGCGCTCCGTGCACACCGTAGGCTGGGTATCCAGGATCCGCTCCCGCATACTGGCGGTCCTGGGGTTCAACGGGCCAAATGTATCCATCATGGTTTTCTCCTTTCGCGGCCAAATGCCGCTCTATTCTTTGACCAGCTCCGCGGCGCCGATGATGCCGAAATCCTGCTCCAGCGCAGCAAAGCGGAAGTAGACAGGTTGAGGAATGTGGTTATAGTCATCGAAGATGTCCCGCATGGGGCCAAACAGGACTTCCCCAAAGTTTACCAAGCCCCCGCCAAACACAAATAGGTTGATATTGAGCAGCTGGTAGATATTGAATATGCATACCGCCATGTATTGGGCCATCTGATCTACCAGTTCCTTGGCCAAGGCGTCCCCTTTATGATATGCCTCCAGGATATCCTTGGCGCTGGGCTCTGGGATATGCCGGAGAATGCTTTGCGTCCCTGCATCCAGCCTGGCTTTTGCATGCAGGGCGATATACCGGCCCGAAGCGTAAGACATGAAGCAGCCCTGGTTCTGGCAGCCGCATTCCAGCCCAGCCTCCGGGGTGGCCAGCATATGGCCGCACTCCCCCGCCCAGCCGTAGCTGCCGTGAAATACCTTGCCATCGATGATGATGCCGCTGCCAATGCCGGTGCTGGCCGCAATATAGACCATATGCCGGCTGCCTTTGCCCGCCCGTGCCGGTGCTCCGCCAGGGCGGCAACATTGCCATCGTTATCCAGTACCACCCGGGTGGGGAGCCGGGCGGAAATATAGTCCCGCATCGGGGAAATCCCGGATGTTGGTCATGGCGGAAGTCAAATAGATATAACCCTGGTCATACAGGATAAAGGAGGGCATACATATCCCGATCCCTTCCAGATCCTCCGGCCCGATGCCTTGGGCTTCTAGCATACGGTAAGCCGTGTCTACCATTTGGTCGGAAAAGGCCGGCCCATCCGCCTGAACATCCGTGGGATGTTCATACCGGCGCACTAGCCTGCCCGATGCATCAAACAGGCCATAGGCCACCTTGGTGCCCCCTGCGTCAATGCCCATGGTATATCGTGCCATTTTTCGCCCTCCTCCGGGTTGCCGCTATGGTTACACCTATATTATAAAAACCTTTTGTTTCAATGTCAACGCGTATACTTTATATCAGAATGTTTTTTATTTTCATTCGAAAGTGATTATTCTTGCTTTTGCCGTTTACACCGGTCTAGGGATGGTTTATAATGTACAAAAACACCATAGGAGCGCATGGATTATGAAGGGTATCCTGTTCAACATACAAAAGTTCTCCCTCCATGATGGGGCCGGCATTCGCACCACCTTATTTTTCAAGGGCTGCAATCTTCGGTGCCGGTGGTGCGCCAACCCGGAATCCCAAAAAATGGAGCCGGAGCAGCTGGGGGCCGAAACCACCGGCCGGGCCTATACCCTGGAGGAAGTGTTGGCCGAGGCCATGCGGGATAAGCCCTTTTACGACCGAAGCGGCGGCGGCGTGACCCTCTCCGGCGGGGAGCCGCTGTTGCAGGCGGACTTTGCCGCCGCCTTATGCAGGCAGCTACGGGAGCGGGGGGTAAACGTAAGCATGGAGACCGCCGCCTGCGTTCCCCTTGCCACCTTTCAAAAGGTATTCCCCCTGCTGGATTCCGCCCACATAGACCTGAAGCATTACGACCCCGCCAAACACCAAACCTACACCGGGGTAGATAACCAGCAGATCCTGGAAAACATCGCCTATGCCCTTTCGCAGCCCGTCCCGGTGGTGCTGCGGGTCCCGGTGATCCCGGGGTTCAACGATGCGCCGGCGGATATGGAGGCATTCCGGGCCCCTTTTCCATCGGCTGGGGGCCAAGTCCGTCCAGCTGCTTCCCTTCCACCAGATGGGGGAGAGCAAATACGCCAAGATGGGCCTCCCCTATGCCTACGCCGGAGTACCTCAGCTCCATGAAGAGGACCTAAACGACCTGGCCGCCATCCTGGGCCGGGACGGTCTTCCCGTCCAGATCGGCGGCTAGAGGCCCGGGCCCCCAGGGGGGCGGCGGCGTTTGGCGGCCCCAAGGGCCGCCAAACCAAAGGCGGGGGCCTTCGGCCCCCGCCTTTGTGCGCGCTGTGCGCGCCCGCCGCCCCCCCGGGGGCCTGGGCCGTTCTTCCAACCCTTGGCAGCCCTACTCCACCAGGGCAGCCATCCGAATGGGCTCCACCCCCCAGAAGGCCGCCTCCTGGGGGTCGTGGGTCACAATGACCAGGGTCCGACCCTGGCTGTGGGCCCGAACATATTCCATGGCCCGCAGGCGGGTATCCGCATCCAAGCCTTTAAAAGCCTCGTCCAGCGCCAGCAGCGGGGGATCGTATAAAAGCGGCCCGGGCAATGGCCACCCGGCGTTGCATCCCGCCGCTGAGGGTGGAGACCGGGTCCCGAAGGCAACCCCCAGGCCCAGCTCCTCCAAGTGGGCTTGGATGACCTGCCGGGAGATCTTTCTGCCGGTGACCAGGCGGATATTGGCCAAAGGGGAGAAGCCCTCCAGCAAGCGATCCTCCTGGAATACCGCCCCCATCCGTTCCGGACGGCCAAGGATGCGGCCTGCGTCCGGCTGCTCTAAGCCCAGCAGGACCCGTAGCAAAGTGGTTTTTCCGCAGCCGGAACTGCCCATGATGCAGGTGGCCTGGCCAATGGGGAAGCGGGCTGAAAAGTCCCTGAGCACCGTTTTAGGGCCAAAACGCTTGTCAATATGTTCCATCCGGATATCGTTCATAGCCGTTCCAACCTCCTAAAGCACCGGCGCAGGATCCAAAGGAAAGCCTTTTCAAAGGCCAAGCTCACCAGGATGATCACCACGGTCCAACAAAACAGGTCCGCCATATTGTAGTATATTTTGGATTCATACAGCTTTTCCCCGATGGAGCCGCTGGTAATGCCGATCACCTCTGCGGCGACCCCAGCTTTCCAGGCCATACCCAAGGCAACCCCGCAGGCGGAGAGCAAAAAGGGCTTGATCTGGGGCAAATGGATGAATACAAGCCGGCGGCCAAAGGGCACGCCATAGAGGCCGGCCATTTCCAAAAGCTTGGGATCGGCGGTTTTAAAGCCCTGTAGCACATTGTTGTAAAGGACGGGCAGCACCATCAAAAAGGAAATGAATACCGGCAGCTGGGCGGAGCTAAGCCAGATCAGGCACAGGATCACATAGGAAGCCACGGGTACGGATTTGATGGTGAGCATAAAGGGCCAGAGGAACAGTTCCGCATACCGGCAGCGGCCCGCCAGGATACCCAGGCCGGTGCCCAGGAGAAAGGCCAGGAAAAAGCCTCCGGCGATACGCAGCAGGCTAAAGGCAATGGTTTGTAAAAAGCCTGGTTCCAGGCACAGGGTGCCAAAGCGAAAAAGCACCTGCACAGGGGAGACCAATAGCAGATGCTGATCGAGGGCCATGGCGGCGATTTGCCACAGGAGCAGGGCAAATGCCACTGCTCCTGCTTTTTCCAGGGTATGCCTATTCCCCATAATAATAGAAGTCGTCCCCAGGCATGGCGCCGCCTACCGAATCGGGCTTCAGGTCATAGAGGGTTTGCAGGTAACCGGACACAGCGGTCTGCATTTCCTCCTTATCTATGTAGACGATGTTGCAATAGGGGATGGCCTGCTCCGCCACCGCCGCTTTTACGATGTCATATTGCTCCACCAGCTGCGCGGCTTCGGGGATGTTGTTGTTGACGTATTCCGTAGACGCCTGGTATTCCTCCAGGAAGGCGGCCAGGGCCTGGGGGTTTTCCTCCGCAAAGGCCTTGCGTACCACCAGCCCGGCGGTGATGAACTGGCTGCCGTTATCCAGCTTTTCCCATTCGGCGGTAAGGTCCAGGGCCATCCGCAGGCCCTCCACCTGGCCTTGGGCCACGGTGACAAAGGGCTGGGGCAGCATCACAATGGCATGATCCATCTGGGTCATGGCGGCAATGGTCTCGGTGGGTTCGCTCTTCCACTCCACGGTCACGTCCGTGCCCAGCTCCAAGCCATGTTGGCTCAGCAGGTAGGAAAGGGCGAATTCCGGCGTGGTGCCCTTGCCGGTGGCCATGATGGTCTGGCCCTTCAGGTCTTCCAGGCTATTGATCTCCTCGCCGCCCTTTTCCAGGATGTAGACCACCCCCAGGGTATTGACTGCCGCCATCTGAACCGCGGCCCTCCGTATTGTTGTATAGGATGGCGCCCAAGTTCACCGGCACAGCCAGCACATCCAGTTCCCCTTGCAGAAGCTTGGGGGTCAGCTCATCCGCAGAAGCGGCCATCACAAATTCATAGTTGTTTTGGGTCAGTCCCTGTTCCCCATCGGACAGCAGCTTCACCATGCCCATGGAGGTGGGCCCTTTCAGCCCGCCCAACCGGACGGTGGCCTTTTGCGCCGGGGGCGCCTCCGTCTCCTCTACCGCCGGCGTCTCCTCTGCCGCCGGGGTCTCGGCGGGGGCGGCTTGGGCGGTCTGTTGGGGTTCCTCCGCCGGGGCGGGCTGGGCGCAGGCCGCCGCCAGCAGGGCGATCATGCAGATAGCCATCCATAGGGCAATGCGTTTCTTCATCATGGGTATCTCCTTTCAGGCGGCGTCCAGGCCGCCTTGTTCACTGTATGGATTATACCCGCAGGTAAAGAAAATTTGCGTTGCATCGGCAACGCAATTCAAATTTGTTTTCCAGGGGTTATTCTGGTTGCATGGGTTCTCGCACCGTAAAATGGTTTTTATGGTAATCCAAGATCCCGTCCCGGCGCATACTGGAAAGGGCCCGGGAAAGGGCGGTTCGATTGGCGCCCAAATAGGTTGCCAGGCTTTGCCGGTCAAAGGGGATGGTAAAGGCGGGGCCATATTTTGCGCATATTGGGATAGGAAGGCCAATATTTTGCCCCGGAGGGTGCTTTTAGAAAGGATCTGGATCCGGTCGTTCATGCTGAGGGTACGCCGGGCCAGCATGGCGGTAAACCGGTGGCTAAGGGCCTGGGTATCGGGGCCCATAGGCGTCATCCGCAAGCTGCCGGGATTGAGCCAGAGCACCGTAGCGTCCGCCGCCGCCCGGATATATACCGGCGCATCGATGCCCAGATAGGCGATGGACTCCCCAAAGGAATCCCCAGGCCCCACGTTTGCCATCAACATGCTATCCCCTTGGATGTCGTCCATGTAGACCTGCACAGCCCCTCGCAACACCAATCCAAAGCTGGCCATGGGGAAGGCGATCCGGTTCAAATAGGCGCCCTTTGGATAATCCCGCTTCACAGCCTGCAGCAAGGCCAAGGTCTGTTGCAAGGCTTCCGCGTCCATGCCGGCAAAGAGCATATGGCCCTGGGCCAGGGCCTGTTCCCCAGGCAGCAGCAGGGGCTGTATGGTACGCGATTCCCGGTTCACAGAGACGTCACCGCCATTTCTTCCGCCAGGAAGCTGGCCACGTCCCCCAGCGCCTTCTGGGGCTGGGGGAAGGCCCGGGCTATGCCGAAATATGTATCCGCAGTCAAGATGGCCTCCTTGCTCCTTTTTATCTGCATGGGGGTTCCTCCTTTCCGGGTTTTGCCGGGCATATTTGTCCTTTGGCGAATGTGCGCCTAGAAAGGATAACGGCTTATGGCCCGGTAACGCATATAATTATAGCATATGGAAGAGCATGCCGAAGCTATATTTTCCCTTTTCTTGGTTGGCTTCTTCCCCATTAAAATATTTTGGGTCAAGTGAATGGATTTGCGCCGGTGCATCGTGTTGTATATGAAGCTGAAAAAGCAAATGAAATAAAAAGGAGCGTATGAAAATGAAACGCGTACTAACCGGCATTCTGATCCTGATTTTGGTTCTGGCCCTATGTATGGCCACGGCATATGCTGTGGGACCTAGGCGGGGCCGCAATTATGTGGACACGGATCGGGACGGGGTCTGCGATCTAGCGGGGAGCCAATGCAATTGGCAGGATGCAAATGGGGATGGAATATGCGATAATTGTGGTAGGAACCCGGTAGGTTGCCTGGGCTATGCGGACCAGGATGGAGACGGGATCTGCGACAATTGTGGAATGGCCCAAGGCCGCTGCCAACAGGCCGGCTGTCCAGGCTATGTTGACCTGGACGGGGACGGCGTATGTGACAACCGGGTATCCTCCCGGGGCTGCCACAACCAGGGTAGCGGTTTACGCCACGGCTGTAGACGGTAAAAAGGAGCGGAAGTTTGTATGCGGAGCGAGCAGGAGGTAACCGGAGCCATTGAGCGGTATGGGGATACCGTTCGCCGGCTTTGCATGATTCATCTGAAGAATTATGCGGATACTGAGGACATATTTCAAACGGTTTTTTTGAAATATCAGCTTATCGAAAAACCTCTGGCGAATGGAAGATCGCGGCCCTTTTAGGCTTTAATCGGATTTGGCGGCATGTACGGCAAATCCGCAAAAAGCCTTGCGTAGCAAGGGTTTCCTTGCATAGCTCCCTGGCCGCGCCGTAGGCGCAAGGGAGCTATGAAAACCTCGAAAAAGTGGCGCAAGCCACTTTTTCGACAGCCTGCCATGCCCGAGGCCTTTGCCTTCGGGCATGTTTTTATTGTGTTTCCAAACATGTATGATATAATTTTTTTATCGATCTATAGAACGTGCATAAATCCATCGAGGTACTGCCAATGACGGCTGCTTTGATCATTGCCGCAGGAAAAGCCCGGGAACAACGCCAGTTTGACCCCGGGAAAAAAGTGGGCGACACAAACGCCATAAAACGCTGCATTTTGACCTTCCAGCAGGCGGGTGTGGAGCGGGTCGTCGTTTGCGGCGCCGATGAGGATCGCGTGGAAAAGCTGGCCCCCCATATGAATGTTTCCTTTTTGCGCAGCTCGAAAGACGGCGAGATGCTGGATAGCATCAAGGTTGGATTACGCTTTTTGCAAGGTAAGTGCGGGGCCGTTTTGATCGTCCATACCGATATCCCCCTGTTTTCCGTAGAAACGGTCCGCCAGTTGTTGAACGCAAACGGCGACCTTTGCATCCCCGTCTACCAGGGGCGGCCAGGCCATCCCATTCGTATGGCCGCAGGCTTGATCCCCCAGATCCTGTCCTATCAGGGCGACCATGGGTTGGCCGGCGCCATCCGGGCTGCCGGGGTGCCCCGCACGCTCCTGGAAGTGGAGGACGAAGGGGTCCTAGCCCACGTCCAGGATCGCGACGCTTGCCAGCAGGTGCTTTCCCATTGGCAAGAAACCCTCCGGCCTGCCTTTCGCTTTCAGCTATTGGGCAAAACCCTTTTCTATGGCCCAGGCGCCCATCAATTGCTGCAATTGACCCAAGAGCTGGGCTCCCTGTTAGATGCTTGCCGCTGCATGGGGATCTCCTATACCAAGGGCCGCAAGATCATCGCCAACATAGAGCAAAACATTGGCTGTCCCGTTTTGGAGCGCACGCCGGGGGGCAAAACAGGGGGCGCTTCCTCCGTGACCCCTACGGGCCAAGCGCTGATTGGCAATTATAATGAATTTTGCAAAGCTGGGGAAGCCTATCTGGCAGAGCTATTTTGCCAATTCTTTCCCTCGTAGTTCCCTCGCCCCAGGTATGTTCGCACCCCATACATGGCCCTCTACTTTTTGTTCGTCAGGAGATAGCGCAAAGTATGAAAACGATTTTCCAGCGTCCCGCCATCTTGGAGCCTGCTTTATTCAACCCCGCTGATACCACAAAGGCGATCGCGCAGTTTCCAGAGATATGCGTTTCCACTTTTTCAGAACAAATTATTCAAAAGTACGCAGCCTTGGATGGGGTTCAAAAAATCGGCGCACTTTTTTCCGCAAACGGCGTCATACCGGTTTATAAGATCCGTTACAAAAACACAGACATCGCCTTCTATATGTCCAGGGTCGGCGCCCCTGCCTGCGTTGCTGGGTTTGAAGAAATCATTGCCATGGGCGCAAAAAAATTTGTCCTATTCGGCTCCTGTGGTGTGCTGGACGATGGAAAGGTAAAGGATCGGATCATTATCCCTGTTGCAGCCCTGCGCGACGAGGGGACGAGCTATCATTACCTTGCTTCCGCGCCGGAAATCGAGGCAGCGCCAGCTTCCATCCAAGCGGTGGAGCATGTTTTAGCAAGCCTGGGTTATTCCTATATTAAGGGGAAAACCTGGACGTCTGACGGGATCTACCGGGAAACCAAAGCCGCCATCCAAGAGCGCAGGCAAGAAGGCTGCTTAGCCGTAGAAATGGAATGCGCTTCCATGTTGGCGGTGGCGAAATATCGGAACATCCCCTTTATTCAATTTCTATATGGCGCGGATAGCCTTAGCAAGGATACCTGGGAGATTCGGGATTTAGCCTTACACGGACTTCCCCAGGCTGAAAAATATATGACGTTGGCCTTGGAATGTGGGCTAGCCTTATAGGCTGTCTCCCAGCGTTCCAACCATAAATGCCGCAATTCCCACATTGGCTTACAGAAATAAACGATTAACCCCGTAAATGGAAATTGGATCTCCTTGCGGGGTTTGTTCGTTTGCGATTCCTCTGGGCAGTTTCAGATATAGAGAAATGTATTTGCGGGGCGCGCTCAGGCTAAGCGTTCACAAATATATCGGCTGTTGTTAGGGGCGCCTCGGTTGCTTTGTAGCAAAATCGCACCCCATCATAGGGCCGACAGGCTTTGGGCGTCTCCGCCTTAGCCATCTATGGGACGGCCGCCCCATTTACCGGTTGTTCTTTCCCCAGTCCCGTGCCGTTGGCACGGCTGCATATTCCCCCGGCATCAGCATGGCTCCAGCCGAGCTTTAAAGGAGATACTACGGGGGGTGGACAATTCGTCGAACTGGATCACGTGGGCCGCCTTTTCCAGGTCCACGTCCAACACTGTCCCAAGACCGAACACCGCGTGCCGCACCCGTTGGCCTGGTACCAGGGTAGCCAGGGTCTCCTGGGCAAGCAGATCCCGCTGGCTGCTCTCGATGGCCGCCCTTGCCTCCCGGATCAGGCCTTCGCTGAACTCCCCAGTACAGTCCAGCAGGGCTGGGTCGATGTCCAGCAGGAACCGGGAGGGATACCGGGGGGCGCCGTCGAAATTCCGCCCGCCGGCAGCCGAGAGGGAGAGGCCCTGTTCCGCCCGGGTCAGCGCCACGAAGGCCAGCCGCCGCTCCTCCTCCATGGCCTGGCGGGTGCGCACCTTCCGAGAGGGGAAGATCCCTTCATTCATGCCGCAGAGAAAGACGTGGGGAAACTCCAACCCCTTGGCGGCGTGGATGGTCATCATACGCACCTTGTCCCCTCGTTCGCCGGTATCGCTGTTGGCGAGGAGGGCCACGTGGGCCAGGTAATGCTCCAGGGTGACCTCCTCGCCGCAGGTGGTTTCATATGTATAGATGGCCTGCTTGAGCTCGGCCAGATTGTCCAGCCGTTCCTGGCTTCCCTCTGTTCGGAGCATCCGCTCGTAGCCGCTTTGCTGGAGCACGGCAGTGAGCACCTCAGAGACCGGCCGTCCCTCCGCCTGGGCGGAGAGGCTCTCCACGAGGTTTACAAGCTGTCGGGCTTTGGTGCCTTGAAAAAGCTCCTCCTCCAGGTTGTCCAAAAGGGCTTGGTACAGGGTGCAATCGTGGGCAGCGGCATAGTCCCGGAGGGCCGCCATGCGGCGCTTACCCAGGTTTCGCTTGGGCACGTTGGCCACCCGCAGAAAGGAGAGGTCGTCCCGGTAGACCAGCATACGCAGGTAGGCGATGGCGTCCCGGATCTCCATGCGGCCATAAAACTGTACGCCGCTATAGATGGCATAGGGGATTTGGGCGCCAAGAAAAGCCTCTTCCACCGCCCGGGAGACGTAATGGGCCCGGTAGAGGACAGCCATGTCCTGCCAGGGGACGCCTCCCTCATGAAGGGAGCGGAGTTGTTCCACCATCCATTTGGCCTCCTCTTCCTGGGTATCGGCCAGATGGCAACGGACAGGAGCCCCGGGGGTCCAGGGTGGGAATGAGGTCTTTTTTTATCCGGTACTGGTTTTTGTCGATGAGAGAGTTGGCCGCCGCTAGGATCTGTGGCGTAGAGCGGTAATTTTCATCATCAAAATGGTCCTGGTACCGGGATAAGCCTTGTCCAGGTCCAAGAGGTATTTGATGTCAGCGCCCCGCCAGGAGTAAATGGTCTGATCCGGGTCGCCCACCACAAATAGGTTTTTATGGTATCCGCACAGCGCCTCCATAAGCTGGTACTGAAGCCAATCGATATCCTGGAATTCGTCGATCATAATGTATTCCAGCCGCTGCTGCCACTTCTCCCGTAGATCCGGCCGCTGGCTGAAAATATGGAGGGTGAACTTGATAAGGTCGTTGTAATCTAGACCGAAGCATTTTTCTCCTGGTAGAGATAGCCGTAAAAAATCATGTCCGCCGGGCGTACTGCATCCAGATACTTCTGCCTAAGGACCTCCAGGGAGAGATCGATCATATCCTTATAGTAATCTGGCTCCTGAACGAGCTTGCGGATCTCAATCATGTCCCGAGCTTTCTGAAAGGTCATATCCCGAAGGGAAAGGCCCCGCTCCTCGTAGAGGATCTGGAGCATGGCGTCGATGTCAGCGTTATCCAGGACCAAAAACCGTTTTGGATAGCCTACAAGCGCTGCTGTCCTCCTGAAGGATGGAGACGCAGAAACCATGGAAGGTGTTGATGTATCCGGTGTCGTTGTCGCCGGTGAGGGCGTGGATACGCTGGCGCATCTCGGTGGCAGACTTGTTGGTGAAGGTGACGCAGAGGATGTTTCCCGGCAGGATGCCCGCTTCCTCCACCAGAAAAGCGAAGCGGCAGACAGCGCCCGGGTCTTACCAGAGCCAGCTCCGGCAATGACCCGGAAGTACTCCTTCTGTGGAGGTCAACCGCCTCCCAGCTGGGCCTCATTGAGCCCTGCCAGCAGATCATGCATGTTTATCCCCCTCCCCCGCAGGCCGCCGCCGCGGTACCGGTATCCCATTCATTCTACTCCCTGCACGCCTGAACCGTCAATCATCGGCTGACACGCCCCTTTGGATCGTCTACAACGATATAAAGCTGGCAGCGCATAAGGCTTCCCCAGCTTTTTGGGGGAGAGGATTCCCACTCGGCAAATTCAGATATATAGAGGTGTATTTGAGGTGGTTTCACAGGAAAAGCTTTCGCTAAAATATTAATATTCCGCCTGTTATTTTTGGGTGCCTTGATTTTTTTAGTATCTAAAAAGTATCATAGAAATCCAATGGTTGCAAGGATTCTAGGCTTTGCAAGTCCCTTCTGAAATCGGTCGCAAATTACGGCCGATTTTGACCGCTGACCCTCTCAAAAGCAAAGGAGGCGAGCAAGCACCCCTGGGCCTTGCCCGCCTTGTTTACCGCAGAGCAAGGCCGGGCGGGGCGGTCAATGGCGGCGCATGAAAGGGGCCGTTCATCTCGGCCGTTGACGGCCTCGGCTGGGGTTGCTACATTTAATGATAAAGATAATTTTTAAAAATAAATCTATCCTTTTTGAAAAAGATATGGTATAATTTTTTAACTAAACAAAGTTGAATGTTGAAATTAGGTTAACCTTAGCTAAGGGGTAGTATACCCTTTTATATTGTTACCCAAAATGAATTACGGTAAAAACGTAATCCCACTTGGGTAGCATAAGGTTTTCTTTTCTATTCAGGCTTTGTTTGGCCACAATCGGGTTGCGTTTTTCGGTGTGTGCAACTTCGGTTGCACACACTTTTTATATATAGGGAGGACTTAAGATGAAAAAGATTTTAGCACTGACACTTGCTTTGATTATGCTGATGTCTCTGAGCGCTTGCAGCGGTGGTGAAGATACTCAATCTCAGGCAAACAATAGTTCGAGTAGTCAGCAGGATGAAAGCGGAAAGAAGTAAAGCCACGGAATTTACATTTGAGCTGGCTGCAGAAGAAGAGCGGACAGTTGAAAAACCTAAATCTTTGATGAGGATGTAACAAATCAGTGGAGATTTTGGAGTTATCATTTTTTGAGAACTGCGAATTTAAACGGCGATATTATCAATACCGCAGAAACAGTTTTACCAGAGTAGTCCTTCCTGATGGGACAACCGTAAACGGTAAATTGTGTGTTCAAAAAACACCACCAAAAGAAGCAAAACATGGACTATCCTATGCCTAAATATATCAGTCCTAATACATTGAACATTGTATGTGAGGACTGCATTGGTTCAGGTGTCTTGGAGAGCACGGAAAAATGATATGATATTCAAACGGAGAAACATACTCCATGGCTGATGTG
>ENA-OQCL01000644-OQCL01000644.1-human-gut-metagenome-genome-assembly--contig:-NODE-644-length-15823-cov-2.140928_pt1 | contig 15823 bp, 18 predicted proteins | sample MGYA00242502_ERZ504586 | MGnify/ENA primary metagenome ERZ504586 (study PRJEB26092, sample SAMD00036316) | human gut metagenome | host: Homo sapiens | study: EMG produced TPA metagenomics assembly of... | reverse complement strand
ATTATCCACCCTTACTTCGCTTTCCGTTACTCTCTGGATCACAAATCTCATGTCCTTTGTCCTCCTTATACGTCCTTCATCATCTGCACATAGGGCAGGTCTTCATAGCCCAGCGACAGATACAGTTTCTTCGCCCGCAGATTCTCCGGCTCGATCTCCAGGCGGAGCCGTTTTACCTCCGGGGCGATCTCCTCATCCACATAGCGGAAGAATTCTTTGCCCAGGCCGTGGCAGCGGTACTCCGGCCGGATGTAAAGCTCCTCCAGCCACACCACTTTCCCGCCGGCTTCCTGGGAGAAGGTGCGGCTTGTAAGGCCGTAGCCTGCCGGCGCTCCATCCTTTTCCAGGATGTATCCCCGGACAAACTCCGGCGAGCGCATCATTTCCTTCCAGGTCGCCTCCCGGTAAGATTCCGGGATCGTATGCAGCACTGCCTCGGAATCATAGAATTCTCTGCTCAGGTCCATATAAAGCTGGTAGTCTTCTTTTCTGATCTCTCTTACCATGATCTATTCCTCCTTTTTCTTCTCCGGCAGCTGTGCCAGGATGATAGCTGCGAACATCAGCACACAGCCCATCCCCTCCCTGACAGACAGCCGTTCTCCCAGGATGATCCATCCGGCCAGGACGGAAAAGCAGGATTCCAGGCTAAGAAGCAGGGATGCTACCGTTGGATTTACATTTTTCTGTCCCACGATCTGCAGGGTATACCCTACGCCGCAGGAGAGTACTCCCGCATAGAACAGCGGGAACCACCCGGCCAGAAGGCCGGAAATGGTGGGCGTCTCCAGGGCGAACATGGGGATCAGGGAGATCAGTCCGCATACAAAGAACTGGATACAGGACATCTTCACTCCGTCCACCCTGGGCGCGAAATGATCGATCACCAGGATATGCAGGGAAAACAACAGGGCGCACAAAAACACGTAGAAATCCCCCATGTTCACGGAGAACCCTTCCGTAATACACAGAAAATAAAGACCCACAAGGGCGATGCCCACCGCCGTCCAGATCTTCCATCCCACCTTCTGGCGCAGGAAGATCCCCAGCACCGGCACGATCACAATATAGAAGGCCGTGATAAACCCGGATTTCCCGGCGGTGGTATACACAAGCCCGATCTGCTGCAGGCTGCTGGCGGCAAAAAGAAGAACGCCGCAGCAGACGCCGCCGATGATCAGATCCTTTCTGCTTCCAGGCGCATTTCCCCGGTTCCCTCTGCCCAGGAAAGCGATACAGGGCAAAAGAGCTACCCCGCCGATCAGATTGCGCACTCCGTTAAAGGTAAAGGGTCCCAGATAATCCATCCCCACGCTTTGGGCCACAAAGGCCGTTCCCCAGATAAATGCTGTCAGGATCAGCATGCACGCATTTTTCGTCTTCATAGTCGCACCTCATCTTCCGTCAGTCGCGCGCGCACCGCTTCCAGGCCGCGCAGTGGTTCCATTATAGCATATTTATCCCTCCAGGTGTATAATAAATACATTCTAAGCAACACTGATAACAGGAATGACGATTATGAAGAGACAAAACCGGTTTTTCTTCTGCTGCGGCCTGATCCTCCTTGCAAGCGAGATCTGGAAGCAGTGGACCCTCACCTTCCAACTGAATCACGGCATTTATAACTTCTGGTATTTTCCCTTCCAGCTGTGCAGCGTCCCCATGTATGTGTGCCTGATCCTGCCCTGGGTAAGATCCGGGAAACTCTATCAGGCGCTCCTTGCCTTTCTCATGGACTTCTCCCTCCTGGGCGGGATCTTCGCCTTCTGCGACACCAGCGGCATGCACTACCGGTATGGGCCTCTTACTGTCCACTCCTTCGCCTGGCACTTCGCCCTGATCGGCATCGGAGCTGCCGCCGGATATGTCCGAAGAAAAACACAGGACAAGAGCCCCTACCGGGGTCCTGCCCTGTGCTATCTTGCCTGCTGCCTGATCGCCACAGGCCTGAATCTCTTCTGTTACCAGTACGGCTCCATCAATATGTTCTACATCAGCCCCCATTATCCCATGACCCAGAAGCTGTTCTGCCAGCTTGCCAGGGTCATCGGAGATCCGGGCGGTATCGCCTGCTATATAGGCGCCAGCCTCCTGGGCGGCTATCTCATCCACCGGCTGGGAACAACTACTTTAACCTCACGATCGTCTCTCTGATCACGTGGTTCTCCACATTGCGCACGTCGATGGACAGCTCCTCTGTCTCTACGTGGAAGCTCTCGCCGTCGCTGGGGATCCGGCCGATCTCTCCGCAGATGTATCCGCTGAAGGTATCGTAATCGTCCAGGTTAAGCTTGATCTTCAGCTCTTCCGCCACATCTTCCAGGTCTGCGCTTCCCTGGATCTTCCACACGCCCTCGTCCAGCTTCTCAATATCTTCCGGCTCCACCGGCTCTTCCAGCTCCCGCAGGTCGCCCACCAGCGCCTCCATCAGGTCATGGAGGGTGATGATCCCGGACAGGCCGCCGTACTCATCCACGATCACGGCAAAATAATTGCGGGTCTGTTTCATCTTGGCAAACAGCACGTTGGCCTTCATGATCTCCGGGATAAAGAAGGCTTTGTCCACTGCGCTTGCCATCACATTCTCTCTGGACTTATCCTGCAGACGGAAGTAGTCCTTGGTGTCCAGAACGCCCACAATATCTTCCTGCCCCTCCCGGCATACCGGATAGTGGGTATGTCTGTTTTCGTAGATGATCTTCTCCCATTCTTCCATGTCATCCTGAAGGGAGAGATAGATCACATCCCGTCTTCTGGTGCAGATCTGCTCCACAGAAGTGTCGTTAAACTCAAATACATTCTGGATGATATCATTTTCTTCCTGAGGGATCACGCCTTGCTCATTTCCTTCCACCAGGAGCATCCGGATCTCCTCTTCCGTCACGGTATCCTCATTCTGGTTGGGATCGATCCCCATCAGCCGCAGGATCCCGTTGGTAGAAACGGTAAGAAGCCATACCAGCGGGGCTGTCGCCTTGGCCATAAAGGACAGGATCCCGGACATCCCAAGGGCCAGCGATTCCGTCTTCTTCATGGCGATCCGCTTAGGCACCAGTTCTCCGAATACCAGCTGGAAATAAGTCAGCACCAGGGTGATCACAATTACAGCGATGGAATTCAGTACATTTCGCGGGATCGAAACTCCAGCCCCGATCAGCGCGTCGGTCAGAGGCCCGGCAAAGTTGTCTGCCGCGAAGGCACCGCCAAGAAGTCCTGCCAGCGTGATAGCCACCTGGATCGTCGCCAGGAACCGCGCAGGCTGCTCCACCAGGGCAAACAGTTTCATGGCCCGTTTATCCTTCTCCTCAGCCATCATCTTCAGTTTTGTCTCATTCATGGAGATCACCGCGATCTCCGCGCTTGCAAAGGTGGCGTTCAAAAAGATCAGTACCACCTGTAACAGAATTGAACCTATCATAATCTTCTCTTTCTTTCCTCCGTTTTCTTATCCGTTAAAACCTGTCTTTTTCCTGTAAATGAACACAAAAAGGTACAGCCTATATCCGGATCCGAGTACAGGCTATACCTCTGTATAAACAATATTGATAAATACAACAGACAGTTTCAGTGTCGTCTTCGGCACCATCGTCCATGGATGTTCTCACGCTCCTGTTTCTAAATTGATCATGAATTAAGATACCACAAACTCCCCGGACTGTCAACTGCTTGACGCTTCACCGGGCGTAACCGGTCCTGACCGCTCCTATCCGATCCTGCCCTCATCCAGATATCCGGCCAGTTCTTTGGCATAGTAGGTAAGGTAGCTCTGGGCTCCGGCCCGGAACGCCGCCACTGCAGTCTCGCATACGATCTTATCCTCCTGGATCCAGCCCTTCTGGGCAGCCGCCTTGATCATGGCGTACTCTCCGCTGACACTGTAGGCGGCCACCGGAAGCCTGGTCGCCTCACGGACTCTGGTGATCATATCCAGATAGGCAAGGGCCGGCTTCACCATGATGATATCCGCCCCTTCTTCTTCATCCAGGAGCACCTCCCGGATCCCTTCCCTGCTGTTGTGATAATCCATCTGATAACTGCTCCGGTCGCCAAAGGAAGGCGCTGACTCTGCCGCGTCCCGGAAGGGCGCGTAAAAGCCGGAGGCATATTTCACCGCATAGGACATGATCGGGGTATTCTCATATCCTTTTTCATCCAGCAGGGCGCGGATCGCCGCCACCCGCCCGTCCATCATGTCAGAGGGGGCCACCATATCGGCGCCTGCCTGTACCTGGGAGAGGGCGGTCTTGGCCAGCAGCCGGATGGTAGGGTCGTTGTCCACCTCCTGGCCGCGAAGCAGCCCGCAGTGTCCGTGGGAAGTATACTCGCACAGACACACGTCTGTAATATAGTAGAGCTCTGGAAACTGTCTTTTGGCTTCCCTGAGGGCCCGCTGGATGATCCCGTCCTGGGCGTATGCCTGGCTGCCCTGCTCATCCTTCTCCCCGGGGATCCCAAAGAGCATCACCGAGGGCACCCCCGCCTTTGCCACCTGCTCCAGTTCCTCCGGCAGGCGGTCCACACTGTACCGGTACTGGCCCGGCATGGAGGGGATCTCTTCCCGAATCTTCTCTCCTTCCCTCACAAACAGCGGATAGATGAGGGAGGCTTTGTCGATCCGCGTCTCCCGCACCATCCGGCGCAGAGGTTCTTTACTTCTCAATCTCCGTGGTCTCTTGATCATGGTCTTTTTTTATCCTTTCTATCAATGCCGTCAGGCTTTCTATGGTTGCTTCTTCTGCGATCCGGCAGTCCAGGCCGTACTCCCTGGCCCGCCTGGCGGTCTCCGGCCCGATACAGGCGGCTTTTCGCCCCTTCAGGTTTTCCTGCCCTGCCATCCGGGCCAGCCCGTCGGCAGTGGAGGCGCTGGTCAGCACCACGCAGTCGATCCTTCCCTCCTCCAGTTCCTTCCTTATATCCACGGTCTGAGAGACGGGATACACAGTCCGGTAAACAGGGATGTCATCTACCCTTGCCCCCGCTTCTTCCAGAAGAGGGACCAGTTCCGGATTGCCCCGCTCTGCTCTTGGCAGAAGGATCCGTTTCCCCCGGATGTCCGCCCCGGCCAGCGCTCTCCCCAGGGAGACGCCGTCATAGACCCGGGGCATAAGATCCGGGTAAATGCCTCTCTCCTCCAGGGCCTTCCCGGTTCCTTCCCCGATCACTGCGATCCGGATATGGCCCAGACGGCGGACGTCCGCTTTCCTTTGCTCCATATCTGCGAAGAAGATCCGGACTCCTGCCGGACTGGTAAATACCAGCCAGTCATAAGCCTCCAGATGGGAAATGGAGGCCCCGATCTTCTCATCCTCTTCCACGGGAACAAGCTCCACAGCCGGCGCCTCCAGCACCTGGGCCCCCAAGGCCCTCAGCCGGCCGGCCAGCGGTTCCATCCGTTCCCGGGGTCTGGCAAGCAAAGCCGCATCCCCATAAGAGGCAGATCCTCATACCATCCAAGCGCTTCTGTCAGGGCGCACACCTGCCCCACCAGGATCACCGCCGGCGGCACGGATCCCGGCCGGATGCCGCCCGCTCTGCCAGGTCTTCCAGGGTCCCTACTACTTTCCTCTGATCCGCGGTAGTCCCTTCCTGCAGGACAGCTGCCGGCGTCTCCGGCTTCATGCCTGCCCCAAGGAGTCCGGCCGTGATCTCCGGAAGCGCCGCCACTCCCATCAGGAACACCAGGGTCCCTTCCAGAGCGGCCAGCGCCGGATAATCCAGCGCCTCTTCTCTTCCCTGCCGCTTGTGGGCTGTAATGATATGTACCGAGGAGGCGCAGTCTCTGTGGGTCACCGGGATCCCATTATAAGCCGGCACCGCCAAGGCTGAAGTCACCCCCGGCACCACCTCAAAAGGGATTCCTTCCTTAGCCAGGACCATTGCTTCCTCGCCGCCCCGGCCAAAGAGAAAAGGGGTCTCCCCCTTCAGACGCTACCACCTTATTCCCGCCCTGGCCTCTCTTACCAGGATCTCCTGGATCTCCTGCTGGGGGATGAGATGGCGTCCCGCCTGCTTCCCTACATTAATGAAGCGTTTCCCATCCCCGTACCGGGCAAGAAGGTCCGGGTTCACCAGATGGTCATAGACCACCACCTGGGCTTCCTTTAACACCTGTTCCCCTTTTACCGTGATAAGACCGGTATCTCCCGGGCCTGCGCCCACCAGCCATACCTTTCCTTCTGTCATCTTATTCTCCTTGTCTTCCCGCCGGCTCCTGCTGTCGGGAAGCAGCCTCTCTTAACGCTTCTGCCAGGGCAGCGCCCATCCCGGACGCCGCTTCCAGCGCCTCTTTCCTGCTGCCGATCTGGTAGTTTCCGCTCTTCTCGTCATAGTAGAGTCCCCGAAGAAAGAGCGCCCCTTCTTTCACTTCCCCGTAGGCAGCTACCGGAGAGGAACATCCTCCTCCCAGGGCCCGGACAAATGCCCGTTCCTCCCGGGCGATCCGGCAGACAGCCGGATCTTCCAGCGCCTGGATCAACTCCAGGTCTTCCTCTTCCCGCATGGTCACCGCCAGCGTTCCCTGACCTGCGGCCGGCAGCATTTCTTCTGGTTCAAAGCACCGGAAGATCCGCTCCTCCAGCCCAAGCCTTCGAAGACCTGCGGCCGCCAGGATCAGCGCATCGTATTCCCCCTTATCCAGCTTCTCAAGACGGGTTGGCACATTTCCCCGGATATCCTTGAATCGGGCTTCCGGGAATAGCTTCTCTGCCTGCAGCTTACGCCGGAAGGAAGAGCAGCCGATCACACCCCTGCCGTCCCAGGCTTCCTTCCCGGAAGGCAGTACCAGAGCGTCCCTTGGATCTTCCCGCTGTGAAAAGACCGCCAGCCCAAGGCCCGGGGTGACTTCCATGGGCATATCCTTCAGGCTGTGGACCGCCAGGTCGATCTCCCTTTGCAGAAGCGCAAGATCCAGCTCCTTGATAAAGACTCCTTTGCCTCCCAGGCTATCAAGGGAAAGGTCCTGGCGCCGGTCTCCGGTAGTCTCCATGGTCCGGATCTCTAATTCCAGTTCCGGAAATGTCTCCTTAAGCCTCCTGGCCACAAGCTGGGTCTGGATCCTGGCAAGCCGGCTGGCGCGGCTTCCGATCACAAGTTTCTTCTTCATTCCTTTACTCCTTATCCAGGCTGTCCAGAGCCTGTTCCACTGCCTCCCTGGCTTTTCTCGCCTTCCTGTGGCTTACGCCGGAAGCGCAGATGCCTGCCACCAGTTCCCCCCGCTTTACCACTGCCGGGAAGAAAAAGTCACACAGTTCCTTCTTATGAGCCACATTTACCAGGATCCCCCTGGCGCGGCACTCTCTGGCCACCGCCTCGTTGCAGGCCGGGTCGTCGGTTGCCGCAAGGGCCATCTGGATCTGGGGCAGTTCTTCATGGATCCCGGGGGCGTAAGTTCCCTGGATCCAGTGGATCCTGCCTTCCTCTGCCAGGACCTCTAATTCCTCTGCCACCTCCGGAGCGACGACCCAGATGTCCGGGGTGAAGGAAAGAAGGGTCTTAATGCGCCGCCAGGCGATCCGGCCGCCGCCCACCACCAGCGTCTTCTTTCCTGAAATATCAACAAATAACGGAAAATACGATCTGTCCATGTCTTTTTAAGCCTCCGTCTCATTTTCTTCTTTTGACCTATCCATCATATCATATCACCGAAAATGTGCAACTGATTTTCACCGGGAAACCGATTGACACTGCCCCTGTCTCCATATATAATAAGAGAAGATTGACTGTAGCGAGGTGCCTGCCCATGGCAGGGTAACAGACAAGTGGGTCAAAGTCCCACACGGTCCCGCCGCTGTAGAGGAAGAGTGATGCTTCATAATGTCACTGGGAAACCGGGAAGGCGAAGCATCGTGATGACGCCTGAGTCAGAAGACCTACCCGTTGCAGACAGTTGACACGTGGCCGCGAAGGACGGTCAGGTGTTTTTTTCGTATGCTTTTGGCAGCCATCAATCTATATTAAGGAGGAATTCCCATGACTCAGAAACAAAAGAAATTTATCATCGCCCTTGCAGTCTTCGCCTCGGCAAACGCAGTAGTTCCGGCGGCAAACGCCATGCACATCATGGAAGGATACCTTCCGGCCACCTTCTGCGTGGCCTGGGGGACTTTATGTCTTCCCTTCCTTTTCGCAGGGTTTTTCTCCCTCCAGAAGACCTTAAGAGAGAACCGCCGTGGGATCACCCTTCTGGCCATGTCCGGAGCTTTCATCTTCGTGATCTCTTCTCTGAAGATCCCGTCCCTGACCGGAAGCTGTTCCCACATGACCGGCACCGGCCTGGGGGCCATCCTGTTTGGTCCTTTTCCTGTAGTTATCCTGGGACTTATCGTCCTTCTCTTCCAGGCTCTTTTGCTGGCCCATGGCGGGATCACCACCCTGGGCGCCAATACCTTTTCCATGGCTGTGGCAGGTCCCCTTCTTGCCTGGGGGATCTACCGGGGATGCCAGAAGCTGCATGTAGACCGGAAGGTTTCCATCTTTCTGGCCGCCGCCCTGGGAGACCTTTTCACCTACTGTGTCACCAGCCTTCAGCTGGCTCTTGCCTACCCTTCTCAAATGGGAGGAGTGGGAGCCTCCATGGTAAAATTCCTGGTGGTCTTCGCCCCTACCCAGCTGCCCCTGGCGGTCATCGAAGGACTTCTCACCACCGCGACCCTGATCTTCCTTGAGTCCTTCGCCCTTCCGGAACTGCAGGCCATCGGATATAAGAAGGAGGTGTGATCCATGGATTCCAGAAATAAAAAGACGTTTATCGCCCTGATCCTGGCCGCCGTCCTGATCGCGGCCGTCCCGGTCATCGCCCTGAAGGACGCCAAGTTTGGCGGCTCAGATGATGCCGGAAGCGGCGTAGTGGAAGAGATCCACGATGACTACCAGCCCTGGTTTACCCCGGTATTGGAAACCTTTCTCCAGGGAGAGATCCCGGGAGAGCTGGAGAGCCTCCTCTTCTGCGTCCAGACCGGCATCGGTACCGGCGTGATCGCCTTCTTCGCCGGGCGGATGTATGAGCGGAAGAGGCTGGGAAAGGAGAAGGAGTCCCTATGATCCTGATCGACACGCTCAGCTACACTTCCCGGCTTCGCCAGGTAAACCCGGGAGAAAAGTTTGCCTTCTGCATGCTGACCCTGATCTTCTGTGTCGTCAGCCGCTCTCTTGCGGTGGCCGGCGTGGTCCTTGCCGCAACCGGATTTTGACCGTCCGCCGGGGCGGGATCCCTCTCTCCCGGTATCTGAGCCTTCTTAGGATCCCTGCTGTCTTCCTCCTGCTTTGCAGCGCGGCGGTGATGGTCAATCTCTCCCGGACGCCCCTTAACGCCTTCGCCCTTCCCATTGGCAGCTGGTACCTCACCGGGAGCGAAGAGGGGATCCTGGCAGGCTTTCGCCTTGCCCTGACGGCGCTCTCTGCCGTCTCCTGCCTGTATTTCCTGGCTCTTAGCACGCCTCCCCCGGATCTTCTCCACCTGGGGAAGAAATTCCGCGTCCCCAGCCTTATTCTGGAACTTATGTTGCTGATCTACCGATATCTCTTCCTGCTTCTTTTTGCAGCCTCGGCCATCACTACCGCCCAGGAGTCCCGCCTGGGAAACCACAATCTGAGAGCGTCCCTTCGCTCCTTCTCCCAGATGGCCGGAACCGTGTTCCTTCTGGCCCTCCGGCGTTCCAGCGCCCTCTATGACGCCATGGAATCCCGCTGCTATGACGGAGAGATCCGGGTTCTTTCCCTTCCCCGCAGGGCAAAACCCGGGGAAGTAGCGTTGATCTTTTGCTTTGAACTTATCCTGCTGGCCCTTACTCTGGCCGGCAGACACTGACTTTGGAGGAACCTTTATGAATGACCTGTTGTTAAAAACAGAAAATCTCTGCTATACTTATGAAGGAAACACATCCCCTGCCCTTGACCACCTGGATCTCTCCATCCGCCGGGGGGAAACGGGTGGCCTGCATGGGAGCCAACGGTTCCGGGAAATCCACCTTCTTCCTGTGCTGCAACGGCATCCTGCGGCCGGATTCCGGCCGGATCCTTTTTGCCGGACAGCCCCTTGACTATTCCAGGAAGGGGCTTCTGTCTCTGCGAAGCCAGGTGGGGATCGTCTTCCAGGATCCGGATAACCAGCTGTTCTGTTCCAATGTATTCCAGGAGATCTCTTTCGGACCTTTGAACCTTGGCCTTGACGAAGCCACAGTCCGTAAGCGGGTCAGCGCCGTTATGGACCGTCTTGGCATCACCCCTTTACGCGGACCGGCCGGTCCATGCTCTAAGCGGAGGCCAGAAGAAGCTGGTGTCCATTGCGGATATCCTGGTGATGGAGCCTTCCCTCATCCTTCTGGATGAGCCGGCCGCCTCCCTGGATCCTCTCCACACCCGGATGGTCCGGGAGGTGATCGATGAGATCGCCGGGGAAGGGATCACCGTAGTCACCGCCACTCACGATGTAGATTACGCCTGGAGCTGGGCAGATGAGATACTGCTGCTGGAGGAAGGCCGGCTTCTGGCCTTTGGCTCTCCGGCAGAGGTCTTCTCCCGGGAAGATCTTCTCCACAGGGCAGGACTTACGGTTCCCCGGATCCTCCGGCTCTTTGGGACCCTGCAGCAGAAAGGGATCCTTCCCAGATCTCTTTCCTGCCCCAGAACATTTCAGGAACTGGAACGCTTCCTGTGATCAGAAAGGAGCACATCATGAATCAGAAAACCGGAATCCTTGCAGTAAGCTTCGGCACCAGCCACAACACCACCGCGCCCGGACCATCCAGGCCATTGAGCAGGAGATCCAGGCCGCCTGGCCGGACATCCCTCTCTTCCGGGCCTGGACCAGCGGCATGATCCGAAAGAAACTTGCCCGGACTACCGGGGAGATCATCCCAGGGGTGAAAGAAGCCCTCGCCCAGATGGCAGAAGAAGGGATCACCCGGGTGGTCCTGCAGCCCACTCATGTGATCGACGGCATTGAAAATCAACAGATGCAAGAAGACGCCGGCGCTTTCACCGGTGTTTTTCAACAGATCGCCTTTGGGCGGCCCCTTCTCTCCACTCCGGAAGACCTTACAGAGGTCGCCGGGATCCTGGCAGATTCCTTTTCTTTCCCCAATCCCGGGGAGCACCTGATCCTGATGGGGCATGGAAGCGCCCACTCTGCCAACCAGGTCTACCGCCAGCTGGAAATCTGTTTTCACAAGGCCGGATATTCCCGGATCCATGTAGCCACCGTAGAGGCTTCCCCCGCCCTTGCCGATGTGATAGAAAGGCTTCGGGGCGAGAACGTCACCCGGATCCATCTGGCGCCCCTGATGATCGTGGCCGGGGACCACGCGGTCAACGATATGGCAGGTGAGGAGCCGGATTCCTGGCAGTCCGTCCTCACCCGCTGCGGATATCCTGTCACCTGCCACCTGAAGGGACTGGGGGAATATCCAGAGATCCGCCGGATGTTCCTCTCCCACCTGGAGGAAGCACTGTCTGTTTTGAAAGGAGATTGATCTTATGTACGAACTGATCCAAATCCCGGATACCAACTGTTACTATATCCAAAGCCCCGCCAAGATCGGCCTGGTGAAACTTGACGATTCCCGGGTCTGCCTCATTGACAGCGGCAGCGATAAAGACGCGGGGCGCAAGGTCCGCCAGCACCTGGATGCCAACGGCTGGCAGCTTTCTGCCATCTATAACACCCACTCCAACGCGGATCATATCGGCGGGAACAAATATCTGCAGGGCCAGACCGGCTGCCAGATCTACGCGCCCGGCATCGAGTGCACCTTCACCCGGCGCCCCATCCTGGAGCCTTCCTTCCTGTACGGAGGCTATCCCTGCAAGGATCTGCGCCACAAATTTCTCCTGGCCCAGGAAAGTGACGCCCGGCTCCTGACTCCCGACGTGCTGCCGGAAGGGTTTGCACTTCTTTCCCTCCCCGGCCATTTCTTCGACATGGTTGGATTTCGGACGCCGGATGAGGTGGTATACCTTGCGGACTGCCTGTCCAGCAAAGAGACGCTGGAGAAATACCAGATCAGCTTCATCTATGACGTGGCCGCCTATCTTAAGACCCTGGAGATGGTACAGACCCTGGAGGCACGGATGTTCGTCCCCGCCCACGCGGAAGCCACCACGGACATCGCCCCTCTGGCCCGGTACAATATCCAGAAGGTACAGGAGATCGCCCAGAAGATCCTGGATCTGTGCCATGAGCCGCTGTGCTTCGAAGCCCTGCTTCAGCGACTGTTCACCCACTATGGCCTTGCCATGAACTTTGAGCAGTACGTGCTGGTAGGCAGCACGGTGCGCTCCTATCTGGCCTGGCTAAAAGATGAGGGCCGCCTGCAGGCGGAATTTGACGACAACCTGCTGCTGTGGCGGCAGGCTTAAGCTTCCGGAAGGATTTGGGAATATAAGGCAAAAAAGATGGCAGAACCAGACGGAAATAAAACCGTCAGGCGCTGCCTTTTCTTTTGTCTTCCCGGAGAACTCTCCCCGCTTATTGGCTCTTTGGGACTGTCTCAGGATCCAAAGAGCGATCAGGATACCCACGATATAGAGGATATTTACCAGTACGGTGGGGTTGTCCTTCAAAAATCCGACCACTGCCACGATGGCTGCCAGCGATATGGTAAGCTGGAAGCCGGAGAAGATCCTCCGCTCCCGGACTTCCTTAGCCTCCCGGCGATGTTCCTCCTTCTCCTGCTCCATGGCAAGATATTTCAGCAGATCTTCTCCTTCCAGCTTGGAGATGATCTCCTCCTCCCGGTAGAAATTGTCTTCTTCGTCCCCAAAATGCAGGCGTCTGCCCTGGAACGTCCGCCGGTTCTCCCCGGCCGGCTCCTGAGAAGCCTTGGGCTGATCCGCTTCCTTAACGGGTTCCGTCTTCTCTTCCGATTTGGGCTGCTCTTCTTTTACTTCTTCCGGCTGCCCTTCCGGAACCGGCTCCTGGGCCGGCTGTACCTCCGGCTCCTGGATCTTCTCTTCTGTATATTCCATTTCTTCTGCCATGGTACTCCCTTCGTCTCTTTACAGCCTGTCGCTGTTCTTGTTCATAAACTTGTATTCCGCCACAGAGCGGTCAAAGGTCTTGATATGGCCGTACAGCCACTGGATCACATTCTTGTTCACCTGCTCCACAAAGGCGTTGGAAGGACCTTCCTCTTCCTCCAGCATCTCATAGAGCTCCTTCACTACCTTGCGCAGCTTGTCATGCTCCTCTTTATGCTTCTCGATACCCGGATAGTTGATGGACTCCTGCAGCTTCTCCTCCTCGCCAAAGTGGAACTCTGTATAATCGGCCAGATAATCCAGGGTCTTGACAGCCACCAGCTTGTCCTTGCTGGTCTCACAGCTGTCCAGCAGCTTGTTGATCTTGTCGATCAGTTCCTTGTGCTGTCCGTCGATCATCTCATTTCCTGTAACAAGACTGTCGTCAAATTCTGCTCTCATATCAATTACCTCCTGTTGATTCTCCATAGTTATGATAATTCTACCGCAAAACTTCCATAAAAGAAAGGTGAAAATAGAAAAAACCGAAAAGGGACAGGGTATTTTCAATCTGGGACGTGGTATTTCAAAAATACTACGTCCCCAACAACAACGCGTTGCAGATGCAGGCCGCGATATTGCTGCCTCCTTCCTTCCCCCCGCCACGATATAGGGGGTGTCCGCAAGGCTCTGGATCAGTTCTTTGGCGGGGAGTACGTTGACAAACCCCACCGGGGCCCCGATCACCAGACGGGGCCGGACTTTTCCTTCCCGGATCAGCTCATACAACCGGATCAGCGCGGTGGGAGCGTTGCCGATGGCGAAGATCAGGTCTTCTTCCAGGGCGGCAGCCTTCTCCATACTTACTGCCGCCCGGGTGATCCCCCGCTCCTTCGCCTCCCGGGCCACGTCCGTATCGGCCATGAAGCAGTACGCCTTCCCTCCCAGCTTCTCCAGGCGCTTCTTGTTAAGACCGGACCAGCCCATCCGGGTGTCGGTGACGATGGAGCAGCCTTCTCTTAAGGCCGCCACTCCCTGTTCCACCGCCCCGGGGGAAAATACCAGATTCCTGGCGTAGTCAAAATCTGCGCTGGTGTGGATACAGCGCAGGATCACCGCCGCATTTTCCTCGGGCAGCCGGATCCCCATGTCTTCCAGCTCCTCTCTGATGATCGCGAAACTCCTCGCCTCGATCTCTTCCGGCCGGATCTTCTCTATCTTCATACCGTTTCCCCTTTCTTCTCTAGATCCCCTGCTCCAGGATCTTATAAATCTGCTCCATGGAAAGGCTTTCCCTGATCCCTGCCGCCAGCCGGTCGTACTGCTGCTCCTTAAACTCCCGGAAGCTCCTGCCTTCTCTTCCTTCTCCCGCCGCCTGCAGGATCTCGGGGAAATGCCTTTCCGCTCGGCCAGACAGCGGATCAGGGCCTCTGTCACTTCCTCCCGGTCGAAAATGCCGTGCACATAGGTGCCGTACACATTTCCCGCCCAGGCGCCGTCCGCCTTCTCCTGACCCGAGATCTCGGTCCCGCACCCGGGTCAGGGCCTTTGCCTGTCCACTTTCCAGTCCCTCTGGATCCACTCTTGTCTGCCCCCATATGGATCTCATAGCCTTCCAGTTCTCTGCCGGAAAGTCCTTGAGCGCTCCTTCGCAGGGACCAAAGACTCCCTGCACCCGGGTGCGGGTCTTCCTGCCGGTAAATGTGGTCTTAAGGGGGAGAAGCCCCAGCCCCCGCATGGAGCCGCCTGCCTCTACGCCCAGCGGATCCTCCAGGGTCTCCCCCAGCATCTGATAGCCTCCGCAGATGCCAAAAATCAGCGCGCCTCTGGCCTCCGCCTTCAGGATCTGGGCCTCCAGGCCGCTTTCTCTGAGCCAGGCCAGATCTTCCATGGTATTCTTGGATCCCGGCAAGAGGATGAGATCCGGCTGTCCCAGCCGGGCCGGACTCTTCACATAGCGAAGGGAGATCTCCGGCCGGTTCTCCAGGGTCAGGAAATCCGTGAAATTGGAGATCCTGGGCAGGCGGATCACCGCAATGTCCAAAAGGCCATCTCCTTCCTGCCGCTCCAGCCGCCTGGCCAGGCTGTCCTCCTCCTCGATCTCCACATCCAGGAAGGGCACCACGCCCAGCACCGGCACTTTCGCCCGCCGGGTAAGCTCCGCCACTCCCGGATCCAGGATGGTCTTGTCTCCCCGGAACTTATTGATGATCAGACCTTTCACCATCTCCCGCTCTTCCGGCTCCAGAAGCTGCAGTGTCCCCAGAAGCTGGGCGAACACACCGCCCCGGTCGATATCTCCGGCAAGGAGCACCGGGGATCGGGCCATCCGGGCCATCCCCATATTCACAATGTCCCCTTCCCGCAGGTTAATCTCCGCCGGGCTCCCCGCCCCTTCCAGCACCAGGATGTCATAGGCCTCATCCAGCCTGGCAAGCGCCGCCTGTATCTGAGGGACCAGCTGCTTCTTATAGGCAAAATATTCCCGGGCGCTCATGGTGCCCAGCACCTGGCCGTTTACGATCACCTGGGACCCGGTGTCGCTGGCAGGCTTCAAAAGAATAGGGTTCATGTCCGCCGAAGGCTCCACCCCTGCTGCCTCCGCCTGGACCACCTGGGCCCGCCCCATCTCCCGGCCGTCCGCCGTGATAAAGGAATTCAGGGCCATATTCTGGGATTTAAAAGGCGCCACCCGGTACCCGTCCTGCCGGAAGATCCGGCACAGTCCGGCGCACAGAAGGCTTTTCCCCCGCCCCGGACATGGTTCCCTGTATCATGATCTTCTTAGCCATGCCATCAACCTCTCATTCTCCTCTTCTGTCCGCACCGCCACCCGGAAGAACCCTTCCGGGAGCCCCCGGTAATTTCC
>ENA-OQCL01000642-OQCL01000642.1-human-gut-metagenome-genome-assembly--contig:-NODE-642-length-15881-cov-4.720515_pt1 | contig 15881 bp, 15 predicted proteins | sample MGYA00242502_ERZ504586 | MGnify/ENA primary metagenome ERZ504586 (study PRJEB26092, sample SAMD00036316) | human gut metagenome | host: Homo sapiens | study: EMG produced TPA metagenomics assembly of... | reverse complement strand
CGGCCCGCCGCCTCCTTCAGCAGCGCGCCGATGCGCGCGCCGAGCTCGTCGCTGCGCACGATGAAAAATTCCATGTGGATATAATTCTTCGCCTCGCGCAAAGCCTTTTCAATCGCTGGGAAAGTCTCGTCGCCGTTGATGAGTATCTCGACGCGGTTGCGCATCAGCAGCTCCGCGCCGCTGCAGGCGTGAAGCATACGCCCTATAAGAAACTGCTCCTCTACATCCTTCGGGAAAGGCGTGTCGTCGAAGCCGTATTTCTTGGACGGGCGGAAGAGCTTCCTGTTGCGCAGGCTGCGGAAGTCCGGCCCGATGACGAGATATAGCACGACCCCGAATACCGGAAGGAAGATGAGCGCAAGCATCCAGAGTATAGTGCGGTCGGGGTTCTGCCCCTCCATGAAAATCACGAAGGCTATGACCGCGGCGTAAATTATCGTGATGTGCCACGCGTAGTCCTTGAGCGTAAGAAAAACGGAATCGACCGTATGCGTGAAGTGGCGCGTGACGCCGAGCCCCTCTTCGGTGAAGACGAAAAACCTGTCGCACCACTCGAAGATGGTCGGCATAAAGCCGGCGATGAAAGCGACAAACAGCGCGAGAAGAATCCACCGTCCGATCTTGTGCATAAAGCCGCCGCCTTTCGTTTCACAGAATTGAGAGCGCGCAGGCGCCCAACGCTATTATATGTCAAACGCGCGCACAGTGGGATGGAGCCGGCGCGTACATAATGGAATTTGAATTCCGCTTTTCTCAGCGCGATGGTATAATCGTTCGTATATCAAAGCAGGGCTTAAACCCGAACGGTTTTGTTTTTTATTTTTCCCGCCCCGCGCCAGAGGTGAAGTCGTTGTCCGTATTATCAAAAATCACAGCGCTTATATGCGCGGCGCTCGTCGCCGTCCTTGCGCCGGCCGTTTCGTATGCGGCGCGTTATCCAGCGGACAGCCCGGAGACGCGCGACCATTTCAGGAGCTGGGGCTTCCCGCACAAGGAAGGCGTCGTGCTCGTGCTCTGCGGCGGAGGCATGAAGGGGCTGGCGCACATAGGCGTATTCGAGGTGCTTGAACGTGAGAACATTCCGGTCGCCGCGGTTATAGGCACGAGCATGGGGGCGATAATGGGCGGCCTTTACAGCGCTGGCTACACGCCCGCCGAGATGCGAGAAATCCTTTCCAAGGTCGACCTCATGGAGATAATGTCCGGCCGCACCGCCATGGAAAGCGACAAGGGCGCGTTCAACAGGCCGCCCGCGCCGAACGACGCGCTTTTCTCCGTCACGGTGAACAGCGACAACCAGACGCAGGGGCGGCGCGCCGCGCTCAACGCGAAAAATCTCTACGCATTCCTCAGCGAGCTGACGGCGGACGTGACCGTGACGGATTTCGATTACCTCAAATACCCGTTCGCCGCCGTGGCGACGAACCTTCTGGACGGAGACACGGTCGTGCTGCGCAACGGAAACCTCGCCTCTGCGCTGCGCGCATCGATGTCGATACCGATAGTCTTCGATCCGTGGCCTATGGACGATATGCTGCTTGTCGACGGCGGCCTGAAGGCCAACCTCCCAGTGCTCGAAGCGAAAAAAATATACCCCGGGCACCCGATAGTCGCCGTCAATCTTTCGCCGGAGGATATAACGAAGAAGGACACTGAGATGAGGACGATGTTCGACGTAGCGGGGCAGACGCTCGACATCCTTATGATCCAGCAGATACGCGACAACGCCGCGGCCGCGGACCTGGTGATCGCGCCCGACGTGAAGAAGTTCAGCACGTTTGAGTCCGGCGGCTACGACAGGATAATCGACGAAGGGACGAAGGCGGCGGAGGCGAAGATCGATGACCTTCACAGGCTCGTGGAGGAAAAGTGCGGAGTATGGGACCACGAGCTGGAGCTGCGCCGTCCGCTGAATCCGCCGGTCGTCGCCGAGGTCCGCTTCGAAGGCGTACCGCGCGGAATGGCGGAAAGAATATATAAAAAATATGATAAGTGGATAGACAAGCCGCTCGATATGCAGGCTGTCTCCGAGGCCGTCTCTGAAATATCGAAGTACGACGACGTGCGCTCCGTCGACGGATACACGGAGCGGCTGACCCGCGGCTTCGTCGCGGTCGTATTCCGCATAGAGCGCCCGGCGAAGTATGAAATAGGCTTCGACGGCTACGCCAGCAACCTGAACGCCAACCGCTGGCTCTCAATCACCGGCACGGCGCGCGACACGTTCATGGACGGCGATACGATCGGGGCGGAGGTACGCCTCGGCACGACGTGGGGCGGTATGCTGCGCTACTTTACGCCGGTGAGCGTCAACAACGACCAGTGGGGGCTCACGCTTGCGGCGCGGCGCGAGGAGTACGAGCCGTTCGGGCGCGGCGAGACGGAGCTTGAAAGGTACGTCGCAAAGCTCGCGTGGTACAAGACGATAACGGACCGCATGAGAATTGGCATAGGCTACGCGGGCGAGATGATAACGTCGTACCGCCCGAACAAGGACGACGAGCACGGGCCGTATCTCTCGTTCGCCTTCAACAACCTCGATGACCCGGTACTGCCGACGCGCGGCTTCGAGGTCGCAAGCGACGTCTGGTTCCCGATAGGGCGCGAAGTCGTCTCGAACACGCGCTTCACGAGCTACATCCCGATAATGAAGGACAACAAGGTGATTTTCGGCGGCGGCTTCAAGACGGGAGACGGCGATTCGCTCTCCTACGCCGCGATGCTCGGCATACACAACGAGCTTTACAGCCTCGGGCAGCGCCCGCTCGTAGGCGACCAGGCTTACTGGCTGCATCTCGGGATCGAGCGCGTCTTCAACCGTTCGTGGTGGGGCGGCGTGAACATCGAAATCTTCGGCAACTACGGGCAGGTGCTCGGAGGCTGGGACGGAGACACGAGCCGCTGGGAGGCGGGCGTCGCCTTCTCCGTGCCGACGAACAACTTCAACTCCAAGCTCATCTTCGTCTACGACCAGGAGGGCGGTTTCACCGTCGGCTATTCGGTCGGCCTGCCGAGATTCTGGGACGGCCCGCTGCCGTAAGGCGCGCGGCATCATAAAGATACGAAAAATCCCCGCCCTTTCGGACGGGGATTTTTTTGCTTCGTCTGGACGTGGCGCGCAATGTTATATGATCAGCTTGCCGCCTTTGTTCGCCGCGGCGTCGAGCTGGTTGAGGACGTTCGCGCCCGCGACTTCGATCTTCGGCTTTTTCGCAGCCTCTTCGCGCGCGAATTCGCGCAGCTTCTGCTCGTACTCAGCCATCGATTTCTTGATGCCTTCGACGTCTCCCTTTATCCACTGGAGTATGCCGTCGGTGATCGTCTTGTACATCTCGTCGCTCGGCTCGTCCTGTATCACGCCGAGTTCCTTGAGCATACGGTATTCTTCCTTCACGGAGTCGAGTATGTCTTCTTCCGTGATCAGCCCCTTCTTGTAAAGGACCCTGTAATTATATTCTGCTTCGTCTTGCTGTTTTCGTCGCTCGCGGAGAGGGCTTCGACGCGCTGGAGCAGCATCGAGATTATCTCCTCAAGGCTTATCTGCATTGGTGCCGGCATTGTTACTCCTCCCGAACATAAATTTTCAGGCTACATTTTATCACAGCTTACGCCTCGCAAAAGAGGCGCGCTGCAAAAATTGGCGGTTTGTGCTAAATCACGCGGGGGTGCGGAAATTTTTCTCCGCCGCCAGCATAATTTTAAAAAAAGTTTTTAACGGAGTGAACGCAGCTATGGAACATTCTGGACATCCGTCCGAAGAGTTGAAGTGGAAGCATTTATATAAGAAAGCCGAAGTTTTATTCTTTTCCGAGTGGCGCACGCTCGTCACGTCTGTCGTCGCCATCGTCATCTATTCGATAGGCGTCGCGGCTTTCACGCTGCCTTACCGGTTCGCCGACCAGGGGTCATGGGCGTTTCGGTGCTTGTGAAATACACGATAGGCATAAACCCAGCCTACACTCTGCTGGCGCTGAACGCCGTCATGCTCGTGTGGGGGGCGAGGACGCTGAACCGTCGCTTTCTCGTCTGGACTGTGATCAACGCGTTTCTCGTCTCGTTCGTGCTCGACTTCATGCAGACTATCCCTTTTCCCGTCATCGAGGACAGGTTCCTCGTCGCGGTAGTGGGCAGCGCGATTAAGGGATTCGGCGTCGGTCTGCTCTACCGCGAAGGGACGTGCCTCGGCGGCCTCGACATCGCTATCTCCGTCATACGCAAGAAGTACGGCCTCGAAGTCGGCAAGATAAGCATCTACTTCAACATGACGCTGCTGATTATCTCGATCGGCATCATCGGCCTCACGAACGCCCTCTACGGCTTCATCGCCTGCTACGTGAACGGCATGGCGATGGACCGCGTGCTCTCGTCGTTCGAGAAACGCAAGCTCGTATTCGTCATAGCGTCGGACACGCAGGCCGTCGTCGACTTCATATCGCGTCACCTCAACAGGAGCTGCACGCTGCTTTCGAGCGAGGGCGGCTACAAGCACCACGAGGGCTTCACTATAATGACGCTTCTGCGCACGCGCGAGTCGGTCGAGCTGAAGGCGTTCCTTGCGCAGCACTACCCCGGCGCCTTCATGGTCTTGGCCGAGGCGGACGAGGTCGTCGGCAAGGGCTTCAAACGCTGGCGCAACGTGTAGCGCCGCCAGCGCCGCAGATTTTACAGACGCGCCCGCCGCAAGGCGGGCTTTTTTTATTCGAGCGGGGCTTACGGCTGCGTTGGCGCGGTTATATAATTCTGCATATATGAACTTTGGAGGTCTCTCAAATTGAAATACACATTCGACGTAGCTTTCCTTCCGTGCGAGGCTCTGAAAAAACACGACGCGCGCATCGTCGTCGACCTGCTCCGGGCGACGACGCAGATAACGACATTCTCGACATGGGCGGAGAGGTGCTCGTGCCCGTTACCGAGGTTGACGAAGCGTTGCGATGAGAGACAAGCTCGGCGAGGACTGGAAGATTATGGGCGAGCGCGGCGGCCTGCCGGCGCCGGGCTTCGACTTTGGAAATTCGCCGCTCGAACTTCAGGCCGCGGGCGCGCCGGAACACGCGATAATCACGACGTCGAACGGAACGCGCGCGATAATGCGCGCCGTTAAAAACTGCACGCACGTCATAGCCGGCTGCGCGCGCAACGCCGAGGCCGCGGCGTGGGACGCGCTCTGCGCCGGCCCCGACGTCGGGATAATCTGCGCGGGGCGCAACGGAGAATTTTCGCTCGAAGACACGGTATGCGCGGGAATGCTCGTAGAAAAGCTGCTCGCTCTCGCGCCGTCGAACGGCGCTGAATCGATGGAACTCACCGACGGCGCGATGGCGGCCATGTCGCTGTGGCAGGCGATGGGCCCGGACATTACAGCGGTCTGTCAGGAGTCGGCGCACGGAAAGATACTCTCCGGCCTCGGTTTCGACAACGACCTCTTCTTCTGCGGCGAGCTCGACGCAAGCTCGACCGTTCCGGTAGTCAAAGAAATTTCGGGAATCCCCGCGATTGTCGGACGCTGACGGCGCGGAGCGCAAAATATGGGAAACGCAGCAATGAACGCCGTTATACTGGCCTGCAGCTCGATGGCGCGTCAGGCGGCCGCCGCGCAGAAAAAGATGGGGACGAATTACCCAATGCGCTGCGTCGACAGGCGTTATCACGCCGAGCCGAAAGAGATGCGCCTTCAGCTGATACAGGCGCTCGCAGAAATCTCGGGCGAGTTCGACACCGCGTTAGTCGCAATGGGCTTCTGCGGCGGTTCCTGGGAATCCGTCCGCGTACCGGTGCGCGTCGTCGCGCCGCGCGTGGACGACTGCATTACTCTTTTGCTCAACACCGACGGCGCGCCGCACGAAAACCTCAAAGAGCCGGGACACATCTACATCAGGGACACGGACACGGGCCGATACTCGCTCGAAGGGCTGCGCGGTTCCGTCTGCGAAAGATACGGCCGCGAGCAGGGGCTGGCGCTCTTCGACAAATGGTTCGAAAGCTACACGCACGCCGATATAATAGAGACTGGAACATACGACAGCCGTGCGGAGGACTTTTTCGCGCAGGCGCGCCGCGGCGCAGAAATCACGCGCTGCGAGCTGCGCCACGTGCCGGGCAGCAACATCGTGCTTGAAAAGCTCGTCTCGGGACGCTGGGACGATTTGTTCGTAGTCGCGGAGGCTGGAGAGACGCTTACGCGCGACAGATTTTTTCCGCGTACCGAGCGGGGATGACGAAGGTGACTAAAATGGAAGACATTACAGGACGTCCGTTCAATTTCAGGATGCCGCGCGAAGTCATATTCGAGGCCGGAGTTTCGAAGCTCGCGGCTCGGAAAGCCGCCGCGCTCGGCGCGAAGCGGCCCGTCTTCATAACGGGGCGAAGTATCGCAAATAGCGAAGCGCTCGCGCGCCTCATGGACGACGCGCGCAAATCAGCCATGAAGCCGGAGCTCTGGCCCGAGGTAGAGCCTGAGCCGCCCGTCGCGCTGCTTTACAGGGCTGCGGCCGATATACGCGCGCTCGGCGGCGACTGCCTCGTCGCGCTCGGGGGCGGCAGCTCGATGGATTTCGCAAAAATGGCGGCAGTGCTCGCCAAATACCCCGAGCTCGACGCGGCGGCGATGGTCGGCTCGGAGAAGGTTCCCGCGCGCGGCCTGCCCACGATAATGATACCGACGACCGCGGGCAGCGGCTCCGAAGTCTCCGCCGTCGCGGTATTCTCCTTCCCGGAAGAAAAAATGAAAAAATGGCATAGCCGGGGGGAAACATGGTCGCAGACGCCGCGCTCGTAGACCCGGAGCTGACGCACGGCCTGCCCCCGGCGATAACGGCGGCCTCCGGCATGGACGCGCTCGTCCACGCCGTCGAGTCCTACCTTTCGCTCGGCACGAACCCTCTGACGCAGGACCTCGCGCTCGCCGCGATACGCAAAATCGCGCCGAACCTCGCAGCCTGCGTGCGCGAGCCGGACAACGCCGCCGCGCGCGCCGCGCAGGCCTACGGCAGCCTGACCGCGGGGATGGCCTTCGCCATGTCGGGTACGGCGGGCGTCCACGCGATGGCATACCCGCTCGGCGGCGAGTTCCACGTGCCGCACGGCGAGGCTAACACCGCGATGCTGCGCTGGGTCATGGAATACAACCTCGACGGCTGTCCTGAAAAATTCGTACCCATAGCCGAAGCTATGGGCATCGCAACTGCCGGAATGAGCGCGGAACGCGCCGCTTCCGCCGCGCTCGACGCGATGATCGCGCTCGGAGAAGAGTGCGGCGTCAAAACGCGGCTGCGCGACTTCGGAATTCCGCAGGACGCCGCCGCGCACATGGCGAAAGCCGCAATGAAAGAAACGCGCCTGATAAACAACAACCCGCGCAAACTCACCGAAGAGGCTGTAAAAGCGATATACGAACGCGCGTGGTAGCGCAAAGCGAAAATTCAAAAGGCGGGGCCGGAGCTCCGCCTTTTTTCATGACTTGCCGGCGCGCGCGAAATCTCCGCCGCGCCGCCGTTGCCAAAGCGCGCTCCGTGCGCTATACTTCGCCGTGCAGCGTCCGCCGCCGGGTGGTCGCCCACGCCTTTGCCGCAGCGTCGTTAGGCCTTAGAAGACGCGCGGGCGAAGGCGATTATTTTTATAAAGGGGAAATATCTGATGGCGTGGATTGAATTGTTTATTGCGGGAATTTTCGAGGTAGTCTGGTCGACCTGCATGAAATACTCGCACGGCTTCACGAACCTGAAATTCACATTTCTCACCTTCGCCGGTATGGCTGTCAGCGTCTACCTGCTCGCGCTTGCGATAAAGAAACTGCCGCTCGGCACGGCCTACGCCATATGGACAGGTATCGGCGCGCTCGGCGCGGTCGCGGTCGGGATAGTGCTCTTCAAAGAGCCCGTCACCCTCCCGCGCCTCTTCTTCGTCGCGCTTCTTATAACCGGGATTATCGGCCTGAAACTTACATCGGGACACTAAAGGCGCGGACAAACGCCAATTCTCTAGAAAAGCGGCAAATTCAACCGACTACTTGACTTTTGCCCATCTTTGCTTTAGCTTGATGTCAGGTCGAAACGATAAAGTCCAGCGCGGCTTTCTGTAAGTTTTCGCGCAAAGGTGGCCCGCCATGCTGAAGCTGGAACAGAGACAGACACAGATTCTTTCCAACAAAATGATAGAATCGCTCCACGTCCTGCAAATGTCGCGCGGAGAACTCTCGGAGCGGATCGAAGAGCTCTACGCCGAAAATCCGCTGATCGAGCTCAACGGACGCGGCGGCGATGAACCTCCGGCCGTCGCGCAGGATAGCCTGAAAAAGCTCGAATGGCTTGCCGGATTCGACGAACAGAACGACGCCTACACGCGGCAGGAGACGGACGACGAAGAGGAGGATTGGCTCGAAAACGTCGCTGCGCCGCAGGAAAATACGCTCGCAGACTCTCTTATGGAGCAACTGGCGGGACGCGGATTCCGCGACTTGGATATGGAGATTTTCCGTTATATTGCAGAAAGCCTCGACTCGCGCGGATATTTCACGGAGGATGCCCAAGAGCTTGCATCGCGCTTCGGCATAGAGGAGCTGGAAGCGAAACGGTTGCTAGGCGTGATGAAAAAACTAGACCCGCCTGGAATATGCGCTGGAAGCCTTGCCGAATGTCTCGCGCTCCAGCTCGAACGTATGAACGGTTGTGAAATCGAACAAGAAATAGTAACCTTCCATTTGGAAGCGCTCGCGAAGCGCCAGGTTAAAACAATTGCTCAGAGAATGAAAATTCACGTGAGCCGCGTGCTCGAAGCGCTCGTGAAAATTCAGGCGCTGAACCCAAAGCCGGCAAACGGCTTTACGGACGGCGAAGCTGCCGTCTACGTCACGCCAGACGTAACTGTGACTGTGCGCGGCGGAGAATACACCGTAGAGCTTAACCCAGATGCCGGCGCGTCGATTTCCATCAGCCGCAGCTATCTTGAACTCGCGCGCCGTGAAGATTGCCCGGACGACGTACGCAACTACATCGCCGGGAAAGCGAAAGAAATAGAGCAAATTTCAGCTAATATAAAACGCCGCAACGATACGCTGACTGGGCTCGCCGGCTGCATCGCAGAAGAACAGCGCGAATTTTTCCTGCACGGACGCGGCGCGCTGCGACCGCTGCGCATGAAGACTGTCGCGGAAAAGCTCGGCCTCCACGAATCGACGATAAGCCGCGCAGTCAGCGGCAAATATCTGCAATGCCGCTGGGGCGTCTTCAGCCTAGGATACTTCTTCACTAAGGGCTACGCCGTCGAAAGCGGCGGCGTAGAGATAGCGACGCAGCAGGTTAAAGAAAAGCTGCGTGCCGTCATTGCGCGCGAAAACAAAGACAGCCCGTACAGCGACCAGAAACTTTCCGAAATTCTCTCTGTCATGGGGATAGAAATATCGCGCCGCACCGTCGCCAAATACCGCGACGAGCTCGGCATAGCCGGCTGCCGCGAGCGCAAATTCACACAGCTTTCTTGAATGTTGCGTGTATGCGCAACATATTGCAACAATGCCACATCGCCGCGGCACGCCGGGTAAAAAATCCGCACGTGCCGCGGCGAAAGTTTTGGCACGCGGATTGCTGTATCTATAAGCATAAAGTTACACTCAATTCTCATAAGGGGATGTGCTTATGGATTACACCAATCTGTTAAGAAACGCCGGAGATAAAAAATCGCGCGTAGGTATAATAGGTGCGACGAAGGGCTACGGCTACACGTTGCTTGCGCAGATACCGAAGGTCAAGCTCATGGAGCTGCGCCTCGTCTCATCGCGCCACACCGACGAGTGCGAGAAGGTACTTATCGAGCTCGGCTGGGCGAAAGAGAAGCTCGCCGTCTGCTCGACGAAGGAAGAGATACAGGCCGCGCCCAAGGACGCCGTCATCATCGTCGGCGACTACCGTCTCGTATCGGAAAGTGACATCACGGCGCTCGTCGAGTGCACAGGCAACTCCGCCGTCAGCTCCGAAGTCAGCATGGCGGCGCTTAAGAAAGGCATCAATGTCTATATGGTCTCGAAAGAGACCGACAGCGTCTGCGGGACGATGCTGAACCAGATCGCCGCCGAGAACAACGCGATTTACGCACTTGTCAACGGCGACCAGCCTCGTAATCTTGTAGACCTCTGGTCGTGGGGTAAGCTGCTCGGTTTTGAGATAATCGCGGCGGGCAAGGCGAGCGAATACGACTTCGTTTGGGATCCGGACACCTGTGAGATGACAATGACCGAAGGACCGGACTTCCCGCATGAGAACATCCCTGGACTCAAAGATTTCTGGCGTTACAAAGACCGCTCGACGCTTGAAGGACGCCGCAAACTCCTTGAGAAATACATGAACGTAATCTCCGCAGACCTCTGCGAGATGAACCTTGTCTCCAACGTCACAGGGCTCGTCCCATCGTCGAAACGACTCAGCTATCCTGTCGCAAAGGCCAGCGAACTCGCCAACATCTTTATTCCTGAAGAGGACGGCGGCATCCTTAAAAAGACTGGCGTCGTGGATGTATTCTGCTGTCTTCGCGCGCCGGACGAAGCGAGCTTCGGCGGCGGTGAGTTCATCATCGTCAAATGTGAAAACGATACGGTCTGGAAGCTGCTCGAAGGCAAGGGCCACGTCGTAAGCCGCAACAGAAAGTATGCCTGCCTCTATCTGCCTTATCACTTCATGGGCGCTGAGACGCCTACTTCGATAATCCTCGGCGATTTTCTTGGCGTAGGCTCGCACCCTGAGTGCCGTCAAGTCTCCGTAATGGCTGGAGTTGCCGACCGAGACCTCCCTGCGGGCACAGTCCTTGAAGTAAAGGGACACCACCATTCGATAGACGGCCTGGTCCCCGAGCTTTGGGAGAAGACCGAAGCCGCGGAGATAGCTCCGTTCTACCTGCTCAACGGCCTCACGCTGAAACGTGGGGTAAAGAAGAGCGAGCCAGTGACCAAGGATGCGGTCGATCTTGGCAACGGAGTTCCCGTTGAACTATACCAAAAGGGTTTCACGCTTTAAAAACTCTGTGATCATGGCGCAGCCTAAAATTAAAAAGACTGCGCCGGTCAAAAAATAAAATATCTGAAAGGATGGCAACTGGTATGAAAATCTGCGCGACAATGAAGAAGTTCCCCGGCGGAATGATGGTTATACCGCTCATTATTGGATGTCTGGTCAATACCTTTATTCCTCAGTGCCTAGAAATAGGCGGTTTCACGACGGCTCTTTTCAAAAGCGGTCAGGCGACGCTGGTCGGCCTGTTCATCTTCTGCAGCGGAGCTACTATTAATGTAAGGCAGCTCGGAATGCCGCTCTATAAAGGAACTGTCCTTACACTTCTCAAATTTGGCATAGGCGTCCTCATCGGTTATGGACTGAATCTTGCTTTCGGCCCGGCGGGCGTTCTCGGTCTTACGCCCTTTGCCGTTATCGCGGCTGTGACGAACTCGAACGGAGCGATTTACACAGCTCTTGCGAAAGAGTTTGGCGATGATACCGACATGGGCGCGATAGCCGTTCTATCTCTGAACGACGGCCCATTCCTGACGATGATAGCGCTCGGCACGACCGGCCTTGCATCTATCCCTGCGATAGCCATTATAGCCGCTATTATACCTCTTATCATAGGCATGATTCTCGGCAACCTTGACTCTGATTTCCGCGACCTGCTCTCCAAAGGTTTAAATATGATTCTCCCCGTCAACGGATTTGTATTCGGTACCAACATGAGCTTGGTTACAATTGCTAAGGCCGGCGTCCCAGGCGTTTTGCTTGGTCTGACCTCAGTGCTCTTCACAGGCGTGCTCCTCTACTTCATTTACAGCGCTATCCGCAGAAAGCCCGACCCGATGGGCATGGCGGTGGGAACAGTTGCGGGTAACGCCATAGCTACGCCTGCCGCTGTCGCTATGGCAGACCCGACGTTGGAGCCGCTTGTCGGCCCTGCGACTGCTCAGACCGCAGCAGCCGTGGTCATCACCGCGCTTCTGATACCGCTACTTACAGGATGGGTCAGCCGTATCAATAGTAAGAAAGCTGCGTAAAGCATAGGTATTGCACGTCCGTGCGAAAAGTAAATTTTTACATAATCATCGCATATAAGAATAGGAGGAAAAGCTATGAGCACGTACATTTTAAAGGCTAAGAACATAATAGCCGGACAGGATCTGGAACTGAAGGAAAACGCTGCTGTCCAGGTTGAAGACGGTAAAATCGCGAAGATTTACGATTCCGTCTCTGAAATTCCGCAGGACTGCAATGCTGAAGTCGTCGACTTAGGAGGGCAGACGCTCATCCCAGGCATGATAGACTGCCACAACCATCTCGCCCTGGACACGCGTCTTGAAAATCACCTGGTTAAGATGAATGATCCTGAGTGCGAGCAGACCATCCGCGCGCTTAAGACTATGAAAGACGACCTCGTCTCCGGCGTTACTACGGCTCGCTGTCTCGGCGACCGCTTCTATATTGACGTAACATGTAAGAAAGCACAGAAAGATGGACGCATCGCTGGACCGAAACTCGTCGTCAGCGGGATAGGTATGCGCGCCTCGCACGGCCACGGATATGTCGGGATGCCGTTCAACGGTCCCGAGGAATTCAGGAAGGCTGCGCGAGACAATATCGCTCATGGCGTAGACTTCCTGAAGGTGTTTATGACCAAGGTGATCAATGCGACGCCGTTCATTTACCACTTTATGAGCCCTGAAGAGCTGCGCGCCGTCGTGCAGGAAGCGAGAAGCGTTGGCATCACGACCGCCTGCCATTGTTCCGGCGGACAGGGACTTGACGATTGCCTTGAAGCCGGTATCGACTGTCTAGAACACGTTTATTACATTACGCCGAAGCAGGTTGACGCAGTACGCGAAGCGGATCGCTGGGTTGTCTACACGCCGAGCTACGCGCTGAACGACGAGCTTCTTTTTAAGTTCTCCCCGAAAGACCGCGATGGCAGCCTCAAGGAAAAGGAGATAATCTGCAAATGCCTTGAAGGTGCAATTGCCGGCGGCCTGAAGTTCGGAATAGGAACCGATGGTATACATCAGGGGCTCGCGCAGGAAGCTGCGTATATCTCCATGCTCGGCGCGTCCAACAAGCTGGTGCTCGCCGGCATCACGATAAACGCAGCGAAGCTGTGCGGCGTCGACGGAACGACCGGCTCCATCACCGAGGGCAAAGCCGCCGACATGGTCGTGCTCGACGGCAACCCGCTCGAAGATATATCCGCGCTCAAGCGCGTCAAGGCTGTTTTCCAGGACGGAAAGAAAATCTGTCTCCAGTAATTCACGCATACAGCCGATTGCTGACGAAACGCCCCGTCTACTACGAGACGGGGCGTTTTGGGCATCATAGGCCTAAACTTCGAGTCCGTATTTTGTGATTTTTCTCCACAGAGTGGAGCGGTCTATCCCAAGCATTTTCGCCGCGCTGCTTCTGTTCCCACGGCACGCGTCAAGTGCTCTGACGATGGCCTCTTTCTCCTCTGTGGAGGCTTTTTCCTTAGGATTCTGCACGTTATGTCGTTCTGAGGAATCTTCCAGATTTTTCGGATAGAGCGCGGCGGTTACGTCCTCTTTGGTGATTACTCCGCCGGAGCATAAAACTGCGGCGCGCTCCACGATGTTGCGCAGCTCTCGGATGTTGCCCTCGAAGGGATACAAGCCTAGCACTCCGAGAGCTGACGGTTCAATCGACGGGCATTCACGCGCCGAAGCCGCACTGATTCGTTTCAACAGATGGGAGAATACGACCTCTGCATCGCGCCCGCGTTCGCGCAGCGGTGGCAAGAAAAGGCGAAGCACGTCGAGCCTGTACATAAGGTCGCTGCGGAAGAGTCCCTCCTTCGCCAGACGTGAGATGCTCTTGTTTGTCGCTGAGATGATACGCACATTTACCGAAATGACCTTTGTGTCCCCGACGCGGCGCACTTCGCGCTCCTGAAGTACGCGTAGCAGCTTGCTCTGCAAGGAAAGCGAAATCTCGCTTATTTCGTCCAGAAAGAGCGTCCCTTCGTGTGCGAGCTCAAAAAGCCCCATTTTCCCGCCTTTCTTCGTTCCTGTGAACGCTCCGTCGACATAGCCAAAAAGTTCGCTTTCGAGCAGATTTTCGGGCAGCGCCGCACAGTTGACAGCGACAAAAGGTCCCTTGCACCGCGCGCTCGCATTATGAATACTCTGCGCAAAAAGTTCCTTGCCAGTGCCTGTCTCGCCGGCGATGATGATATTAGAGTCGGAGGCCGCGTAGCGTTTCGCCGTCGCAATCGTGCTCTCTATAATCTCGCTTTCGTGGATTATGTCGTCGAATGTGTATTTTGCGACAAGCCCTTTTTCGTTTAAGCTGCGTCGTATCTGGCTTTCGAGGCGCTGTATGTTCGTTATGTCCGATAGCGTAATGACTACGCCCGATATTATGCCGCCGACCGCCACAGGCGCGAGCGACGCGGAGACTGTTATGCCTGTCGACGGTATTGTGATAACGCGCCCCCTCTATGCCTTGCCCGCTTAGCAGAACGTCCATGAAAGGTGCGTAAAGGTATGGCAGCACCGCTTTCAGCGGTTTGTGCAGCAGGCTTGCATCGCAGTTCATCGCCTTAATGACGCGGTTGCGCACCTTTATCGTCCCCTCCGTATCGACGTAGAGTACGCCGTCCTTCGAAGTGTAGATAACCGTTTTATAGAGCTCGGCGACGACGCGTTCGTGTTGTATTTGTTCTACTGTTTCAGCGGCTACGCTTATTGCTTGCATGATCGCGTCTTCGCCCGTGCGTATCAGCCTGCAAGGTATGCCGCGCTTTCCCGCGATGCCGACGGCGGAATAACCGCCTATCAGCGCATCACAGCCTGCAGCTATCGCCTCGTCAACGGTCTTTTCAAGCTGAGAGAAGTTTTCGACGGGATAGAATGTTATCTCGCAGTCCAGAAGTCTGCAAAGGTTCGCCGTCTCATATATCCTGTCGTAAGAGCCGCATATCGCTATGCGCTTCGCGCTGAAATCGCGACGGCACTCCACGAGCGTCCGTATAACGTCGTAGCCGGATATGGTGAGGTCGACGAACGGCATCTGCGGCAGTACCGTGCGCACGCGCTTCGCTGTGAGGCCGCGTGCGATAACGACATCGTAGGCGTCAACGTCTTTCGCTGAGACCTGGTCGACGGTCATTATCCTTATCTCCATATCTATGTCTCGTTTCCTCGGATGATTCATGAATACATATTCGACGGTCTCGCGGAGCTCGGGGTAGGGGGAGATGAACAGTATGCGCATGCGGCCTCTCTCCTTCGCGTCTTATCTTGATGTTGCGTTGTTGATGCACCAATGTTACGGCAGTGCAACATCATTGTCAATAAAACGCAGCGCTATTGCATACGCGTCATAAAAATCCGAACATAAAATGCGCCGCGTAGAAATGTTGGTGGCATTTAATTTGCTATCATAAATAATAGATATTTTATAAAGGAGTGATTTTCATGCCGTCCTTAGGATGCGTCGCGGACGACTTTACAGGGGCCAGCGATGCCGCATCGTTCCTCGCCAAAGGTGGAATGTCGGTGCTGCTCACGAACGGCGTGCCTGAACAGGAGCCGCGCGAAACGGAGGCTGTCGTTATTGCGCTCAAGTCGCGCACGCAGGAGACAAGCGCCGCTGTTGCAGATTCGCTTGCCGCGCTTAAGTGGTTAGAGGCGCGCGGCGCGAAGCAGCTTTTACATAAAATATTGTTCCACCTTTGACTCGACGCAGAAAGGCAACATCGGCCCAATAGCTGATGCCGCTATGGAATACCTCGGCGCGCGCTTCACTGTGCTCTGCCCTGGGCTGCCCGCGAACGGCAGAACGGTGACGGACGGCCGCCTCTACGTCAACGGCGTGCCGCTCGACGAAAGCCACATGAAAACACCC
>ENA-OQCL01000641-OQCL01000641.1-human-gut-metagenome-genome-assembly--contig:-NODE-641-length-15892-cov-2.875991_pt1 | contig 15892 bp, 20 predicted proteins | sample MGYA00242502_ERZ504586 | MGnify/ENA primary metagenome ERZ504586 (study PRJEB26092, sample SAMD00036316) | human gut metagenome | host: Homo sapiens | study: EMG produced TPA metagenomics assembly of... | reverse complement strand
GGGAGCCGCAAGGCTCATTTTTTATGCCTTTTTACAAAAAAGGAGGCGAGTCCGCCGGGCTATTTATAACTCTCTCACAAAAATCCTAGAAAGGAGACAAAGACAATGGACGCGGCAAAAGAAACAGAACTGCTCAGTACGGTGAACGACATAGGCGGAGACACGGACTGCATCTTACAGATGCTTCGTTCGGTCAAAGAACATCATAAGGAGGAAAACACTATGGACAGCAATCTCGCGGCGGCGCTCTTGGCTAATCAGAACAACAGATATAACAACGGCTTTGACAGCCCGTGGATGTATCTTATATGGCTCGCTATGTTTGCCAATCGGGGCTGCGGCGGGCTTTTCGGAGGCGGAGACTGCGGGCAGGGTACCGCGGCTGTTGTTTCCCAGGAACTCGGTAACCTCAAGGGCATACTTCAGGGAGATTCCATGACGCTCCAGCGCCTTGCCTCGGATATGGCGTCGCTCGGACTCAACCAGAATTTTAACAAGGACACGTTGCTTACTGCAATACGCAACAACACAGACCAGCTCTGTCAGTGCTGCTCGCAGCTTCAGATGGCGCTTTGCACTAATGAAAAGGAGACTCTGAACCGCCTCTACAACATGGAAGTGACGGCGCTCCAGAACACGAACATGCTATCGTCGAAGATAGACCAGTGCTGCTGCCAGACCAACCTCAACATCGAGCGCACCGGTAATAACATTGAGCGCCTTATCGACCGCACCTCCTGCAACACGGACAAGGAGATACTCGGACTCGGTACGGCGATGAACTCGCAGTTTGCTCAGTCTCAGTTCAATAACCAGCTGCAAACCAACACGATTCTCGCGGCTGTGGCTGCGGAAGGGACAAGACCCGCGACCTCATGCGTCAGCAGAAGTTTGACGAAGTTGTCCGTGAACGTGACCTCGCCTACGCGCAGCTCAGCCAGAACGCACAGACGAATAACCTGCGCGAGTACATGGACGTGAAGCTCGCACAGATTTTCGGTCAGCCCTATTCCGGCTGCTGCGGCGCGCAGTATGCTCGTGTGGGCTGCGGGTGCGGCTATCCCAGCGCGATAAATCCGAACGGTTCTCAGGCGTACCCATTCCACGTAACTACTACGACTGGGACCGCGGCTACGGCATAACCCGCAGGCCGGAGGCTCGAAAGGGCTTCCGGCCTTTTCATTAACAATATGAAGGAGGTCTTTATATGATACCGAATTTCAATCAGCCAATGTCTGCGCCTCAAATACCTATGCCGCAGATGCCTATGCCGTCTCCGAACCCGCTTGCCGATGCCGAGAACGCTAAAAAACTTTGGGACTGGGTAAAAGAATCGGGACTTACGCCGGAACAGCTCGACGCCTTGGCGAATCTTAAAAAGGCGGGGAAGGACATAGACGCTCTGCTCGGTATCCAGCGGCCGAAGAGCGAGCTTGAGAAGCTGAGCGAACGGGTCGATACGCTCGCAAGCGCAGTAGAGAAGCTAGTGCAGGCGTGGAGCGGAGAAGGGGCGAAACAGAATGACGCCGTTTGATAAGGCGCTTTCATTCGTCTTCGGCAACGAGGGCGGTTACAGTAACGACCCCGACGACAGGGGCGGCGCTACGAACTTGGGAATAACGCAAAGCACGCTCGACCGCGCACGCAGACAGATGCCGGACTTGCCGGAAAAAGTTGAAGACCTCACGCGCGAGCCGGCCGCCGAGATATACCGCGTGCTGTACTGGGAGGCGTCAAAGGCGGACATGATGCCTTATCCGCTCAGCACGCTGCATTTCGACGCGGCGGTGAATCACGGCGTGGGCGGCGCCGCGAAGCTTTTACAGCGCACCGTCAACAATTACGCCGCGAAGGCCGGACTTGATGTGTGTGTGGACGTGGACGGAGCCGTAGGCCCGAAGACATTATCGGCTTTATGCCAGTGCCTTGACCTCACGGGCAACGTGCCGCTGATATGCGAGATTTACTGCAACGAGCGCGAGAAGTTCTACCGTTCAATCGTCGAGAACAATCCATCGCAGGCTAAGTTCCTGCGCGGGTGGCTGAACCGTCTGGAAAGGAACAGGGCGCTGATATGAGCGAGGACGATCTGAGGTCGCGGCTGGACAGGCTCGATGAAAAGCTGGACAGACTCGACAGTAAAATGGACGAACAACGCCGTGAATTACAGACGAACAGCAAGGAAGCCCACGGAAAACTTTACGGGCGTATCGAGGCGCTTGAGAACGAAGCTGCGGAGAACCGGCATGTCATAGCTGCAATGAAGGAGCATATGGCGAACGACGTGCCGTTTGAAGTAAGTTGGCGTCAAAAGGCTTATCAAATCATGCTATTCGTCCTAACAAGCGGCGTAGGCGCGTTTGCGGCGATACTGATAGCGAGGTGGACGCGGTGAATATTTTAGAGCTTATCCCCGGCATTGGGAGCATCATCGACAAGGTGATACCGGATCCAAACAAGAAAACGGAGCTGAAACTTGAGCTTGCGAAGCTGGACGCGGCGGAAGCGACAGAACGGCTCGGCGTCCTCAAAAACATGATGGGACACAAGAGCCTTTTCGTGGCGGGCGGCATTCCCGCGCTGATATGGCTTGTCGTGCTTTACATCTTATTCAATCACATAGTTTTCCCGCTGCTCGGAGGGTGTGGGCTGCACATCGAACCTATAGCTTTGCCGGAAGGTTATTGGTCGCTTTTGCAGACGGTCATCGTCGGGCTGTTCGGCAAGAAGGTCATAGACGGCAATGAATGGCGCTGGAACGGCAAGCTCATATCTCCGGCGAAGGACGCGGCGAAGATTGCGGCTGTAAAGAGCAAGCCCTCCGTCGATTACAACGACCCCGCCGCCGTTGACAAACGTCTGCGTGAAATCGCCAGAGAGAAGGGGATTGAATGAGAACGGAAACCCCGCGCCCCTTCGGCTGGTGGTGGCAGAAGTTTTTACAAAACGTCCCGCACCCGAGTGATGCGACTTTCAGTGAGTTCGAAGAGATGTACTATGACCCGTGCCGCGGGTTTATGTGCTGGATGTTGACAGCAGGTATGAAGGAAATATTTATTACAAAATGTTGCGGCGACGGACGCTATTGGCGCGACAAGGCGTTCGAGATGTTCCGCTGGGCGCAGGAACATTACGGCGTTCAATATATGATTGTCTGTGCATACAGGAATCCGGAAGCATATTGCCGACTTTTCAAGTGCGATCTGTGGAAAACAGAAGAGCGCCACGGAAAAACGCTTTATTGGTTCCGAGTGAAGGAGGCGAGATAGATGGGTGGAGGAGGAACTTCTTATCACACGGTTAGAAAGCGCGACCCGGACAGCGCACAAATAACGGCGCTGCAAAACACGCTCTATCAGCAGTTCACGCCGATGGCGGGGCAGCTCGGCGCGTCCTATCAGGAAGCTAAGGACAACGCGAGCAAGTACCAGAGTCAGTACGACCAGGCGTACAGTGGATTGCAGAATCTAACGGAGACGGGGAATCTGCCGTCGGGGATGACAGACGCGATGAACGGGTATATCTCGCGCGAGATGAACAGGTCTCTGGGGTCGGCTATGAATCAGAACGCTGGGCGCGGCGTGCTGAACAGCAGCGTCACGAACAGGGCGATTAACGACATAAGCACGGCGACGGCTGATGCTTACGCTAAGAATTTCATGGATGCCTATAATGCCGTGTCCGGGAATTACAACACAATGATGAACAACTCGCAGGCGGCGCAGGGACAGATGTATGACAACCTCGCTTCGCAGTACGGGCCGCTGATGGAGTTTTATAACACGGTGCGGCAGTCGGAGGATTTGGAGGATTACGATACTGTAGTCGAACAGGGAGGTAAATAGATATGGCAGTTATTTATGCGAATAAAGGCGGCGGCGGGCTCGGGGGATTCCTCGGCCCGCTTTCTCTTGTATCAGCGTTTGTTCCAGGATTACAACCTGTTGCAGCTGGGCTGAACGCGGTTAATTCCGCAGCGCAGGGCGACATCGGCGGTGCGTTGCTCAATAGCGCGAAGGCGCTGGGCGGGCAGAGCGCGGGGACGGCGAAGCCCAGCGGGACTAAGGTCAATTTGCAGTCCGGGCTCGACGACCCGAATTTCGCGGCGCGCAATTTGTCTGCGATGAACCAGAACAACGCGCGGCAGACGGCGCAGAGCGCGAGCGCGCAATATTCAAACCTTACGCGCCCGTATTCGCGGAGCCTCGGGCTCGGGGAAATCGGAGTGAACGACGCGCTGCGCGCGTTTCTTGGACGTATATAGATTATAAAAGGAGGACTCAGCTATGCCGTTACCATTACTAGGAGCGATGCTTCCGGCTGTAGCGCCGGGAATAGGCATGTTACAGGGCCGGCGCTCTTTCCGCGCTCGGGACTGCGGCTATATGGCCGATTCTTGCTCAGTTGGCGAGAGAGGGCGTCGGCTATCTCGGAGACCTTCGCCCGGTCAGATACACGGACTATTATCCTAATCGGGAATTGCCGCCAGAATATGGCGGGCCTCAGCGGAATGCCAACGCACCCGCCGCGGCAGAAACGCAGCAAACCGCCGCACGTGCTGCGCAGCCGTCGCAGACGACCGCAAGCAATGCGCCTGCGCCGCAGCAAGCACGCGCGGCACAGGCAGCAGCGCCGGTGCGTAGAAGCGTCCCCGCGAGTGCCACAAACATGACAGTGGCAAGAGCGCAGCCAACGGAGCGAGTGCGCACGCCGGCGGCTGTTACGCCACCTCCGGTTTCAGTCGGCAATCCAGACTGGCACGACGCGGGTAATTCGATGCCGGCGCAAGGATATGCCAACGAAGCGATGATTACACGCTCGGCGGGCGCAAGCCCGGACACGTCATATGCCGATGTGCGCCGTCAAGTAGCGCAGCAGGCGCAGGATTATTACGACGCAAAATACGACGCGCTGACAAAAATGTACGGGCTTGCGGCGGGACAGCCGGGCTCTACAGGCTATAACCCAGACGCAGCGAAAGCATATTACAATGAATACGGCGGCGGTATCGGTGTATTTGACGCTTTGAACGCACTCTATGGGAGGTAAGGGCTATGGCCGTGTATTTCATGCCGCGGGACAGAAATAACTTCTGGTGGGGCGGCGGACGCGGCGGCGGAGTGCTTGACCTTATCGGACAGGCGTTGATTCAGCCCATGCTACAGCGCGACGCACTTGCGAGGCAGTATAACTACGACAACCGGCTCGCGCAGCAAAAGCACGACCTTGACCTTGCTATGAAAAACGCCGAGTGGGACAGACGTGACTACGAGGCGCGCCGCTTCATTGAAGGGTACAATCGAGACCCGCGCCGTTCGGCGGGAGGCGGGGAAATGCTGGCTTTTCTGCCGGGGCTTGGCTATAAAGGGAACGTTTCTGACGTTGCTCAGTGGGCTCTGCCTCAGATGGCGACGATAGACCAGGGCAATCAGAAAACTGTTGCCCCGATTTATTCAGGCGGATTTATCGGGAACGGCGAGACCTACGATATGGGGCTCTCTCCGAAAGAAGCAGCGGACGTAGCCATTGCCAACGGGGTGCTGATTTGGCAGAGCGCAAATTCGCAGACGAAAGTGCCCGTAACTGGTATATTGCAAGACAGACCGCGCGTGGCGGGGGGAAAGCGCCCGACCCATTCGCCGGAATTAAAAGTGCGGCTGATTTGTACGAAGCGCTGTCAAAGTTTAACCAAGGCGGCGACGGCGGCATACCTGGCGTTTCATCTATGGGCGGCAACGGGGCTCAGACGCCGGATAAGCTGGCAGGAACATACGATCTGGCACAGTATTTTTTGCGCGGCGCGATAGCGCAGGCATTGGGGCAAGCGCCGCAAGGAGCTTCCAGCTTTGAGGACGTTTTGAGCGCGAACGGCGGACTGTTCGGCGGCCCGACATTGGGATATTACAACGGAGGCGTACAGCCGGACACGGACATGGAGGATACGGCGACGATTGTACCGGGAAGAACGCCAGGAGGAGAAGACCCAGAATATTTAGGGAAACTCGGCCTCAATCCACGCGGCTGGGCCGCTCTGGCGGAACCGGCTCCGCAGATAAGCGACGAAGCGTTAAGGCGGTACTCGCAAAAATGGGGCATCAGCGAAGAAGATGCCCGGAATGAGTTGTCGCAGTTTGTGTCGATGTAGAGGTGATATAATTGAGGCGCGATAATAGAAACATCGGCAATACCCTCAAAAGCGGCTGGACTGGGGAAATCCAGCCGCTTTACTTTAGATGATAGAGTAATTGAGCCGAGTCTCTTAGATATGCAGTATCAAAAATTTAGTTAAATTGGCTCATTGCGATAGTGTACCTGATGGCTTATCATTACGGAACTGGAGGTGACAACAATGAAAGTAACACGTAAAAAGGCCAAACCGGCGCTATCGCGTTCAATATTGGAGGGCATAGCCGGATGTGCTTGTATGTGCCCTGTGCCGTTGTCATCATCGCGCAGTATGGCGGAGAGAGCAGGGCGCATTGCTGCGCGTAACGGCAGAGTCCTTGCCCGTGTTTGCATCGTTCAAAATAATTAAAGATGGGGAAGCCTAATAGACGTGATATAAGGCCGCATAAGCCAGATAGCCCGCAAACCCCGCTTGCTGAGATTGTCGAGTCTGCCGCGGTGGAAAGCGGCTTGTCACGCGAGGCCGCAAGCGATTTGACAGAGAAGATTTCTGTCAGATTAGAGCATATCTTGGTACAACGTGAAACGTGGGAATCTTTTAGCGGGCCGATGCCGCACCCGGAGCTTTTGAAGAAGTATGAAGAGCAAATACCCGGGATGGCACAAGAGCACTGGAACGAGATTCTTGAAGAAGGTAAAACTGACCGTTGGTGTCGAAAAGTTGAAGCTGCTAGTGTTATCTTGGCGCAAATCGGCGGGTTTATCCTTGGTATGAGCGGGCTTGTACTCGGCTATAAACTGGCTAAAGATGGGGTTAGCGGACCTAGCATATCAGCGATGCTTGGCGGAGTTGGGACAATCGCAGCCAGTGTCTTTGGAAAATATTTTTTCTACAAAGAGAAGAATAAATAACAACAAAATTTAATCGTATGACAGGCCGCTCCTTCGGGGGCGGCTTTTTGTTGTGAGGCCTCTTGACATTGTTGCGGTGTGTTGTGTATTATTGCATATACAAACGGTACGTAGTTAAGGGGGTGCGCAATGGACGACTTTTTTTCACAGTTGAGGAATTTGCGGAGAAACTTGGCGTAAGTATCGAAACAGTGCGGAGATGGTTACGCGCTGAAAAAAATTAAGGGGGTGAGGATTGGTAAATTTTGGAGAATACCCAAAGATGAGCTGACGAAATTGATAAATGGAGAAAAATAAATCTCGCTCAATCGTCTAAGTTTGGCGACCTACCGATTGAACGAGATACAGCAAGAGCTAGGCTCCTGTGTGCCCAATTATAGCACACGGTGAGCCTTCCTCTGATGTAGTCATAGGGAGGCTATTTTTATGCACTCACGTAGAAGAACGATAGTAAGAATAACAAAAGAACATAAGCAGAAACTTGAACAGCTCAAACAGACAAGCTTCCGCGGCACGACGTACACAGAAATGTACCGAGAGCTGATACGCATGGGGCTTGAAGCCGTAGGGAACGGCGCAGCTCTTGTCGGCGCGGAGGGCTGCGGCATGAGAACAAGTAAATTCGCCGCCGCGCTGTCACAAGCATTTGACGAGTTCGTCTACCGCAGGCAGTATTCGCTGGACGATGAGTCCGAAGCGATTGCGGCCATCGGACGCTGGAATGAATATCAGGCTCACGAGCGTTATGCAGAGAAGTCTATCGATAAGCTGGTCGACGGCATACCTATGTCTAAAGAAGATATTCTGCGGATAGACGAATCATACCGCGAGATGAAAGACATATTAGGAGACGCCGAATACCGTCACGGTTTCATGGACGCGCTTCACCTCGTCCGCTTCTTTATAGAGGAGGACGACGCGAGAAGCGCGGTTGCTGTGTATCACGGGGTTTGCAATGATAAGAGGAGGGCTGCGTCATGCTGAACGCACTCGGACTGATCGAGAAGGACGGGCGCGTCCTCGTCTCGTCGGTAGACGTTGCGGAAAATTTTCGAGAAACGGCATAAGAACGTCATTCAGTCGATAGAAAAGCTCAGGGTTGACGAAGAGTTTAACCGGCTGAATTTTCAGCCCGTCGAGTATAAAGATGCCAAAGGCGAGATGCGCCCTGCTTATCTCATGACCCGCGACGGTTTCACACTCTTAGTCATGGGCTTCACGGGCTACAAGGCTATGGAGTGGAAAGTGAAGTACATCAAGGCTTTCAACGCGATGGAGGCTAAATTGGCGGAACGTGCAGAGAGCCAGATGCCGCTGCCCGCCCCTGTTCCCGATATGCCCGCCATTCCGCAGAACTTTGCCGAGGCACTCCAGCTAGCCGCAGATTTGGAGAAAGAACGCGCCGAGCTCGCGGCTCACAACCAAGTGCTGGAGGAGGCGATAGAGCACCAGTCAAAGACTATAGAGCGCACTGCACCGAAGGCGGAGGCATGGGATGAAGTCTGCAAAGCTGAAGGCACGCACTCTGTCGGCGAGGTTGCCAAAGTGTTCGGCTATCAGCCCAATAAACTGTTTGAAATCCTGCGCGAGGAAAAGGTTTTCTATAAGCGCGACAGGTATAACTATCCAATGCAGGATTATCTCAACAACAAGTCATTTACGATGATATATATCCCGAAGGTGATTCACGGCCAATCTGTAAATGTCCCGCAGATAAGGGTGACGTCGAAAGGCCTTGAAACTATTCGCCGCATTATGTCGCGCCGAGGTCTTTTAGGCGCATTGTCGTAAATAACAAAAAGGTTGTACTTTCTTTAACGTAAGTTCAAGCGGCCCCGCAAAGGCCGCTTGTTTTATGTATAACATTTAGTATTTAAAATATCTTTTTATAATACAGATTAAAAAAGCATTTTACTCTTACTATGTTTTTACGGGGTTTTATGGTACTTTTTATTACGATGAATTTAAGTGTTTTTCTAAATGCTTTTGTTCTTCATGTTTCCTTTATATATCTGTTTTTATTTATATGTGTATGTTTTTTTATGAGAGAAAGACTCTTAAAGCCTTTGTAGATTCTTAAAGAGAGGCTTTGTTGTGGGTTGTCGGCTTGAAGGGAGGTGCTTTCGATGGAGAATAAAGAAATTGCGAAGAGTAAAGAGAGTTCTCCGTCAAGAGTAACTGACGCTTCTGTCTATGTTAATCCGTGTGGACTTAACGATAAGCAGGAGGCTTTTTGCAAGTTCTATGTAGAGCAGCCTTTACCGAGGAATGCGACGAGAGCCTATATGGAGGCTTATGGATGTTCAGAGAGAGCGGCTGGTGCGAGCGTTGCGCGGCTCATGTCGGACGCTAGAGTGCAGGCCCGTATACATGCCCTCAACTCGGAGTTCACAGCAAAGCATTTTATCAGCCGCGATAACGTTCTTGCGGGTTTTTGGCGGATTTATCAGCAGTGTATCAGCGCCGCTCCCGTTTTGGACGCAAAAGGGCGCCAGGTTACAACGAAAATTAAGCGCAAGGGGCCGGACGGCGAAGAAGAGGTAGAAGCGCTTTGCGGCGTATGGAAGTTCGATTCAAAGGGTGCAAATACCGCCTTGCAGAGCATTGCGCGCTATCTCGGACTTTTCAACGCTGATACTTCCGGTGCGGCCAACGTCTCCGTGTCGGTCGAGGTCGCAAATGTCCGGGACCTTATCACGGCGGAGATGTCCCGACTGCATAGCATGGGCGCTGATGGAGCACGCGCGGAATTGTCCGATGGTAATATTTGCAGAGGCCATAATGAACAGAAGGTTATAAGTAATAGTTCGGAGGCTATACTAGCCTCCGAAGAAACGAGAAAAAGTCAGTAACAGCAAGGCTTCGAGGCTGTATTCGTCCGATTGTTATACGGTGTTTGCTACGGGTGTTCGCTGCGTCGGACGATTCCGGCCCCGCTTCGGCCTTGCTTCTCATGCGCCGGTTCACACGCCGGCCTTCTGTCTCTCTCCACACTCACCCTCCTTGCTGCGAGGCCGTCGGATTTCGGCGGCCTTTCTTTTTTTTCGGGTTGGTGAGTGCGAAGGTTGCGTTTTTGAAGAAGTGGCGACGATGACGGACGTATGCCTCGGCAGAAGCGGCGCGCACGCTGGCGGCGCGGGCGGCCCCACCACCCGCCCCCCCGGGGGCGCGCTCAATAGGGTGGTGGACCCCCTCAACATATGGGAGTAAAGGGCTTTATTATTTCCTCCCGTCCTCCATCTCCGCGCACTTATTGAACATTTCCAGGTGATTGCAATGGACGAAGAACTAATCCGCCAAGAGCTCCGCTGCGCTCAGTCGCTCGTGGAGTTCCGCAGGGTGCATCTCGCAGGGGACAACGATGTTGAGTCCCCGCAGTTCCATCACACGTGGAGCGACATACTCCTGCACGGACGGCAGCACTTCGCGATAGAGGGCTTCCGCGAATCGGGCAAAGACCAGATTGTTTTTTCAGCGAATATCATGCACGCTCTGACATATCCCGTAGACTACCGCTCGTACATTCTCATGGTGGGGGCGAACAAGACGGATATGTCGTCGAAGCTGCGCGGCATTACGCGGCGCTGGCAGAGCCCGCAGCATGACAACCTGCGAACGAACGTCAAGCGAATAGTCGAGGACTCTGGCGACGCCTTTGAGGTGCTCTATAAAAACGGCATGAGGGTACGCATTGAGACCTTCGGCAAAGGCGGTTCAATACGAGGGCGCGTCTGGGGCGTCAAGCGTCCCGATATAGTGATACTCAACGATATCCAAGACCCCGCAGACATTTCGTCGGAGCTTGTGCCGGAAAAGGACTGGGACTGGTTTCTATCCGACGTGCTTTTCCTGGGTAAAGCGAGCCGCATTTTTATGATAGGCAACAATATCGGTGCGCGCTGCGTCATTGAGCGTGTCATTGCACATGCGGCGGCGCTGAAATTCCGCTGTATGCGCATAGGCATCGCGTCATATCTCAATGACGACGGCGTGACGGTCGAGGTAGGCGAGCCGACGTGGCCCGCGCGGTGGACGCGCGAAGAGATACTGACCGAGTACCTTTCGCTGAAATCCATCGGCAAGGCAGATCACTACATGAGAGAAAAAATGTGCGTCAACATGTCGCCGCTGTCCCGTCCGCTTAACCCTGAAAAGCTCGTCGAAGTGGATATGCACGACGAAAACGTCATTGCAGATTTGAAGGACGCAGTGATAACGACGGTCGTAGACCCTGCTATAAGCAAGAAGAAAAGTGCCGACCCGTCGGTCGTTGGAACAGTGGCTGACGCAAAGAACGGACGCCGGTATATTCTCGACCTTGACCGCGCGCGGCGCAACCCGAACGAGCTCGTTGACGATATCTTCAAGTCCGTGGCGAGGTATCAGCCGAACAGCCTCGGTATTGAGGCTGTTGCCTATCAGCAGGCGCTCGTGGTTATGCTCGAAAACGAGCGTAAGATACGCGAGATTCCGCCGGACGCCGTGAAGGTTGTGGAAATCCATACTCGGCAGAACAAGGAATTGAAGATAGCAGGGCGGCTTCAGCCGATGCTTGAGGCCGGCCTTATATGCGTGCCGAGGGGGGCATCGTGGCTTCCGGCGTTTCGAGATGAGCTTGCAGCGTTCCCAGACGGCGAACACGACGACATGATAGACACTGTATCTATGGTGGACGACGCAAAGGTGCGCCGTCTAGTTCCCACATTTGTCGCCGCCGAGTGCGTTATCGAGGCTGTCCGAGTGCAATCGAACTGGCCCCGCTGGGCGGCGCTTGCGGCGAAGGCGGATGGGACTGTCACGATACTTATCCTTGTCTGCTCGCCCGCCGGACGGCTGTACGTTACAAACGAGATTTATATGACGGCTTCGCCCTCGGAGCTCTACGTCAAGTATTCTCAGATGCTTAGCGGGCGGCATTGCCAAATGATTTTCGCGCCGAAGGATATGTTTGTCCCAGACCCGATGACCGGCGGCGTCTGGGCCGGCCCGTACATGGGGGCGGGGTTGCCGTTGTGTCCGGGGTCGTCAGAGTGGCGAACAATTCTGCCGATGCTGGCGGAACAATTCGACAGGCCGACTTCCGGGGCGCAACCGCGGCTTATGGTATGCCGCGAGTGCAAAAACTTGATATGGGAATTATCAAACGCTGCTGAGGGGGACGAGCGCAAGCCGGACTTTATCGGGCTGCGTGCGCTGATGATGATAATCGCGCACCGGCCGGCGTGGCGTGATGTGACGAATGAGGACATATATGGCGAAGTGCTGCATTACCCCGATGCCGACGTACCATAGCGAGGTGGACAAATGAGAATTGGCGCAGACGGACTAGAAAATAGGGTGCCGATGGGCGGGTTGGTAGAAGAAGAATCGGCTGCCATGCTTGAGTCTGAGCTAGCCCGTGAAGAGGCGAAAACCGACGACCTAGCCCAGCGGATACTGCGAATCATAAAAGACGACATAGAGACGGGGCGGCGCGCAAACGATAATGAGCGCGAGCGCCGCGTAAGGAACTACAACATATACCGCGCGAAAGGTGACGGACGCAAGGACAGGCCGGGGCGGTCACGCATAAAGAGCTCCGACACGATGGACAGCATAGAGTGGATGATGCCGGGGTTTATGAAGACCTTCGCCGGATCAAACTCATGCGTATCTGTTTCCCCGGTCGGAACGGAGGACGTACAGAAGGCCGAGAAGCTGCAAAAGCTGCTCAACTGGCAGTTCATGGGGCGGCGCGTCAATGGCTTTCGCGTGTTGTATGAGTGGATTAAATCGGCGTTGATTTACGGCACGAGCGTCGTCAAGGTGACGTGGCGCGATATTTACGTCACGAAGGGGTTCGATATGCCGGTCGCTTCCGAGGCGGATATAGCTGCGATGCAGTCCGACGAGGATTTTATCGACGTGAGCGGGCGCAGCGAGGATATTCCCGCGGGAACAGTAATTACCGACGAGATGATGGCCTTCGCGCAGACGCGCCCGGATATGCTTGCGAAAATCGGCATGGTGAACTCTGCGCCGCAGATCGTTCAGCCCGTCGCTTTGGAGCAGATGAGGGTGTATCGAGACGTACACGGAACGCGTCGGATAAAGTCTTACTCCGGGCCTATGGTGGAAGTCATTTCGCCGGAGGATTTCTGGATGGACCCGATGGCTAAGACTGTCGAGGAGGCGCAGTTCGTCATACACAGAGTGTGGCGCACATACGGCGAGCTGCGCGATATGGAGCGCGACGGCATATATAAGAACGTCGAGAAAGTCAAAGAGTGGGCAAATAAAAGCGCAGACGAGCTTGACAACGAAGAGTCCGCAGAAAGGTATGCGGCGGCGGGGCAGATAGACCCCGCGACGAACGCATCACCCAATCAGGATATACAGCCCGCGCGAAGGAAACTAGAAGTCTTTGAATGGTGGGGGCTGATTGACCTAAAAGGGGACGGCTATCAAGAGCCCTATCTTGTCGTTGTATGTGGCGATTCAATTCTGCGTATGGAGAAGAACCCATACGGGCATGGACAGGCGCCGTTTGAAGTTCTTCGACCGATGCTCGACCCGTTCAAGTTTTCCGGCGTTGGGATGCCGGAGCTAGTGGGCGAATTCCAGGAAGTAAAAACGGCTCTTCTGCGGCAGACGCTCGACAATGTGAGTTTCCAGAATAACGGCATGTGGCTCGTTAATCGCCATGCTGGGGTGGAGATAAAAGAACTTTTGAACGCTCGCCCCGGCGCAGTGATACGCGCGAATATCACGCAAGGGGCGGTTGTGCCGATAACGCCTGCGAGCTTGCAGTCGATGCCGCTGAATATGCTTGAACTTGTCGATTCCATGATGCAGAAGCGTACCGGAGTCACCTCGTACAATCAGGGACTCGACGCGAACTCGCTGAATAAGACGGCGACGGGTATCACTCGCATCATGGACGCTTCGGCGCAGAGGATAGAGCTTATCGCGCGCGTGATGGCGGAGACTGGTATCAAGCCGCTGTATCAAAAACTGCTGATGCTCAATCAACAGTTCATCGACCAGACGATTGTGATAAGGGTGTTCAACAGGCCGGTTGAGATTTCGCCGGACGACCTTATAGGCGATTTCGATGTGACGGTGGACGTCGGCGGCGCTACGGGGCGCGACGAAACGCGCTCTCAGCAGATGATGATGCTCCTGCAATACGCGGCGAACCTCATGCAGCTCGGCGTCATGCGTCCGATGAACGTCTACGAGATATGCAAGCGGCTGATGGAACTGTGGGGCTGGAAGGATTACGACCGCTATCTCAGCAGTCCAGACGAGAACGGGAAGCTGCGGCAGGCAATGGCGATTATCGAACAGCTTGGCGCTATGGTGCAGCAGGGGCAGGCACCGGCCCCGCAGGTCATCGTTCAGGCGTTCCAGCAAATTTATGCGCTTATCAACGAAGTGCTCGGCGCGTCCGCGCAGCAGGAGATGCCGCTTCAGGGCTCGCCGTCTAACGAAGCCGTGCAGGGAGCGGGAGGAGGTGCGAACAGCGGTGAATACACAGCGACCACCTTACCAGGGCGATCCAATAATGGAGCAACTCTCGCGATGTCCTGATGTCGCGGCGGCGGTAAAAGAGATAGACCTCGCTGGGCTCCGTAAAATCGGCGCGCTTTACCAGATGGAGCAGCACTCGGCGATTCTGGGAGCGAGCATGACCGACCGCGAGGCGATAGACAATATCGTCGCGTACTGTAAAGGAGCAAACGGATTGATTATGTGGATTGAAGCTCTGAGGGAGGAGCTTCTTGAATATGAGCGCGGAGAAGGGGGAGGCGCGGACGATGGCGACGACGGTTAGGTTTTTGCGCGACAGCGACGGATTTTTCTGCGGCGTCGGCTTCTACGACCACGCGCGCGGCGCGGACAACCCCGACGTGGATTTCGGCTCGCGCGTCTGTTCGGCGATGAGTGTGCTTGCGTCTTACATGGAAGTGCTCGCGGAGTGTGCGGCTACGCCTTATCGCCTCGACGTAAGAAAGGAGCCGCCGTCGCGCTGCGTGACGTGGCCTGTGAGCTTCGCGATGCAGACGCCGACGGCGGCGCTTCACCGCACGGTAAGCGCGCTGGCTGTGCAGTACCCGGAGTTTGTGATCGTGGAGGAAGACGTGATAAAAGGAGAACAAACACATGAGATATAGGAAAAAGCCTCTCGTTATCGAGGCCGTTAAATTTGAGGATACAGACGAGTGCTTGATGGCGCTCAGCGACGATTTGGGACTTGACCCGGTGCGCGTCGATTATGCGGATAGGGACAATCCGATAATCAAGATAGACACACTCGAAGGCGAGATGACGGGACGTGTTGGGGATTACGTTATAAAGGGAATACGCGGAGAGTTCTATCTGTGCAAGGCTGATATTTTCGAGGCGACATACGAGGCAGCAGAAGAATGATCGACATAATCGGCGGCGTACTGGTTGTAGTTGTCTTGGTCGTGTGGATTAAGGAATTTAAGGAGTGGAGAGAAAGGAGACGCAAAGGCTAATGGCAAAGAAAACGGTAATCTTTGATTTTGACGGCGTTATCCATAGTTACACAAGCGGGTGGAAGGGAATCGACTTTATCCCTGACGAGCCGGTTTCCGGCATACGCGAAGTGATTGATGAGTTGCGAAACGAGCACGGTTATGAAGTCGTCATCGTATCAACGAGGTGTGCCGAAACTTGCGGCATCGTAGCTATCCACGAATGGCTTCATAAACACGACATAGTTGTAGACCGAGTTCAGGCAGAGAAGCCGCCGGCGCTTGTGGTAGTGGACGATAGGTGCATATGCTTCGATGGCACTACACGCGGGCTCGTAGAAAAAGATAAAAAATTTCAGACCGTATAGAGA